>Ga0315281_10007261_pt1 | contig 15640 bp, 20 predicted proteins | sample YL17G07_0_MG_FD_204540 | JGI IMG/M metagenome (GOLD analysis project Ga0315281, IMG submission 204540) | Sediment microbial communities from Yellowstone Lake, YNP, Wyoming, USA - YL17G07_0 | ecosystem: Environmental > Aquatic > Freshwater > Lake > Sediment | place: USA: Wyoming | collected...
GAGGTGCGCGCCAACCTCATGGTGTGCCCGCACTGCGGCTTTCACCTGCGCATCGGCGCCCGCGAGCGGATCTGGCAGCTCGCTGACGAAGGCACCTTCCGCGAGCTCTGGAGCAACGTGCTCACGCTCGATCCTCTCAAGTTCGCAGACCTCGAGACGTACCCGGAGCGTGTGCGCGAGGCACAGGCCAAGACGGGCCTGAGCGAGGCGATCGTCACCGGGACGGCCGCCGTCGACGGCACGCGCTGCGTGCTGGCCGTCATGGACTTCGGCTTCATGGGCGGCAGCATGGGCAGCGTGGTCGGTGAGAAGCTGTGGCGCAGCGCGGAGCTGGCTGCCGGAGAAGACCTGCCTCTGGTAGCAGTCTGCAGCTCCGGCGGCGCCCGCATGCAAGAGGGGATCCTGAGCCTCATGCAGATGGCCAAGACGAGCTGCGCAGTGGATCTCATCAACGAGGCCACGTCGCCGTTCGTGACGATCCTCGCCGACCCGTGCACCGGAGGCGTGATGGCGAGCTTCGCGACGCTCGCCGACATCTGCATCGCCGAGCCGGGCGCGCAACTGTACTTCACCGGCCCGCGCGTGATCGCCGAGACCACCCACGAGGTGCTGCCGGAAGGCTTCGGCAGCGCCGAGCGCAATCTCCTGCTGGGTCATCTCGACGCAGTGGTGGCGCGCAAGGACCTGCGCGTGAAGGTCGGCAACTACCTGCGATTGCTGGGGGGAGGTGAGGAACCTGACAGAGTCACAACGGCCGGCGGACGAGAAAGAGGCAAGGGTGGGATGGCTCAGACAGCGCTTGAGCGAGCTAAAGCGCTTGCCGCTTATGCCCGGCGTCCATTTGTCGGAGGAGATCGAGAAGCTGCAGGCGAGGCTGAAGAGCCTGCAGCACGAGAGCCGTCGCCATGACACCTGGGTGACCGTCGAGATCGCGCGCCACAAGGGCAGGCCGCGGACGCGCGACTACATCGGGCACCTCATCGAAGGATTCGAGGAGCTCAAGGGCGACCGCCTGCGCGCCGACGATCCGGCCATCGTGGGCGGGCTCGGCTGGTTCCGCGGTCGCGCCGTGCTGGTCGTCGGCCACCAGAAGGGTAAGACGCTCGACGAGCAGGAGCTGCACAGCTGGGGGATGGCCAAGCCCGAGGGCTACCGCAAGGCGCAGCGGCTGTTCTCCCTGGCCGAACGCCATGGCCTTCCCGTACTCTCGTTCGTCGACACGCCGGGCGCGTACCCGGGCGTAGCCGCCGAGGAGGGCGGCCAGGCGCGCGCCATCGCCGACACCATGCTCAGAATGGCGCGCCTCAGCGTCCCGGTCATCGCCACGGTGATCGGCGAAGGCGGCTCGGGCGGGGCCCTCGCCCTCGCCGTCGCCGACCGTGTGCTCATGCAGGAGAACGCCACGTACTCGGTGATCACGCCCGAGGGCTGCGCCGCGATCCTCTGGCGCGACGCGGCCTTCGCGCCGCAGGCCGCCGAGGCCCTCAAGCCGACCGCCGCGCACCTCCTCGCACTGGGCGTCGTGGAGCGCGTCGTCGCGGAGCCGCGCGGCGGCGCCCACCACAATCCGGAGGCCGCCGCGGCCAGCGTCGGCGAGGCCATCGCCGAGGCGCTGGCCGAGCTCGACGACATCGCTCCCCAGGAGCGCCGCCGCCGCCGCCGCGAGCGCTTTCAGCAGCTTGGCCAGTGGTCCGACCCGGAGCTCCCGCCGGGCACGCTCTCGCTTTTCGGCGGGTACTCGACCGCGGTGGAGTGAGCGTTCCGCCCGTCATCACCGTCGAGCACCTGCGTAAGGCCTACGGCCATCACGTGGTCGCCGTCGACGACATCTCCTTTGCCGTCGAGCGCGGCGAGATCTTCGGCCTGCTCGGCTCCAACGGCGCCGGCAAGACCACCACCGTCGAGTGCGTGCAGGGGCTGCGCACGCCCACCGCCGGCACGGTGCGCGTGCTCGGCGAGGATCCGCACGCCCACGCCGGCGCCTTGCGCGGACGCATGGGCTGCCAGCTCCAGGAGTCGCGCCTCCCCGACCACATGCGGGTGTGGGAGGCGCTCGACCTGTTCGCCTCTCTCACCCCCGGCGCCGGTGACTGGCGCGAGCAGCTCGATCAATGGGGGCTCGCGGAGAAGCGCAACGCCTCGTTCTCGAGCCTCTCGGGCGGGCAGCGCCAGCGGCTGTTCATCGCCCTGGCGCTGGTCAGCGACCCTGAGGTCGTCTTTCTCGACGAGATGACGACCGGGCTCGACCCGGCCGCCAGGCGCATCGCCTGGGACCTCATCGAGAAGATCCGCGACCGCGGCACCACCGTCGTTCTCGTCACTCACTTCATGGACGAGGCGGAGCGGCTCTGCGACCGCGTGGCGGTGGTCGACAAGGGCGCCATCATCGCGCTCGACACGCCGCGTGGGCTGGTGGTGCGCTACGACCCGCTGGAGCAGGTGGTGTTCAGCGCCCCGGACCAGGACGTGGAGTGGCTGATGAGCGTGCCGGGCGCGCGTAGCGTCACCCGGCGCGGGCCCCGGGTGGTCGTCGAAGGGACGGGGCCGCTGCTCGCCTACGTCGGCGCGGCCCTCGTCGAGCGCGGCCTCACCCCCGACGACCTGCGCGTCATCGAGCCGAGCCTCGAGGACGTCTTCCTCAAGCTCACCGGCCACCTGGTGGAGGACTGATGGGCGGGCGGGGCGGCGGCATCCGGGTGCTGCTCAAGCTCACGTGGATAGAGCTCAAGCTCTTCCTGCGTGAGCCCACCACCCTGGTGTTCACGTTCGCCTTCCCGGTGGTGCTCCTGTTTGTGCTCGGCGAGGTGTTCGGCAACCAGCCGGGCGGCACCGACCGGCGCATCTTCGGCGGCTGGGGGGCGATGAACTACTACGTGCCGGCCTACATCGCCGTGGTCGCGATGTCGGTGGGCGTGATCATGCTGCCGACGCGGCTCACCGGCTACCGCGCCGGGGGCGTGCTCCGCCGCTTCCAGGCGTCGCTCGTGCCCGTCTGGGCCGTGCTCGGCTCGCAGGTCCTGGCGGCGCTGGTGCTCGGCGTGGTGGGCTCGGTGCTGGTCGCCGCCTTCGGGGCGGTCTTCTACCCGGTGCACTTCCCCGACTCGCTGGCGCAGCTCGCCGCCGTGTTCCTCGTCACCTCGGCGGCGTTCGCCGGCATCGGCACTCTGCTCGGGGCTGTCATGCCCAGCACGCGCGCCGCCCAGGGCGCCGGCCTCATGCTCTTCTTCGTGATGCTGTTCCTCGGCGGCGCCGGCCCGCCGACGGCGGTGATGAGCGCCACCATGAAGCGCATCGGCGACTTCCTGCCGCTCACCTACGCGGTCGACGCCCTTCAGGCGGCCTGGAACGGCACGGGGTGGGACGCGACGGCGCTCATCGTGCTCGGCGCGATCGCGATTGTGACCGGGTGGCTCAGCCTGCGCGTCTATCGCTGGGGGTGACACTGCCTTCGGGCGGAGACGATTCTCCGGACGAACCCGGAGGCGCCGACATCGCGACGCAGCCCGAGCCCTGAGTCGCGCATGAGACCTGCCTTTTTGCGTTGACGAAGCAGAAATAACCTTGTCTTGTTGCGCGCACCCGCGTATGATCCAATCATGCGTAGGCTCATCACAGACGCACTCGTGGCGTGGAAGGACGCGCGAGATCGCAAGCCGCTCCTCCTCCGCGGCGCCCGGCAGGTCGGCAAGACCTGGTCTGTGCGTGACCTCGGCGAGCGCCACTTCGGCGGCAGGATCCACGTGCTCGATTTCGAGCGTGAGCCCGGGCTGTGCGGACTCTTCTCTCGCGAGCTGGCGCCGACGCAGATCCTTGACGCCTTGCGCGTGCGACGCGACATCTCCATCGAGCCCGGCCGCGACCTGGTGTTCTTCGATGAGATCCAAGCGTGCCCCAAGGCGATCGTCTCGCTGCGGTACTTCTACGAGGAGATCCCGCGACTCCATGTGATCGCCGCCGGGTCGCTCCTCGAGTTCGCGCTGACCGGACCGTCGTTCCCAGTCGGCCGCATCCACCCTGTGAGCATGTACCCGATGACCTTTCTCGAGTTCCTATGGGCTATCGGCGCCGAGCGCGCCGCCGAGATCGTGATCGCGGGCCCGGCGCCTGAGTCCGTGGTCATCCACGCGGAGCTTCTCGAAAAGGTGCGCCAGCACCTCATCGTGGGCGGGATGCCGGCGGCAGTCAAAGCCCATGCGGACACGCGATCCTTCGCTGAGGCGCTCTCCGTCCAGGACGATCTCGTGCAGACCTACCGGGATGACTTCGGCAAGTACGGGTCCCGGGTGGACAGGGCTTGCCTCGACGCCGTGCTCGCGGGGGCGGCTCGATCAGTCGGCCAGGTGACCAAGTACCGCAGCCTGGCCCCGGAGTACGGGGATCATCCCCTTCGCGACGCCTACGATCTGCTCGCCATGGCCAGGGTGCTCCGGCGTGTGCGCGCAGCCAGCCCCGCGGGGCTTCCGATGGCCGCGTCGGCCTCGCCGAGGCGTTTCAAGACTCTCATGCTGGACGTGGGTCTTCTGCAAAGGCTCTCCGGACTGTCCCTGGGCACGGCGCTCGCTCGGGCGGACCTGATGGCGGTGTACGTCGGCGGACTCGCCGAGCAGTTCGTGGGTCAGGAGCTGGCAGCCACCTTGGGCGACGAGGTGTATTGCTGGCTGCGTCCGGCGAAGAGCAGCACGGCGGAGGTGGATTACCTCATCGCTCCAGGAGGTCGGATCGTCCCTGTCGAGGTGAAGGGCGGGCTGGCAGGGCGGCTCCGCAGCATGCATCAGTTGCTCAAGGAATACCCGCGGTGTGCTCCCGGCGTAGTGCTTTCCACAGCGCCGTACGCCGAACTGCCTGAGCAGGGCCTCGTCTTCGTGCCGCTGTACTACGCAGGCATGCTCGCGAGCTGGCTGGCGGCGCGCGGGTGAGGTTCGCAGCGGGGGTAGGAGCGCGCACGACGCCGGCTCGCCGGCCCAGGCTCAGAGTGCGTCCAGCACCTCGATGAGGCGTTTCTTCACCGCCGACTGCACCTTGTTGAGCTCGGGCTCGCCGAAGAGCCACACCTGGCCGACGGGGTCGGCGGTGGCGATGACGCTGGTGCCGTCCCCGGCGGGGAGGACGGCCATGGGCAGCAGCACCGCGCCGGGCGCCAGCGGGTCGATCTCGATCGTCTTCACGGCCGCGACCGGGGCTGTGACGTAGAGCAGCGCGTACTCCTTGGGCAGCCGCTCGCTGATTTTCGGCCCCTTGATCTGGGCGATGATCTTGAAGCCCTTCTCCTCGAGAAGCTCCCGGAGGCGGGCGAGGGCGGCGCGCGGCGCCAGTGAGACCGCGACGGCTGCGCGCCAGGCGCCGAGGGCGGCGTGCTGCTCGGCGTCGTCGCGCGCCGGGTAGGTGCTGCGCAGATGCTCGATGATCTCGTCCGAGTCGGTGAGGACTTTGTCGCCGTCGACCAGCACGGGGATGCTCTCCTGGCCGGCGATGGCCAGGAGCTCGGTGCGCGCCTCGCGATCTGCAGGGACGTTGACGTTGATGTACGTGAGGCCGAGCTCGGTCATCAACTGGCGCACCGGGTGAGTGTAGGGGCACCATTCGGCCTGATACAGCGTGAGCATCGTCCCTCCGTCGCGGGTCCGTTTGGATGAGCGCTCCGCATTCTCGCAGATTTGCCCTCAAGAATGCGGGCGGCCCAGCTCGTCGGGGTCGGTGACGGGCGCCAGGCACACGGCGCCGCGGCACACGTAGGCCGCTGGGGCCGGGGCCCGCGCGAAGCCTGCCGCGGCCATTCTCCCTGCGTCGGCCGCGTCGTCCGGGTCGAGGAGCTGCACGGTGCGAAGCGCCCGCGGCGCGGTCAGCGCGGCGCCGTGCAGGCGCCGCGCCGCTTCATCGCCGCGGCTTCCGACGACGACGACGTGGTCCGGCCGCTCCAGATAGCGGAGCAGCGCCTGTCCGTAGGCTGCGGCGACGACGCCCAGCTCCTCGTAGTGCGTCGCCCACGCTGTGAGGATCTCCCGCGCCTGGTCGCGCCAGGCGGCCGCGCCCGTGTACGCCTCGAGACGCAGCAACACGTCCGCCATGAGCGCGTTCTCCTCGAGCACCGGGAGCGGGCGCGCCAGAAGCCCGGCACTGGCTCCGGGCTCGGCGAGGCGGTCGTGCAGGCGGCCGTCGGCGGCGCGCAGGTGCTCGCCGGTCCAGCCGGCGAGCGCCTGCGCTCTCAGCAGCCACTGCCGCTCGGCGGTGACCTCGTAGGCGTCCAGCAAGGCCGCCGCCGTCGTCGCCTGGTCGACGAGCAGCGGCGCGCCGGGCCCAGGCTCTCCGGCCGGCGTGAGGTAGTGCGCCATCGCGCCGCCGCGACGGCCGTGCTCCCAGAGAAAGCCGAGCAGCTCGACGGCGCGCTCCGTAAGTTCGGGGCGCTGGAGAACCGGCGCCGCGCGCAGCAGCGCCCGCGCGGCCAGGGCGTTCCAGTCCACGTACACGGTGGGGTCCACGAAGGGCTCCGGCAGCTTCGCGCGCGCGGCCGCATCGAGGCTGTAGTAGTGCTCGTCCGCGTCCTGGCTGCCGCCGAAGGCAGGCAGATCGGCGCGCCACAGCGTGGCGAGGAGGTAGTCGATCGTGCCTCCGGCCGCAGGACGATAGAGCGCGCCGGGGGCGAGGCCCGTGTGGACGTCCCCGTCTCCGCCGGGCCCATCCGACCTCGTCAGCACGGCGGCTTCGAGGTACAGGCTTGCCAGGCGCGCGTTGTCTTCCAGCATCTTCTCGTAGTGGGGGACGCTCCAGTCGCGTCGCGTGGAGTAGCGGAAGAACCCGCCGGCTACGTGGTCGTAGAGCCCGCCTCCGGCCATCTTCTCCAGCGTGGTGCGCACCACCTCGTGCACGCGCGCCGGCGCGACGAGGCCGCTGGCTTGGGGCGCGAGGTGCAGCGGGTCCCCGCCGCCGCGCAGCTCCGCGAAGGCGAGCGCGAACGCAAAGACGTCCGGCTGCGGGAACTTGGGGTCGACGCCCAGGCCGCCGTGCACGGGGTCGAAGGCGCGCACGATCTGCAAGGCGATCTCCGCCGGGATGTCGCCGGGCACGTCCGGATCGCCGTCGAAGTCCGCGGCGGAGAGGTCGCCACTGCGCGGCACTCCGCCGAGATGGGCGCGCGCCGCCTCCCCATCGGCGTCCTGGGCGTGGTCTGTGGCGCCCAGCGTCAGGAGCGCCGTGCGGTTGGCGTCGAAGAACTCCCTCACCCTCTGCAGAGCCTTCAGCAGCTGTTCCGGCGGCATGTACGTGGCGCCGGTGATGGGGTCGCCGCTGGCCGCCAAGAAGGCGGTCGTCGGCCAGCCGCCCATGTTGTAGCGGCGGTTCACATCGGGGTGACGGTCGTTGTCCACGCGGATGGGCACGAAGTGCTCGTTGACGGCCGCGATCACTCGCGGGTCGGAGTAGCTCGTCTCGTCCATGACGTGGCACCAGTGGCACCAGACGGCGGAGAGAGACAGCAGGATCGGGCGCCCGAGCTCGTGAGCCTCGGCGAACGCCGGCTCACCCCACGGGCGCCACTCGATCTCGTGCGCGCGGTTGGGCCGCGGCGAGAAGCGAAAGTCGGTGTCGGCGTCCATGCGCTGGACATTCCCGCGGGGCATCCGTCCGAATCGGGTATGATGCTGCGCGCATGGTCGCGGAACTCCCCTACATCGAGGCGAAGGGCACCTATCGCGAGGTAGGGCGGCAGATCGGCGAGGCCGAGCGCGAGCTGGTGCTCCGCGAGCTGGACTACTACGGGGGACAGTTCGTCGCGCTCGCCGGCTTCAGCTTCGCCGAAGCGGTGGAGCGCGCCCGCCCCTACCTCAGGCCGGCCGAGGAGGCCGTGCCGCAGATCGTGGACCAGCTGCGCGGCTTGGCCGAGGGCGCCGGAGTCCCGTTCGACGACCTGTTCGCGGCCAACTGCAACGAGGAGTTCACCTGCCTGCCCGAGCGGCCCCCGCCGCCCGAGCACTGCACGTCGTTCGCCTTCACGGCCGGCGGCCGTACCGTGGCCGGCCACAACGAAGACTGGTACCCGGGCGACATCGAGTGCCTCACGGTAAGGCACGTCACGCTCGATGACGGCACGAGCTACCTGAGCGTCGGGCCGGCCGGCAACCTGCCCATCACCGGCGTGACCTCACACGGCCTCTGCGGCGGCGCCAACACCCTGTATTCCTGGGACATGGGCGTCGGCGTGCCCAACAACCTGCTGCTGGCGTCGCTGTTCGTTTGCCGCAGCCTCGAGGACGTGCGCGATCGCATCGCCGCCACGCCTCGGGCGCGCGGCTCGAACCATCTGCTCGCCGACGCCGCCGGGCGCATCTGGGACGTCGAGACCACGGCGACGCGTCTGGCCTGGCTCGGCGGCGGCGCGTGCTTCGCGCACACCAACCACTACGTCACGCCGGAGCTGGCGCCGCAGGACGCGACGACGTCGGAGGGCACCTACAAACGGCGGGCCCGCGCGGAGGAGCTCCTCGCCGCAGGCCTCGAGGCCGGAGAAGACCCCGTCCGGCTGGGGCAGGCGGTGCTCTGCGACCACGCCAACGCGCCGCTCTCCATCTGCTCGCACTGGGACGACGGCGACCCCGACCAGGACCAGAGCGTGACGACCGCCAGCATGGTCTGGGAGCCGGCCGAGCGCCGCGTGCACGTGGCCGTCGGTCAGCCCTGCGAGCACGACTACGTGACCTACACGCTTTAGGCTCGGCGTGGGTCGGCCGGCCCTTCGCCGGCCCCCGTCGCCTGCACGGCTCCGGCGATCTCCGCGAGGTCCTCGCCGGTCAGCTCGAGAGTCGCGCCGTCGATCCAGCCGTCCACCTGCTCCGGCGAACGCGCCCCCACGATGGCGCCGCTGACACCCGGCCAGCGCGTGACCCAGGCGACGGCGACGGCGGCGACCGTCGCGCCATGCCGTGCGGCGATGGGCCGCAGGGCGTCGCGCAGCGACAGGTTGCGGCCCAATTCCGGTTCTTTGAACGCGTCTTCGCGTTTGCGCCAGTCGTCGTCGGCCATGGCGGCGACGCGGGCGGCGCTGAAGGTATCGGTGAGGATGCCCGACGCCATGGGGCTGTAGCAGATCACGCCGGTGCCGTGAGCGCGCGCCCAAGGAAGCAGCTCGGCGGCCGTTTCGCGATCGATGAGGGAGAAGGGCGGCTGCAGCGAGTCGACGTGGCCGACGGCTTCGCAGCGGGCGAGCAGGTCGGGGTCGAAGTTGGAGACCCCGATGGCTCTCGCCTTGCCCTCCGCGCGCAGCTTCACCATCTCCGCCCAGGCCTCTTCGACAGGGTTGCCCTGGTCGTCGGGCCAGTGGATCTGGAACAGATCGACGGTCTCGAGGTCGAGGCGGCGCAGCGAGTTCTCGATGCCGTGCCGGACGGTGTGTGGCGTGAAGATGCTCTCCGTGGCGCCCATGGGATCAGCAGCGTCCCACTCCAGGCCGCACTTGGTGAAGATGAGCGGCCGGGCGGCGGCGGGCAGAGCCCGCACGGCCCGGCCCACTACCTCTTCGGAGTGCCCGAGGCCGTAGATCGCCGCCGTGTCGACCCAGTTCACGCCCAGGTCGACGGCGCGGTGGATGGCCGCGACCGAGAGGCTGTCGTCCTGCGGGCCCCAGCCGAACGACCACCCGCCGCCGCCGGCCGCCCAGGAGCCGAAGCCGACGGTCGTGATCTCGAGGCCGCTCGTGCCGAGCGTGCGTGTGGGCAGTGACATCGTGTGCCTCCAGCGGAGTCGGTCGGCGGCCTTCCGCCGACGCGGGTCAGGCCAGGTCGTCGGCGAGCGTGGAGCGTAGGGGCCGGCGCCCAGTCTCGGCTGAACTGGTGGAATAGACGACAAGCTCGGTCAGGGGCGGCGCGTACACGTGCACGGTCACTAGATCCTCTTCGGCTGTGTTGACGAGCTGGTGGATGACGTCGCGGTCGACGCCGGTCCAGCCACCGGGCCTCACGCGCTCTTCGGCGAGCAGTTCGACCGGGCCGGTGCCGGCGGGCCTGCCGGCGGCCGGCACGAAGAGCCTCGACGTGAGTTCCCCGCGGTGCACACTGATGGCGTTGAGCGAGCCGGCGTGATCGTGGATCGTGGACTCGTGCCCGGGCTTCCAGCAGAGGACGAGCAGCTCGAAATCGGAGGAACGGCACACCAGATTGCGTGTGTAGGTGTTCGGGGCGAAGCATGTGCGGCTCTCGATCAGTTCGGAGGAGATCGCCAAGCGTCGCGTGAGGTCCATGAGCCGCTCCTGCGTGAGGACGCCTACCGGCTGGCGGCCCATCTCGAGGATGAAGTCCTCGAGGGTCAGATGCGGGCTGTCTGCATTCATGCGCCGGGCGTACCCGCGCCCTCCGGGTGGCAAACGCCGGGCGCGTCAGACGACGGGGTTCGCGCTCGGGGTCTCTCGCGGCGAGGCGGAGGAACCGGCTGAGTGGTGTGTGGCGCGACCGCGCCGCGAGGGCTCAGCCTCAGCCGAAGCCGCTGCTGCGCTGCGGGGCGCCGCACGACGGGTCCGCGAGCGACCCGTTGCGCAGGAAGCTGGCGAAGGTCTGGCGGACGTTCTGCGACCGGCATTCGGGGCAGCGCTTCTGCTTCTCGCGGATGGCGACGCGCGTCAAGACTTCGAAGCTGTGGCCGCAGTCGCGGCAGACAAGGTCGATCTGAGCCATCAGTACACCCCCACTTCGTCGCGGACCCGCGAGAACACGCGGCAGGCCTGTACGCACGCGCCGCACTCGGTGCAGAGCTCCTCGTCGATGCGCGGCGCCGTGAAGATGTCGTCCTGGATGATCGCGCCCTCTGGGCAGGAGCTCACCGCGGGGCACGGATGGTTCTGAGGACAGGCGTGGACGTTGACGTCGATCATGGAGGTTCTCCCGGTGGCGTTACTTGGACGTGGCGACGCCGAACGGCCGGTAGAGGAGGCACGAGCCGGTGGCGGCGGTGAAGAGGAGGACAGCCCCGATGAGGGCCGCGGCGATCCCCAGCGGCTTGGCCGACGTCAGGCCGAGGCCCGCGAAGGAGGCGACAAGGAGGCCGGCGCCCAGGACTCCGCGGACGACGCGGTCGACGGGGCTTTCGTTCCTGGTGAGCATGGTGAGCCTACCTTTCGGGTACGAGGATGCGCGCGCGCTGGGCGAGCTCGTGACCGAGGATCTCGTCGATGAGCGCGCAGGCCGCAGAGAGTCGCGGGTCGACGACTTCCCAGAGCACGCGGCCATCCTGACGAGAACGCTTGACCAGGCCCTCGCGCTGCAGCACTGCGAGGTGCTGCGACACATTCGGCCTGCTCACGTCAAGCAGCTCGGCCAGCTCGCTGCCCGTGCGCGGCGCGTCGCAGAGGTGGTGCATGAGCTCGTGCCGCGTAGGGTTGGCTAGCGCGGCGAACACCGCGGCGTGGATGGCGTAGCGCTGTCGGTCGTCGTTCATGAGTCCATTATTGCCAAGTTTCGCAATTTCGCAACCTGGCAATCGTTAGACCAGCAAACGCAATGCTCAGAGAGATTCGATCTCCTGGAAAGGGACCACTCATGGACATGCAGATCTACTTCCCGGGCGGCAAGCGCGTGTACGCCGACTACGGCGGGTTCACCATCGAGACCGACCAGCCGGCGCGCGGTGGCGGCGACGACTCCGCGCCGGCGCCCTTCGACCTCTTTCTTGCCTCGATCGGCACGTGCGCCGGCATCTACGCCCTGGGCTTCATGCAGCAGCGCGGCATCGACCCGCAGGGCTCCAAGATCACCATGCGCACGCACTTTGACCAGTCGGCCGGCCTCATCAGCAAGATCGACCTCGAGCTGGAGCTCCCCGCCGAGTTCCCGGAGAAGTACCGGGCCGCCGTGATCAACGCCATGAACCTCTGCCCCGTGAAGAAGCACCTGCACCAGCCGCCGGAGTTCGAGATCACCACGGTGGCCGGCTGATGGCCGACGCCTTCGACCCACAGCACGCCGGTCGGCTGGAGGAGCCGGCGCGGCTGGAAGCTCTGCCTCAGCCGGCGGTCGTCGCGTTGCTGCGGCTTGAAGGCGCCGAGACCGTGGTCGACTACAGCGCCGGCACGGGCATCTACACCGTGGCTGTCGCCGAAGCTGTGCCGCAAGGTCGCGTGATCGCCGTCGAGGCGCTGCCGCTGCTCGCACAGATGCTGCGCGACAAGATCACGCCGGAGCTGGCCAAGAGGCTCGAGATCGTGGAGACGGACGACAACGCGGTGCCCGCGCCTGACGACGTGGCCGACCGCGTCGTGATGGTCGATGTGCTCCACCACCTGTACGACCAGCCTGGGGCGCTGACCGAAGTCGTGCGACTCCTACGCCCCGGCGGGCTGTTCGTCGTCGTGGACTGGGGTGACCGCGAGCGGCCGGTCGGACCGCCGCTGGATCACGTCCTGGGTGTCGCCGCGGTGCGCGACATCGTCCGCGCGATGGGCCTCGAAGAAGTCGAGGCCCATGAGCCGGGGACGGAGCTGCCCTACCACCTGGTGGTGGTCGCGGCGAAGCCGTAGCCGGCCTGCGCGCTCAGTGCTGGCAGGCGCCTTCGAGCCCGACCACCGGCAGGGCGCCCTGGATGTAGGCCGCCACGGCCGTCTGAACATCTGGGCCCATTCCGGCATGCACCGCGATGCCGACCTGGTTGAACCCCATCAGCGGACGCCCGCCGATGCCGTCGACGACGATGGCGTCGACGTTGTGCTCGGCCAGCAAGAGGACCGGCGCCATGCAGCCGCCCTCGGTGTGCGGGGCGTTGTGAAGGATCTCCACCTCGCCCACCTTGCCGCCGGCCACGTCGACCATGGTGAAGCACTCGCAGCGGCCGAAGTGGCCGGAGCGACGGGCTTCGAGCCCGCCGGGCATTTCGGAAGGGATGGCGACGCGCGTCTTCGTGGTCATCTCGTCGGTCATGACTCTCTCGCTCTCGTTTGTGGATTCGTCGGTACGTCGATCTATGCTTGGCCGCCGTGGCCGCCCCGGTGGTGGCCGCCGTCGGCGCCGCAGCCCCGGCCCCTGCCGCGGCCTCCGTGGCCCATCCCGCAGCGCCCCGCAGGATCCCAGCAGGTGCCCACGCCGGGCGCCGCGCAGGAGGGGCATACGGCAGGGGGTAGCGCATCGAGGGCGGCGGCCCAGACGGCGCCGCACGAGGCGCAGCAGAGCTGCCGCCGCTCGACGCGATACTGACCGCCGCCGATGAGGATCGCCTTGCCCGCGACCAGCGCCTCCGCGACCGTGGCGCGCCCGCGTTCCAACACACGGCCGACGGTCTGTCGCGACACACCCATCGCCGCAGCCGCTTGCTCGTGACTGAGGCCCTCAAGATCGACGAGGCGGATGGCCTCGAGCTCGTCGACCGCGAGGGGCAGTTGCTCGAGCTCGCGGCCGGGGACGCCGGCGGGCTTGAACAGCGTCACATGGGGCACGCCGCCTACCGCACGCTCAATCGGCGGGCGCGCCACTGACCATCTCCAAAGTTATTAGCATATGCTCATTGTAGCTGGGCATGACACGGGATTCAACGCGCGGGTGCTTCATCCGGCAGGGCCGGCTCAGCGTGGCCCGGCGCCGGGGGCAGGGCACGGGGCGCCGAAGAAGAGCCGGTCGTCTCGATGACAACCGCCTTCTTCGGGGGCTCCGACGGGTCCGGCGGATCGAGCCGCAGATAGGCGCTGCCCAGCCGCCGTGCAGGCTCGCTTCGGCTCAGCGCCAGACGCAGGGCGGCCCGGCGAAGCAGCGGCCGCGTCAGTCCTTCGGCGTCGCGAAGGTCCTGCACCACATACGCGCCGACCGCGATCAGCGCACGGGTCGTGGTGCGCCCGCCCAGGCTGCGCTCGCTGCCCCGGGCGGTGTCCTTGCGACGGCCGCGGCCCGGCCCGGCGCCGTCACATGCCGGCCCTCCACGCCGCTGCCGGCCATACCTGGGTCTTCCGTCTCCGTTCATGGCTACTCCATTCCTCCTCAGGCCCAGTGACCGCTCACGGTGGGAGCCTCTACCGCTGCCAGCTCGCCGCGCTTGAGAGCGGCCAGCGCGTCGCTCACGCTGATCCCGTTGCCCGCCTGGTAGATGGCGATGTTCGCGGCCGCGAGGACCTTGTGCGCGTTGGGGCCGACGTTGCCGGTGATGACCGCCTCGGCGCCTTGCGCCGCCACGGTGCTGCCGGCCTGCACGCCGGCGCCGCCGCCGGCGTCCACGTTGGCGGCGTTGTCGTGAGCCCGCCACTGGCCGGTCTCCGTATCGGCGACGATGAACCAGCGGGCGCGGCCGAACCTCGGGTCGACCAGGGAGTCGATATCGCTGCTCTGCGCACTGATGGCTACCTTCATGATCTCTCCTCTTCTCGATTCTCAGCGGTGGCGGGCGCCGCCACGTAGAACGATCGGTCTTCGTGGGTGTGCAGCTCCAGGGCGCCTTCGGTGACGAGCGCGGTGGCCGCCTTGAGCGCTTCGCTGTGGTGGATCCCCAGGCCGGCGGCGATGTCGGCCACCGTGCACGGACGGCGCGAGAGCAGTGCCAGGATGTCCGCGTGGCGCGCGACCCGGTCGCCGTCGGCGGGCACGGTGTCGGCGATCACCTCGGCGTGGGGCGTGAACAGGCCGGTGAGCTCCTGCATAGAGCCGGCCGAGACCGGCGCCACGAACGACTCCGCCGGCGGGCGCACCGCCGTGTTCAGCTGGATCCGGTCGGGGGCGATGCGCGCCGCCACCTCCGCGAGCCGCTCCACTTCGGCCACCATCCCCGTGACGCCGGCGAGCAGCATGACCTCGAGCCACAGCTGCCCTCGGTAGCCGCTGCGGAACGCGATCATCCCGCCGACTACGTCGGCAAACCGCAGTGCCCTGTGTGGACGGTTGATGAGCTGGAACAGGCCGTCATCCGGGGCGTCGAGCGACGGCAAAACGATGTCGGCGGCCGCCAGCCCTCGGCGTACAGTCGGGTGGCTGAGCAGCGCTCCGTTTGTGATGACCGCCCCGGGCACATCCGTGAGCCGCTTGATGCCGGCGACTACGTCACCGATCCCCGCATGCAGGGTCGGTTCGCCCGACCCGGCGAGAGCGATGACGTCGGGCTCGGACTCGAGCTTGGCGCGGACCTGAGCCACAACATCCGACGGGTCGACCCAGCGTTGCCGGCGCACCGTCTTGCGCGTGGTCCGACCGAGCTGGCAGTAGACGCAGTCGTAGGTGCACGTCTTGAAAGGCACCAAGTCCACGCCGAGGGAGCGCCCCAACCGGCGGGACGGCACCGGCCCGTAGACGAGCGGCTCTGCGCCGACGGCGGATGGCATTGTGTACCTCAGCCATCCTCGGTGGTGGCGACGCGATGGCCGGGACGCTCGGTCAGCGTGAGCAGCGGCTCGATCGCGGCCGCGAACGCCGCCGCCGTCGGCGATCCGGCGAACGCCTGCACGTGTGGCACGCCGCGCTCCGCGGCCAGTACGACCGCCGGATCCATCGGGATGCGACCGAGGAACCGCACGCCGGCGTCGGCGGCCATGGTCTCGGCGCCGCCGCTCAAGAAGATATCGGTGGTCTCACCGCAGTGCGGGCAGACGAAGCCGCTCATGTTCTCGATCACGCCGAGCACCGGCAGGTCGAGCGCTTTGCAGAAGCCCAGCGCTCTGCGCACGTCGCTCACGGCGATGCTCTGCGGCGTGGAGACG
>Ga0315281_10007263_pt1 | contig 15637 bp, 12 predicted proteins | sample YL17G07_0_MG_FD_204540 | JGI IMG/M metagenome (GOLD analysis project Ga0315281, IMG submission 204540) | Sediment microbial communities from Yellowstone Lake, YNP, Wyoming, USA - YL17G07_0 | ecosystem: Environmental > Aquatic > Freshwater > Lake > Sediment | place: USA: Wyoming | collected...
TATTCCCAGCTGGCGCCGCTGTCGACGTTCCAGGAGAAGAACACGGGCAACAACCTGCCCGCGCAGATCGAGATCTATTCGACCGACGGCGACGCGTACAAATTCCTCTTCTTCGCCAAGGGCGGCGGCTCGGCCAACAAGAGCCTGCTGTTCCAGGAGACGCCCGCCCTCCTGAATCCCGCCTCGCTCCTGAAATTCCTCGACGAGAAGATCCGGACGCTGGGGACCGCCGCCTGCCCGCCCTATCACCTGGCCGTCGTCGTGGGCGGGACCTCCGCGGAGTACGCGCTGAAGACCGCGAAGCTCGCGTCGGCGCGCTACCTCGACTCCCTCCCGACCGCAGGCAGCGCGGAGGGCCGGGGCTTCCGGGACCTCGACATGGAAGCCAAGGTCCAGGACCTGGCCGAGAAGACGGGGATCGGCGCGCAGTTCGGCGGCAAGTACTTCACGCACGACGTCCGCTTCATCCGGCTGCCGCGCCACGGGGCGTCGGTGCCCGTGGCCCTCGCGGTCTCCTGCTCCGCGGACCGGCAGGCGCTCGGGAAGATCACGAAGGACGGCATCTTCCTCGAGCAGTTCGACACGGATCCGGCGAAGCACCTTCCGGAGATCACGGACCAGCATCTCGGCGGCGACGTGGTGAATCTCGACCTCAACCGCCCGATGGCGGAACTTCGCGCGACGCTGTCCAAGTATCCGGTCCGCACGCGGCTGTCGCTGACCGGGACCATCGTCGTAGCGCGGGACCTGGCCCATGCCAAGCTCAAGGAGAGGCTGGACGCCGGGCAGGACCTGCCTTCCTACGTGAAGGACCACATCATTTACTATGCCGGGCCGGCGAAGACGCCGAAAGGTTACGCCTCAGGGTCGTTCGGGCCGACCACGGCGGGCCGGATGGATTCCTACGTCGACCTCTTCCAGAGCCGGGGGGCGAGCCTGGTCATGCTGGCGAAGGGGAACCGGTCGAAGCCGGTGACGGACGCCTGCAAGAAGCACGGCGGCTTCTACCTCGGATCGATCGGCGGTCCCGCGGCCCGGCTGGCGCAGGACTGCATCAAGAAGGTGGAGGTCCTGGAGTTCGCCGAACTCGGGATGGAGGCCGTCTGGAAGATCGACGTCGTCGACTTCCCGGCGTTCATCGTGGTCGACGACAAGGGCAACGATTTCTTCTCCGACCTGGCGGCGCCGAACGTCGTGCTGGGCAAGAAGTGATCCGCGGATGATCTGGCCCCAGATCCCTCCGGACGTCGCCCCCTGGGCCTACTACCTCTGCGTCGCCGCCGCGGTCCTGATCACCGGCATCAGCAAGTCGGGCTTCGGCGGCGGGATCGGCATCGTGGCGATCCCGATCATGGCCTCGGTGATGCCCGCCCGCCACATGCTGGGCGTCCAGCTCCCGCTGCTCATCGCGGCCGACGCGCTCAGCAACCTCCATCACCTGAGGAACTACGAGTGGAGGATCCTCAAGCCGCTCGTCTGGGGGGCGCTCGGCGGCGTCGCCCTGGGCAGCGTCGCCTTCTGGCTCCTGCAGAAATCCGATCCCGTCCGCGTGCAGCACGGGTTGTCCTTCCTGATCGGCTCCGTCTGCCTCACCTTCGTCGGCATCCAGGTCTGGGGGCTCACGGGCCGCCGCGTTCCCACGCTGCCGCCGCATCCCGCCTCGAGCGTCGCCGTCGGCGGCGTCGCGGGCTTCGTCTCGACGCTCAGCCACGGCGCGGGCCCGCTCGTCACCCTCTACCTCCTGCAGGAGAAGCTCGCGCGGCAGTTCCTGGTGGGGACGCAGGTCTTCTACTTCCTGCTCGTCAACTCCGCCAAGGTCCCGACCTACGTCGCGCTGGGCTACATCAACGCCTCGACGCTGCGCGACTCGGTCTGGTTCATCCCGCTGATCCCGCTGGGGACGCTGGCGGGGGCGTGGATGAACAAGCGCGTGCCCGAGAAGCCCTTCGCCGCGATCCTCTATGTCGCGGCGGCGGTGACGGCCGGCCACATGATCTGGGCCGCTTGCCGCTGAGAAGGCAGCCCCCGGATGGATTCCGCCGTGATCGCGAGTGAATCGTAGCGGCAGTCCACCTTGCCGGTCACCTCGTAGGGCCCCAGCGTCCCGATGAACTGCCGGCAGCGGCGGAAGACCTGCGGGAACAGCACCACCTCGAAGAGGCCGTGCTCGTCCTCCATCGTCAGGAACTCCATCGGCTCGGACTTCGCCGTCTCCGTGATCCGCGTCGTCGCCATGATCCCGGTCAGCGTCACCCGCCGGCCCGCCGACGCTTCCAGCGACCGGCTGTCGAAGGCGCGCGGCGGAGCGAGATACGAGAGGATGTGGCGGCGCGCGGAGACGCCCAGGATCTCGAACTCGTGGACGAACTTCTGCTCCTCCGTGAAGTCCCGGATCGGCGGCACGTCCCGGCCCCGGGCGCGGGCGTACATCAGGATCTGCGGCCGCGGCAGCCCCGTCCAGTCGAGCGCGCCGCAGAGCACCAGGCTCCGGAGCGACGGCTTCGAGAGCTTCGTCCGCGCCAGGAAATCGCCGAGCGACGAGAAGGGCCGCGCTTCCAGGATCCCGGCGACCTCCCGCTGCTCGATGCCGAAGAGGCGGTTGAAGCCGATCCGGATCGCGCCGCCGTCTTCCGTGAACTCCAGGCCCGACTTCTGCGCGCAGGGCAGCCGGACGGGGATCCCCTCGCGCTTCGCCTGCTCGAGATAGACCCGCGCGTCGTAGAGCCCCTGGTTGTTGTTGAGCGCCGCCGTCCAGTGGGCGACCGGATGATGGGCCGCCAGCCAGCACGACGCCCAGGCGAGGACCGCGTACGACGCCGCGTGGGCGCGGCAGAACGAGAACTCCGTGAACTTCGCCATCTGGATCCAGAGGTCCTTCGCCACGGCCGGGGCGGTCCCGTGCCGGACGCAGAGCTCCAGGAACTCCCGCGAGACCGCGCGGCGCTCCTCGTCCGTGCGGAGCTTCTGGACCCGGCGGCGGAAGCGGTCGCCCTCCGCGAGCGACAGCCCCGTCAGCGCCGACGCCACGAGCATCGCGTCGTCCTCGTAGAGCATGATCTCGTGAGTGTCCGGCAGAAGGCCGCGCTTCGGAACTTCCTCCAGCCCGCGCTCGCGCCGGATGAACGCCTCCTTCATCCCCAGCGACGCGGCGCCCGGCCGGATCAGCGCGAGCGCCTTCATCAGGCCCTTCGTGTCCGACGGCCGCATCATGCGGATCAGCGACCGCATCGCGGGCGACTCCAGCTGGTTGCAGCCCAGCGTGCGCGCCTCCCGCAGGAGCCGGACCGCCGGCTCGTCGACGGGCAGGCGCTCCACGTCGAGGCGGCCGCCGCCGTTCCGCTCGACGATCTCGACCGTCTCGCGGATCGTCGAGAGGGCGCGGTTGCCGAGGAGGTCGATCTTGACCAGCCCCGCGGCCTCGACGGTGTCCTTGTCGTACTGCGTGACGATCACGCCCTTCTCCGCCCGCTCCATCGGCGCGATGCCGTCGGGGTGGAGCACCACGCCGCCCGGATGGACCGAGAGGTGGCGCGGCAGGCCCAGGATCGCCGCCGCCGCCCGCTCGAGCTTCGCGCGGTCGGGGACGTCGACGCGCCCGCGCTGGAGCAGCGAGACCTGGTCGTCCGAGTAGCCGAAGGCCTTCGCCGCCTCGCGGAACGCCGAGCGCTGCTGGAACGTGATGTGGGTCGAGACCATCGCGACGTCGCCGAACTTGTCGAACACGTGGGCGATGACGTCGTCCCGCACGCGCCAGGAGAAGTCGACGTCGATGTCCGGGTAGTCGGCGCGGCCCTCATGGAGGAAGCGCTCGAACGGCAGGTCGTAGGCGACCGGGCAGACGTTCGTGATCCCGAGGAGATAGGCGACGACGCTCGAGGCGCCCGAGCCGCGCCCCGCGACGGGGAGCCCGCGCTCGCGCGAGTACGTGACGATGTCGTGGACGACGACGAAGTAGTCGGCGTAGCCGAGCTTGCCGATCACGCCGAGTTCACGCTCGACGCGCTCCAGGGGCGGGTTCTGCGGATAGCGCCACGCGAGTCCCGCGCGGCAGAGCGCGCGGAGCCGCTCCATCCCCCCCTGGTCCTTCGGAAAGACCTTCGGCGCGGGGAGGAACTTCCAGTCGCACGACTCGGCGATGCGCTCGTCGTCCGCCGTGACCTCGACGTCGTCGCGGAGATACGCCTCGGGGCTCGCGAGTCCGTCGACATGCGCGACGAGCGTGTTCCCTCGGATGGCGGAGAGCAGCCGGTGGACGCGCCACTCCTGCTTCGTCGCGAACGTCGCATCCGTCACCCGCTCCAGGAAGTGAAGGCCGGTCGTGTCCTCATGCGCCCGCCCCAGCTTGCGGGCCGAAATGAGGCGGCAGAGGTTGGCGTAGCCGCCGCGGTCGCGGATCAGGTAGACGCGTCCTCCCACCCGTGCGCCCAGGAGGGGTTGGATCCCGGCGGAGGCGCAGGCCTTCCAGAACGGGACGGCCCCGGCGAGGCTGTCGTCGTCGGCCAGGGCGAGGCGCTTCAGCCCGAGCGCCGACGCGCGGGCGCCGAGCGCCGCGGGCGACGACGTCCCGTTCAGGAAGCTGTAGCCGCTGCGGGCGACGATCATCCGCGTCGCTCCGTCCGACAATTTTGTAGAACCCCGGCCCCGATCCCGAGGCAAAACCGGATGGCACGGGATATGCTCTTCCAGCGAGCCATGAGCAAGAGCACCAAGAAGGACATCATCGGAAGCGCCGTGGTGATCGTTCTGACGGCGGGGGTCATCCTGGCCCTCTTCCTGGCGGGCTAAAGAACGTCCCCGTAGGCGGCCTGGACGGGCGGCGGCGGGACGGTCTCCTTCCCCAGCGCCTTCATCAGCATGAAGGCGTTCGCGATCGCCTTGCCCTGGAAGTGGTTGTTCAGGATCACGAAGGTCTTCTCGGCCTCCATCTCCCGGATCGCCTCCTCCCAGAGCCGGAGCTCCTCGCGGCTGTAGAGGTAGTCGTACTTCTCGTCACGCCCCGCCTCCTTGCTGAACCAGGCCTTCGCGTTTCGGCCGTGGAGCCGGACATAGGCGATCGGGCCGGTCACGATCCGCGTGCCCGTGATCGCGGTCGCCGACTTCGGCTGGTCGATGTTGCAGAAGCCCAGCCGGAGCCCGCGCAGGAAGTCCAGGGCCTCGAGCCACGACGTGTGCCGCAGCTCGACCACGAGGGGGGCCCGGCCGCCGAGCGCGTCGGCGGCCCGGCGGATCCGGTCCCGCGCGTCCTCGCCGTCGCGGAAGAACCATGGGAACTGGAGGAGGATCGCCCCGAGCTTCCCCGCGGCCAGGAGCGGCGCGAGCCCCTCTTGGAAGAGCCGCGCGTCGGCCGGCGTGAAGCGTTCCCGGTCGTGGGTGAAGCGCTCCCAGGCCTTGACGGTGAACGTGAAGTCCGCGGGCGTGCGCCGCGCCCAGGCCTCGCTCATGCGCGGGCTCGGCGGACGGTAGAACGAGCTGTTCACCTCGATGCACGGAAAGTGCTGCGCGAGGTAGGCCAGCGGATCGAAGCCGGCGGGCGGCGGGTCGGGGTAGACCTTCCCCGCCCAGTCGTCGTAGGACCAGCCCGCGGGACCGATGAGAACTTCAGCCATATCAGTACCCAGTACACAGTACCCCGTACCCAGGGAAGAGGGCCCCTCCCTTCAACGAAGAGGGTCCCGCCCTGCAACGACAACGAAGAGGGCCCTGCCCTGCAGCGAGGAGGGTCCCTCCCTATTTTGTGAGCGACGGCGTCCGCAGGACGTAGCCGTAGGCGTCATGCGGCAGTTTGCCGAGCAGATCGATCGCGCGGCCGGCGACGATCGCGCCGTGGCCGAACTTGTCGCGGATCGCGTCCACCGCCGCGTGGAACCGAGAGAGCGACGCATCGGTGAAGAGCTCGAGCTGCCCCTCGTCCGCCTGGAAGTTCGAGAAGCCCGAGCCCACGAAGCGGACCGTCACGCGCCGCGTGTAGAGCTTCCACAGGAGCCGCCGCGCGAGCGGCTGGATCTCCTCGTCGAACGCCGTCGGCGGGAACGAGACCGACGTCTCGTTCTCCTCGCCGTCCGAGTAGCGGATGCGGATGCGCAGCGTCCGGGTGCGGAGGCCGAGCTTGCGGATCGCGCGGATGGCGCGGTCGACGAGGTAGAAGAGGACGCCCTCGAGTTCGCCGCGGTCCGCGGTGGCCTTCTCGAGCGACGTCTCGCGCGAGATCTGCTTGGGGATCTCGCGCTCGTGGATCGGCCGCGAGTCCTGGCCGCGCGCCCGCTCGTGGAGGGAGACGCCGACCTTGCCGAGCATCGCCTCGAGCGTCGCGAGCGGGATCTCGCGGAACTCGCGCACGGTGCGGATGTTCATGTCGTGGAAGAGCGCCGCCGTCTTCGGCCCCATGCCGGCGATCTTCTCGATCGGCAGCGGCAGGAGGAACGCCTCCTCCTGCCCCTCCGGGATCTCGCGGAGCCCCTTGGGCTTGACCGTCTTCGCCGCGAGCTTGGACACCATGCGGTTCTTCGCGATGCCGATCGTGACGGGGAGGCCGACCTCGTCGCGGATCTCCTTCTGGATCCGCGCGCCGAGCTCCAGGAGGTTGGGGTAGATGTGCTCCGTGCCGCTGAAGTCCGCGAAGGCCTCGTCGAGGAACGTCTCGAGCTCGGGGGCGTAGCGGCGGCAGATCTCCCAGATGGCCTCGGTGAAGCAGCGGTAGACGTCCTGGCGGCCGTCGAGGACGACGAGCTGGGGACAGATGCGCTTCGCCTGGTGGATCGGCATGGCGGTGGTGACGCCGAGCGCCCGCGCCTCGTAGCTGGGCGACGCGACGACGCCGTTGCCGACGGCGACGGGCTTGCCGAGCAGCCGCGGGTCGCGCAGTTGCTCGACCGAGGCGAAGAAGGCGTCGACATCGATATGCATGACGCGAGTAGGCATGATCACAGCACCAGAACACTTTCGAGATACCAGATCGGATCGCCTTCACGGTGACAGAGGATGCAGACCTCTCCCGACGAGGCCGTCACCGAGAAGAAGTACTTGATCGGCCGCGTCGCGCGGTCGATCCAGCGGGCGTTGACGGACGTGACGCGCAGCTCGCGCGTCCCCCAGCGGAACTCGAGAGGGTCGATGCGCCCGCCCTCGTAGCGCACGAGGACGCGCGCGAGCTTTTCGTGGATCTCGGTCTCGGCCATGGCATGTCGAAGATTAGCACGCTTTCCACTGAAATGTTAGTTAAATGTTATATATCGCATTCAATGGGCTGGGGATGAATAATTATGCGGCCCGCCCCCGCGACGCGCGGGCCGCGTAGTTCAACTGGAGGATCAACATGGATCTCGCGGAAATCGCCCGGCGTTCCCTCGACAGCACGAGCAAGGGGATCCCCGGACCGGGCACCGTCACGCCCGGCTCGGTCGCGGAGAAGAACTGGAACCTCCTCGCGGACGACCTCCATTACCCCGTGATGGTCCTCCTCGACTCGGTCGTGGAGCACAACCTGAAGACGATGGCGGCGTGGTGCGCCGCGAACGGCTTCCTCTTCTCCCCGCACGGGAAGACCACGATGTGCCCGCAGCTCTACCGGCGGCAGATGGATTCGGGGGCCTGGGGGATCACGGTGGCGTCCGCCCAGCAGGCGCTGGTGGGCGTCAAGTTCGGGCTGAAGCGGATCTTCATCGCCAACCAGCTCGTGGGACGCGCGAACATCCGCTCTATCGTCCTCGCCATGAACGCCGATCCCAAGCTTGAAATGTACTGCATCCTCGACAGCGTCGAGGGCGTCCAGCATCTCGCGGATCACCTGAAGGCCGCGGGGGCGCGGCGCCCGATCAAGGTGCTGCTCGAAGGAGGCCGCGAAGGATGGCGGACCGGCGTCCGATCGCTCGAGGAGGGCCGCGACGTGCTCCAAGCGATCCTGAAGCGGCCCGACGTCCTCGAGTTCAGCGGCTTCGAGGGCTACGAAGGCATCGCCAGGCTCGAGGAAGGCGCCCAGGTGAAGGAGTACCTCGAGAATCTCATCCGCACGGTCGACACGCTCGCCAAGGAAGCGCCGAAACCTTCCGAGCCGTTCATCTTCAGCGTCGGCGGCACGTCCTTCCTCGACTACCAGCACGAAGTGCTTCCCTCGTTGAAGGGACGCTACCGGATCATCGTCCGGAGCGGCTGCTACGTGACGCACGACCACGGCAACTACGTGGCGCACGTCAAGCGGACGCACGCCCGAGGGATGGGAGACGAGGCCTGGCCGCCGCTGCGCCAGGCTCTCGAGCTCTGGTCGCTCGTCCAGTCGGTCCGCGACGGGAAGACGGCGATCCTGACGTTCGGCCGACGCGACTGTCCCCATGACGGCGACTTCCCCGTCCCGCTCTACGTGGTGAGACCGGGTCAGAGCCGGCGCGAGGCGCGGCCGCTGGAAGGGGCGAAGATCGCGAAGCTCAACGACCAGCACGCGTTCATGTCGATCCCGCCCGGGGTCGAGCTTCACGTGGGCGACCGCGTGGCGTGCGGCATCATCCATCCCTGCACGGCGTTCGACAAGTGGGCGGTGATCCCGCTGGTCGACGACGCGTACAAGGTGATCGACCTCTATTGCACGTACTTCTAGAACTTCCCGTACTTGAGGTAGGCTTCCCGCGGATCCATCCCCTCCAGGATCGCCTTCCGCACGAGGTTCTCCTTCTGCATCACGGCCTCGGTCGCGTCGACGATCTCCCCCACGATGGCCTCGGGGATGATCACGACCCCGTCGAGGTCCGCCAAGACGAAGTCGCCCGCCTTGATCGTCAGCGCGCCGATCTTGATGGGCTGCCCCAGGTTGTCCATGACCCAGCGGCCCGCGATGTCGGACGGCGTCGCGTAGCGGCAGAAGACGCGGAAGCCGATGTCGAGGATCGCCGCGCTGTCGCGGGTCCCGCCGTCCACAATGTAGCCGCGCACCCCGCGACGCTGCAGCGTCTCGGACGAGAGCTCGCCCATATGGGCCAGCGAAAGATCGCCGGGCTGGCAGACCACGACGCTCCCGGACGGCGCCTTCGAGAGGAACGTGGTCCACTCGAGGATGGTCTCGTGGACCCCGAGCTCGGTCGTGCGGCGGCCCCCCACGGGAAAAACGGGGCCCGCGAGGCGCCAGGAAGGATTCAGCGGCCGGATGCCGTGGGGCAAGGCCTGGTCGGGATAGCCCTTCTCCCGGAGCACGTCGAAGAGGGCGCCGCTGTAGCATTGCTCCAGCCGGTCGGCGTAGTTCATGGCCCTGGATTGTAGGCGGCGACCGTACCTTAAGGGGAGGCTTTCTATGACCCAACGTTTCCTGATGGCCGCCGCCTTGATCCTGGCCGTCGGCGCTTGCCACGAAGTCCGCGAGGGCTACGACCTCGTGATCCGAGGCGGGACGATCATCGACGGCACGGGCGCGCCCGGCGTCGCGGGCGACGTGGCCGTGACCGGCGACCGCATCGTCGCCGTGGGCAAGGTCGACGGCCCCGGCCGCCGCGAGATCGATGCCCGGGGCCTTGTCGTCGCGCCCGGCTTCATCGACATGCACTCCCACTCCGACTACCTCCTGCTCGAGGACGGCGCCGGCCAGAGCAAGATCCGCCAGGGCGTCACGACCGAGGTGCTGGGCGAGGAAAGCTCAGGCGGACCGTCCAAGGGCAAGCTCAAGCCCCGCCGCGCCAAGGGCGAGGAGGAGGGGAACGGCGAGTGGACGACGCTGGGGGGCTACTTCAACGCGTTGGAGAAGAGCAGGATCTCCGTCAACGTCGCTTCGTACGTCGGCCAGGGGAACATCTGGCGCTGCGTGATGGGCGACTCGTTCGACCGGCCCACTCCCGCGCAGATCGGCGAGATGAGGGCGCTCGTCGCGGAAGCGATGGAAGAAGGCGCGTTCGGGCTGTCGACGATGCTGGCCTCGGGCCCCGGTTTCCTCGCCACGACCGACGACCTCGTCGAACTCTGCCGCGAAGTGAAGCGCTTCGGAGGCATCTACTCGTCCCACATCCGCAACGAGGGGACGAGCGTCTTCGACGCCATCAAGGAAGCGATCGCGATCGGCGAGCGCTCGGGCGTCGGGGTGGACATCATCCACATCAAGATCGCCGACCAGAAGTATTGGGGCCGGATGAAGGACGTGGTCGCGCTCATCGAAGATGCCCGGAAGCGCGGCGTGAACGTGCAGTCGAACGTCTACCCCTACACGCGCGGAAACAACAACCTCGTGACCATCCTCCCGCCCTGGGCGCAAGAAGGGGGTGCCGCGAAACTGATGGCCCGGCTCCGCGATCCGGCCGACCGTTCGAAGATGAAACAGGACATCCTGTCCGGGGTCCCCGGCTGGTACGACCACTACACGGCGGTCGGCGGCGACTGGAGCCGCATGCTCGTGAACGGCAACCTGACGCCGAAGAACCGCGCGTTCGAAGGCCAGACGATGGACAAGATCCTGGCCCAGAGGAAGGCGATGTCGGACCCGATCGAGGGGATGTTCGACTTCCTGATCGAGGAGAACGGCTCGATCCCGACGATCTACGCCCACCACTCCGAAGAGGACATGAACCTCGCGCTCTCGCAGCCCTGGTGCTCGATCGGCTCCGACGGGCTGGCCCACGCGACCGAGGGTCCGCTGCGGCGCGGCCGGCCCCATCCGCGGAGCTTCGGCACTTTCCCCCGGGTCCTGGGCGTCTACGCGCGCGAGAAGAAGCTGCTCACGCTCGAGGAGGCGGTTCGGAAGATGACGTCGCTCAGCGCGGCGAAGATCGGGCTGCGCGACCGCGGCGTGGTCCGAGTCGGAGCCTTCGCGGACCTTGCGCTCTTCGACCCCGCGCGCGTGATCGACAAGGCGACGTACCTGGAGCCGTTCCAGTATCCGGAAGGGATCGAGGTCGTCCTCGTGAACGGCGAGGTGACGATCGACCACGGCCGGCACACGGGGGCCCGGGGAGGCCGCGTGCTGCGCCGGGGGCGCTGAGCGAGTTCTCGCGATCGATTGCCGCCCTCGAGGCGATGTGATATTCTTCGCCCATGGAAGAAGTCCGGCTCGGGCTGACCCGCGTCTTCATCTGGCCGGGCATCCACGCGGAGGTCGCCGAGAACATCCGCGTCCTCGCCCCGTCCGCGCGCCAGGCCTTCATCTTCACCGACCGCAAGTGCATCCCCATCGCCAAGCGGGTCGCCTTGAGCCTCCTCCAGGAGAAGTTCGAGGTCGCGGGCTATGCGATGTATCCGGGAGAGAGCCGTAAGAATCTCCGCACCGCGCTGGGCGTCTACAACAAGATGGCCAAGACGGGGATCGACCCCGGCTGCGCCTTCGTCACGGTCGGGGGCGGCGTGGTGACCGAGCTCGGCGGGTTCGTCGCATCGACCTACCGGGAGGGGCTGCGGCTCTTCCACATCCCCACGTCGTTCGTCGCCCAGGTGGACGTGGCGATCGGCGGGAAGACCGGGCTGAACCTGCCGGGCGGGAAGAACCTGGTCGCCACGAACTTTCCGCCCCTGGCGGTGTTCGTCGATCCCAGCCTGCTGGAGACGCTGCCCCGCCGCGACTACCAGGCGGGGCTGGCGGAAGTGGTGAAGTGCGGGATGGTCCGGGAAGCCGACCTGCTGGCGTTCCTCGAGGAGAACGCCGAAGGCATCGAGGCCCGCACGCCCCTGCTCCTGGAGGAGATCCTCTTCCGCTGCATCACGATCAAGGCGGCCCTGGAGCAGGAAAACCAGGGATCGGGAGCGGGAACGATCTTCAACTACGGCGGCACGGTGAAGCGGGCGCTGGAAGCGGCGGGAGGATACCGGAAGGTCCACCCCGGCGAAGCCCAGGCGGTGGGCATGGAAGCCGAGGCCTGGATGGCCCAGAAGATGGGGATCGCATCGTCGGGGGTCGCCAGGACGCAGAACCGCATCCTCCGTCTCCTGGACCTGCCCACCCGCGTGCGGGGCCTCTCGCGCGACACTCTTCTTGAATCCATGGCGTTCGACGCGACGATTCCCGGTTCGCGTCCGCGCTTCGCGCTGCCGGAGTCGGTCGGCCAGACCAAGCCCGGCGTCGACGTTCCGCCCGACATCCTGCTCGAGGGCCTTCAGTCCATCCTCCTTCCCGGCGGACGGATCCGAGCGGTCCGGCCGATGGCGGCGGTCGAGGAAACGGCCGAAACCCCTCAGCCCTAGCCCCCGTTCGACGGCGCCGTGATCGTGTCCCGCAGGAACCGCGCGCTCTTGAGCTCGCGCTCCAGGTGGAACTGCACGCAGGCATCGAGGATCTGCCGGATCTCGACGATGAGCGGCCGCTTCATCGCCTCCTTCGGCATGTCCCCCTCGCCGAAGCGCGCGATCGACTCCAGCGACGCGCGCCGCACCGGGAACCAGCGCTCCTCGCGCGGCCGGCATTCGGGATCGAGCGCGCCGCCGTCGCGCACCGAGAAGTAGAGGTCGGGACGCGCCACCGCCTTCCGGCAGACGCCGCACTCGCGCAGCCGCGGCAGGTAGCCGAGCGCCCGGAGCCCCAGCGCCTCGAACGAGAACACGGCGTCCGCCGGCGCCACGCCCGCCTCGAGCCGCTCCAGGACCTGGATCAGCTGCTCGTAGAGCCCTTCCACCGGCTGGCCTTCGGGCGCGAACTCGTCGGTGAATTCCGCCGCGTAGCACGCCGCCACGTAGCGCGGATAATCGGCGCGCAGCTTCGTGAACGACCGCACCCGCTCCGCCTTGGTCAGGATGTCGAGCGTGCCGGGACGCTTCTCGATTCGGATGAGGTCGTAGACCGAGAGCAGCTCGAACGGCGCGAGGAACGCGCTCTTCTTGCGCTTCGACCCCTTGGCGATGCAGTTGATCTTGCCGGAGTCGGGCGTGAAGAACCTCAGGATCTGGCTCGTCTCGCTGAAATCGACCTTGTGCAGGCAGACGGCCGGAGTCCGCTGGAAAATCATGAGGCCGCCCGCCTCCGGGTTACGGGTTACCGGTTACGGGTTACGGTTCAGGCGAGTTCCTTGACGAACTTCTCCAGCCGGTCCACGCCCTTCTCGATCTTCTCCATCGACGTCGCGTAGGAGAGCCGGATGTAGTCGTCCGCGCCGAACCCGGAGCCGGGGACCACGGCGATGTGGGCCCTTTCGAGCAGCGTCTCCGCCATCGCCACCGACCCGGTGATCGCCTTGCCCTGGTGCTTCTTCCCGTAGAGGGCCGAGACGCGGGGGAACACGTAGAAGGCCCCCTGCGGCTCGCCGCACGCCACGCCCGGGATCTTGCGGAGGCGGCCCACGATGTAGTCGCGCCGCTTGGCGTACTCGACGCGCATCTTCTCGACGCAGTCCTGCTCGCCCTCGAGCGCCGCGATCGTCGCATACTGCGCGATCGAGGTCGCGTTCGACGTCGACTGGCTCTGCATGCGGCCGACGGCGGTCATGATCTCCTTGGGTCCCGCCGCGTAGCCGATCCGCCAGCCCGTCATCGCGTAGGCCTTCGAGGCGCCGTTCACGACGATGACCTTGTCCCGCAGCGCGGGCGCGACGGTGGCGATCGACGCGAAGGGGACGCCGAAGACGAGCTTCTCGTAGATCTCGTCGGAGATGACGAGGATATCCTTCTCGATGCAGACGTCGGCCACGGCCTTGAGCTCGGCCGCGGTGTAGACCATGCCGGTGGGGTTGGACGGGCTGCAGAGGACGAGGACCTTGGTCCGCTCGGTGATCGCCTTGCGAAGCTGGTCGGGCCGCATCTTGAGCCCGTCCTTCTCCTCGGTGTTGACGATGACGGGCGTGGCGCCGGTGCACTTCACCATCGCCGGGTAGCTCACCCAGTAGGGCGCCGGGATGATCGCCTCGTCGCCCTCCTCGAGGATCGCCTGCATGACGTTGTAGAGCGAGTGTTTGGCGCCGCACGAGACGACGATCTGGGCCGGGTCGTACGTGAGTCCGTTGTCGCGCTGGAACTTGGCGGCGATCGCCTTCCGCAGCGCGGGCAGGCCGCTCGCCGGGGTGTACTTGGTCTGGCCCTTCGCCATCGCGTCGCCCGCCGCCTTCTTGATGTGTTCGGGCGTGTCGAAGTCGGGCTCGCCGGCGGAGAACGAGATGACGTCGATCCCCTGCTCCCGCATCTGGTTCGCCTTGGCGGTGATCGCGAGGGTGACCGATTCCTCGGCCTCCGACGCGCGGCGGGACAGGATCTTTTTCTGCATTTCAGTAGTCATAAGAGGGACAGTTTAGGTCCGCCGGAACGGGTTTGCAAGCCTCTGATTCTCCGGTAGAATCCCGGGGTGAAACGGCGCGGATGGTGGATCCTCGCCGGAGGAGTCCTCGCCGCCGCGGCGGCCGTGGCGCTCTTCCGGCCCCGCCCCGTCGAGAAGTTCCCCCTCCTCGAACGGGTCCCCGCGGACGCCGTCTTCTATGCCGGGTTCCCCGACTACCGGGAGCTCGAGGCGATCCGGACTCCGTGGACCGAGGAGATCCGCCGGCGCCTGGATTCCGCGAGGCCCCACCTGGCCGGCGGGCTGGCAGTCTACCTTGATCGCGAGCGGCAATGGGTGGCGCTGGCGCGGCTGACCCGGTCCTCGGCGCTGCTCGCGGGCTCGGAGGTGGAGGACGGCGCCGCCGTCGCCGCGCAGACTCCGGAGGCGCTGGCGCGTCACCGGACGCGGCGGGGATCGCTGGGAGAACTCCCGGAGTTCCGCTCGCTCGGATCCCGGTTCTTTGTCAATGTCGGGGCCCTCAAGGGCGGCGGCCGCTTTCGCGACTTCTCGGCGGTCGGGTTTGAGCTCCGGTCGTCGTCGCCGCTCGTCCTCGACGGTCGCGCGCTCTACCACGGCGGACAGTTCAAGAACCATCTGGACTCGTATGTCGGCGCGCCGAGTCACGGAGTCCCGGAGGGGACGGCGCCGATCCAGGCCGCGCTCACCGAACACTTCCCTCGGGTCTGGGACGAGATCGTCCACGGCCTCGATCCCCTGGATCGGGAGAAGGTCGAGCGCGAGGCGCATGCGCTGGCACGAGACCTCCTGGGCGGCCGGTCGTTCCGCGATTTCCTGGCGAGGATCGGCCCGAGGTGGGGCTTCGCGCTGCTGCCGACGCCCCACGCGCGCCCCGCGCTGGTCGTCTGGATCGATCTCCCCGACGAGGCGACGCGCGATCTCGCGGCCAAGATGGTCCATCGCGCGGTGAGCGACTCGATCCAGCTCCGGCGGGACCGCGGGTCCGCGCCGGCGTTCGAGGTGGCCGCGGAAGGGCCGATCTGGCGGATCAAGGTCGCCGATGCGCGGGCGCTCCGGCTGGGCGACGCGTTCACTCCGGCGTACACCTTCGAGAAGAGACGCTTCGTCTTTTCGACGTGCGCATCGACGCTCGCCGCGCCCGTGGTTCCGGCGGGAGAGGCGCACGACGCGGCGACGGCGGAGCTGCGTCCCCTGCTGGACGCGGTCCGTTCGCTCGCGCCGCTCTTCGCCGACGACGCGTTCCGCGGCGAGGCGGAGCGAAAGGCGGCGCTGCTCTCTTTCCGCACGTTCACGCCGGGCGCGATGACCGCGCTCCGGAAGCGGTTCCCCGACCCGGCGGACCTGTCGAAGTACATGGAGGCCCAGAAGGCGCAATTCGAGACAAGGGCCCTGGAGGAGATCTCAAAGACGCCGCCTTACCAGGAAGAGCTGGACCGGGTGAACGCGACGATCGGAACGTGGGAG
>Ga0315281_10007264_pt1 | contig 15636 bp, 10 predicted proteins | sample YL17G07_0_MG_FD_204540 | JGI IMG/M metagenome (GOLD analysis project Ga0315281, IMG submission 204540) | Sediment microbial communities from Yellowstone Lake, YNP, Wyoming, USA - YL17G07_0 | ecosystem: Environmental > Aquatic > Freshwater > Lake > Sediment | place: USA: Wyoming | collected...
CGAGTGCCGAGACCGTCGAGCAGCAGCCATGCCAGCTCATGCGCTCTCCGGTAGTGATCGTTGAGCCGGTGGTAGAAGATCCGTTGCTGCCGCAGGGCGCTGAGATCAAGCTCATCGGTTCGGCAGACCTCTTGGAACACCGCTAGCAGACGCCGCACGCGCCGCCGCACCGATTCGTGGGCCACGCGGGTCGCGCACCGAGCCAACGCCGCTGCGAGGAGCTGATTCTCGACGATGTCCTGCTCGTGCCCATCGAATCGGCATATGAGTCGGTCGATCTGCCCAAAGCGCCGCAGCACCTGCTGATCCCCAAGGATGCGGCCCCGGAGGACGGGGAGTTCGTCCTCGCGCTCGACGTAGTCGGCGAGGATGCCACCGCGCAAGATGGCCTCAGTGGCTTCCGCGAGCAAGAGTGCCAGCAGATCCATGAGTCCGGCGCCTTCGGTGTGCAACGTCCGCGCGCTCGAGGCTCGGCGCAGTGCATCGAGCCCGGTGGCGAACTCGATCATCCCGACAAGCCCAAGATTGTCGCCCGCCAGCTTGGGAACAACCCGCACTTCGAATCGCTCGAACCGTACCAGGCCAACCCACGAACGCGCTGTGATTCGCACGCCGCTGCGCAAGTCGTCCACTAGAAGAAGACGACCCTCTTCTCCGGCCTCGAGGTCATGTTTGAGCTGCAGATCGTCTGGGGTGAGGGTCGCACCATCGATGTGTCGGGTCTGCCATTCGCCGAGTTCGAACGTTGGCAGGGGCGTGCCCGTTTGACTCATGCACCGCCTCCCTCGCGCCGGCCGAACTCATCCTCGAGCGCCGCGAGCAGGGCGTCCGTGTCGGCCAGCCGCTCGTGGTCGAGCGTTTGCGCCTCCTTGTCGACCAGCTTCGCGCCAATGTACGATGCCAAGGCGCCATAGTCATCGTAACAATACTCCTGCAGGAGAGGCAGGATCTCCTGACGGAACCGTCGCGCGAATTCGTCCGGATCGCTGATTGGTTCGTATCCGTCGAGCAGGAACGAGTGTCCGATCTGCTTCTCACGACCCTCGGTCTTCGCAATCCGACGGTTCAGCTCCTCCAGGAAGTCATCAAGCGCCAACGTGCCGACTTTTGCGCCGCGAAGCACGTCGGTGTCTGGCATCAGCTCGATGAATGCAAACCGGCGGCGCAAGGCCGCGTCAAGAAGCTTGATACTTCTGTCGGCCGTATTCATGGTGCCGAGCAGATAGACGTTCGGCGGGATGCAGAGGCTGTCTTTGCTCTGCGGCAGCGTCACCAACATGCCGCGCTTGTCGACCTCGAGTAGCGTGATCAGCTCGCCGAACACCTTGGCGACGTTGGCGCGATTGATCTCATCGATGAGCACGAGAAACCGCTTTGTCGGATGCGCGAGCGCGGTCTGGCAGACGCGCTTGAACACGCCGTCTGCGAGGTGAAGCGACAGCGTCGCGTTGCCCGTATCGTGCGGCCGAAAGCCTTCGACGAAGTCCTCGTAGCTATAGGACGGATGGAATGTCAGGCGCGTGAGCGGGCCCACCGCATCGCTGTCATCGTCGACATGCGACTGGAGGTCAGGATCACGCTCGGCCAGGAGCGACAGCACATGATCCGCCTCGTCGGCGGTAAGCGCGAAGAGCGTCCCTTGATTGCGGAACCGCATGGGCTCAGACGCCTTGAGGATACGGTCCGCGGCCAACTCATCGTAGGTCAGTCCGTTCTTGATCGGGGCGACCGCCTCAATCTCGATCGTCGGCCCCGTGCCGCCGTGCTCGCCCAATGCCTCTGTGACGCGTGCGAGCGCCACGACCCGTTTGTCAGGGGTGGATTGGTAACCGATCACGAGGTCGCCCACCTTCACGTGCGGGTAGTTGCGCCGGAGCCGGCCGTACCGGTAGCTCACTCGTTTTTCCCTGAAGAGCCGGTCCCAGTTCCACTCCTTGGGGTTGGCGACCACCCACCAAACGCGTCGGGATACCTGGGATGTGGACAAGCCACGTTCTGTGGCCACGAATTTCACAGGGTCGGCGAGCACGGCTTGGGCCTCTACGGTTCGCCCCTCCTGCTGGAGGAGCCAGGCAACGGCGAACCGGCGCGCGTGGTACGTCTTTCCGGTGCCGGGCGGGCCGTACAAGATCACTTGGCCCTTCCGCTCGATCGCTTGCCCGATCTCGCGCAGAAGCGGATCGACCGGCCCTGCGACAATCTTGTTGGGCGTCACGACGGTGTTACTCGGCGTCTCGGCTTCCGCCTCTCCGACGATCGTCTCGTACAGCGCCGGGGGTACGGCCGCGATGGTGACCAGAGCCCACTTCTTCTGTGGCGGGATCTCCTTCGCATAGGACGTATCCCAAGTGACCTTCACGGTATGGCGGTACCCCGAGCGTTCCGGCTTCCACGTGTATCCCGGCTCGGTGACCTCTCCGACGGCGAGGATCTTCGAAATGCCCTTATTGGCAATGACGATATCACCTGGCTCGAGCTCCATTAGCGTCCAGACCTCGTTGGCTTTCCGGGTGATCGTCGGCCTGTGGTTGTTGTAATTCGCGGTGAATTCCCTCTCGAATCGTGCGCGGAACGCCTCTTTGGACTGGAATTCGCGGAGGTCTCCCACTTCGTCCCAGCCGACGCAGATGTATCCCTCGCGTAGACAATCGTCCCAAGCCTTCGCATTTTCGCCAGGCGCAATCTTCACGACGCGGCGCTCGTCTCGTGGGTGAGCCCAGCGGTACAAGAACCGCGCGATCTCGGTCGTCGACCAATTCTTGAATTCGGAGCGTTGCCGAGCGGCCGCGAGCAGCGTCCGGTTGAGGCGCACGGCGTCGAGGCTGCGGCCGTCTGCCTCGGGGCAATCTAACAGCCGCAGGAAGTGTCGAAGGTGCTGCTGTGAATAGACCGGGAGGATCTCGTCGGGGAAGTAGAGGTGAAGCGTCTTGAGGCGAAGCGCCGGGCCGCCCGCGAACGGGGCCAAATCGTCGATGGCGTTCCAGTCGTTGTTTCTTGCGTCCTGGAATGCCTGGACGAACGCCCCACGAAGGTTCAGCCACGCCTCCTGCTCGTCTTTGTATTCCCGGTCGAAGTACCAGCCGGGCTTGTCCTTGTGCTTGTAAATGATGAGCTTGCGCGCCGAGCCGCCCCGCATACTGCCGAGGTGCTGCGTCCGGAATTCCATCCAGCGGCAAAAGGTGTCCTCCGATGCCTCTTGTCCGAGGGCGTACCGCTCGAGCGGCATTGCCGGCCATTGCTCGAGAGGGAAGCGATCCGTCACCTCTTTCCGCTCGCGTTCGGCCGCGGCGACAAATTCCTTGTCCGCCGCGCGGTCGTAGGAGGCGACGGCTTTCTCGAGCGGTACCCGTGAGTCAGGCATGGCCGTTGGTCCTCGTCGACGACGACATCCGGCAGCCCGGACGAAGCGTCAGTTTCAAGCGACTCCACATCCCACTGCAGCCTGCGGCTGCTGGAATGCCGTTCCGAAAGTGAACCGTGGCCCGCCCGGCTGTTCGCACAAACTAGAATCTTGGCTCGTCAGGCCTCTCAGGATTATAGGGACGAATCGCACCAGTGCGGGGAGAACATCGGCCGCGTCGTCGGGGCGCTAGCGGCGCGGTCCACGGGGGCTTCGAGCCGACGATTCGCTGACGCCGATCTGACGATGCGCCGCGCGACAGGGTTGGTCGCGATTCGGCCCGGTGTGATCTGCTGACGAGCCGACACTGCGCCGGCTGGTTTCCATTGATCCGGTGGTAAAATTAATTTGCCCCGAAGCATAGCCTTCTTCGGCGGACCTGGATCTTGCGGCGGGAGCGTAGAGCATGGACGTGAAATTCTGGGCAGGCCTCGACGCGACCCGGCTCGCGATGGAGCGCGCGACCGCGAGCATCGACGTAAGCAAGCTTGCCAGCGCCGCATCCACCGTGCAGCAGTTCGCGAGCACGATCGACTTCGACAGGATCTCCTTGTCGCTCGCCGTCCAGAATCACGTGTTCTGCGAGTACGAGCGATTAAGCGCCAACTCCGCGCTCGTGGGCGAGACGCTCGCGAGCGTCATCGCGCGGAGCAGTGGCGCGCTCCCGGAATCCAATTCCTCGGTCCTCTCTGCGCTGCGGTTCGCGGTGCCCGAGATCCCGAAATTCGACATCGCTTCTAGCGTGCTGGTCAGCGCGCGTGCCCTTGAACTCGCGCGCATGAATGATGTCGTCGTCGGCGCGCTGAGTTCCGCCGCGTTCGATAATCTCGCCGCGGCCGACCGTTCGATCGGCCGCCGGCTGGTGGGCCTGTCAGATTCCTACCGCGACATCTTTACCGGCATGGCCGCGATCGAATTTGCGCTGCCGGATTTCGTGATTGACCTGCCGGCCCGCGACATGATCGTGAAGAGCACGATCGTCTCGTCGTGCGCCCCGGACTTCCAGCCGACGGAGGCGGCGATCGATCTCGATGATCCCGCGTACGCCAGGGGCGACGTGGACCTGATGCTCGCGGAGCTGAATCCCGAGTATGTGGCCGTGCTTGACGAGGCGTTCGAGGCGCTCGCAGGCCGGTCGCTCGGCCGCGTGCGCCACTTGCTCGTGTCGCTCCGCGAGATCATCACCCACGTGCTTCACGACCTCTCTCCGAACGCCGAAGTGATTGCGTGGTCGACCGATCCAAAGCACTTTGACAACGGCAAGCCGACTCGGGCGGGGCGCTACCTGTACATCTGCAGGTTCGTCACGTACGGCGCGTACGGGGACTACGTGAAGAAGAGCAGCGGGATGACCTCGGCGTTCTTCAAGCTGATGAACGTGCTCCACGATGTGCGGCCTGACGTCGGCGAGTTCCAGCTTCGGCTGATGCTCACCGACGCGATCGGGATTCTGCGGTTCCTGCTCCGGACGGCGAGGTACCGGCCGTGACCGCGCTGCCGCAGATGACCGGTATCCAGTACTTCGGTCTTGTGCTCGCCAAGTACGCCGTTGCCGCTGGGCAGGGCTCGCCGGCGATGACGGCGTTCGGCGGACTGGTGAAACCGCTCACGACATGGGCGACCGACAATCTGAATCAGATCTGGCCGTCCGGATCCTTCGCTAGAGGATAATAGCCGCGGGAGACCCCTTGCTGACGGACACTCAACTGGAGGCGTTGCTGGACGGCGAATCCGACCGGGTGGAGCGAAAGCGAAGCCTGTCGGATCCAGACAAGGTCCGCGAGGCGATCTGTGCATTCGCGAACGACATGCCCGGTCACGGGGAGGCTGGCGCCGTGTTCATCGGTATCGAAGACAACGGTTCGTGTACTGGCCAAGAGATTAATGACGACTTACTGCTCAGGTTGGCGCACATGCGCGACGACGGTTTGATCACGCCGTTTCCGTCGATGGTCGTTCAGAAAAGGACTCTCAACGGATGCGATGTTGCCGTCGCAATCGTCGAACCATCCCGCAGTCTTCCAGTTCGATTTCGCGGCCGTGTGTGGATCAGGGTAGGCCCCCGTCGAGCGATTGCGACTCCGGACGAGGAGCGACAGCTCTTTGAGAGGCAGCAGGCGTTCAATCTTCCGTTCGACGTGAGGGAAGCGCCATCGACGACGCCTGGTGATCTCGATGTGGCTTACGTTCGAGATGAGTACCTGGCAGGCGCCATCGCGGCGGATGTGCTCGCTCAGAACCGTCGTTCGATCGAACATCAGCTCCGGTCCGTTCATTTCCTCGGGCCGACCGACACTCCGACGAATGTGGGTCTATTGGTCGCTGGAATCGATCCGCTAGCGTGTCTACCTGGAGCGTATCTTCAATTCGTGCGGTTCGAAGGGGCGCTGTTGACTGATCCGGTTCGAGATCAGAAGACGGTCTCTGGACGCCTTTCCGATGTCCTCAGGCGAATTGACGAGCTGTTACAAGCACATATTCAGGTGGGGGTGTCGTTCACAGCGACGCCCGTTGAAAACCGACAACCCGAATACCCGTTGGCGGCGCTTCAGCAGCTCATTCGCAACGCCGTCATGCATCGGAATTACGACGGTACCAACGCGCCGGTCCGAGTGTATTGGTTCAACGACAGGATAGAGATCCACAGCCCTGGCGGGCCCTATGGTCAGGTGAACCGAGAGAATTTCGGTGAGCCGTACGCGAATGACTATCGAAATCCGCACCTTGCCGAAGCCATGAAGAACTTGGGGTTCGTGCAGCGCTTCGGTGTCGGAATTGCCACTGCACGGCACGAACTGGAGAAGAACGGCAATCCGGTTCTCGAATTTGACGTGCAACCCGCGGCAGTGCTCGCACTTGTTCGGAGGCGCCCATGAGCATTCCCGTTATCGCCTTCTTTAACAACAAAGGTGGTGTGGGCAAGACGTCGCTTGTCTACCATCTGGCCTGGATGTATCGCGACCAGCGACGGCGCGTGCTCGTCGCCGACCTCGATCCTCAGGCGAACCTGACCGCCGCATTCTTAGAAGACGAGAGGCTGGAGCAGCTGTGGCCAGAAGGCCCACACCCGTTGACGATTTTCGGCTCCGTTGAACCTCTGCTCAGTGGCACGGGAGACGTCGTAGACAAGCCTCATGTTGAAGGAGTGTCAGGCGGGCTTGGGCTGATACCCGGTGACTTGGCGTTGGCGCAGTTCGAAGATGAACTCTCTCAGCAGTGGCCACGTTGTCTCGACGGGCAAGAGCGGGCATTTCGCGTTCTGTCCGCGTTCTGGCGTGTAATACAGCGCGCCGCAACGGCTCACAGTGCGGAGTTCGTCTTGGTCGATCTTGGTCCAAATCTTGGTGCGATCAATCGAGCCGCACTTGTCGCGTCAGACTATCTCGCGATCCCCCTTGTTCCCGACCTGTTTTCGTTGCAGGGATTGAAGAACCTCGGGCCGATGATCCGCAAATGGCGGCACGAATGGACCACGCGGCTGACGCATAATCCCAATCCGACGCTCGAACTACCGGCGGCCGGAATCAAACCCGTCGGCTACATCATCATGCAACATGCGGAGCGATTATCAAGACCTGTACAAGCGTATGAACGTTGGGCTAGTCGGATTCCTGAAAGCTACAGTCGCGAAGTGCTCGGAGAACCTTCGCCATCGTCCTTTGATGGTCATTTGCTGGCTCGGGTGAAGCACTATCGCAGTCTCATGCCAATGGCGCAGGAGGCACGAAAGCCAATGTTCCACCTGACGTCCGCTGACGGCGCCATCGGTGCTCACACGAAGGCCGTAGCGGAAGCCCGCGAGAACTTCTCGAAGCTTGCCTCAGAACTGTTGATCCGATGCAACGTCGCCCAGCGCGTGGCGGCGCCACTCTGAGCATGGCAACCCGTAACAATCTGGTGCTGTAAGGAACCCTCTCCGCACTCCGCTTGTCGACGGAGTTCGTGAAGGAGATGCGCGTCTCTTGTGGCTAGCGAGTGAGGATCAACTTCGATCGATCCGCACCCGGGCGCGGCTTGAACTTCTGCACCCGGCCGCCGAAGCTGTCTGCGCCGTACAGATTGCCGTCCGAGTCGATCGACATCTGGTGCAGTTCCCAGAACGCGCCGGGATACGTGCCGTACGTGCCCCACGAGTAGAGCAGCTTGCCGCTCTGGTCGTACTCCAGGACCTTCGCGTTGGTGCCGTCGGCCACCCACACGTGCTGGTCGGCTGAGATCACGATGTCGTTGGCCTGACGCAGCCCCGGCCATTGGTCGAGGTACTTCCCGTTCTCGTCGAAGATCTGAATCCGGTGGTTGGTGCGGTCGGCGACATAGACGTGCCGATTGCGGTCGGTTGCGATGCCGTGAGGACCGCTGAACTGTCCGGGACCGTTGCCGCGCGTGCCCCACGCCATGACGAAGGCCCCGTTCTTGTCGAACTTCGCGATCCGCGAATTGCCCAGACCGTCGGCGACCAGCAGGCTGCCGTCGGGCAGCCACGCGATGTCCTGCGGCCGGCCGAAATGCTTCTCGTCGGCGCCGGCGACGTCGGCTTCACCGAGCGTGCGCACGAGCTGCTTGCCGTCGTTTGTGAACTCGTAGATCTGATGCCGCGCATCGTTGACGACCCAGACGTGCCGCTCCGGATCGTACGGGCTGATCCGGATCTTGTGCGGCCCGCCGCCGCCCTCGAACAGTTTGTCCCACTGCGTCCACGCTTCGATCAGCTTCCCGTTGCCATCGACGACGACGATGCAGTTGCGCATCTCGGGCTTGGGCTCGGTGGCGCGCTGGTTGAGCGATCCCCACATGCCGTTGAACCCTCGGGGCAGCGTGTCGGGCAGCTTCAACTCGCCGCGCGCGGCGATGAAGATCCGGTTCGGCGTGTCCGCGAACACGCCCGGCTGCGATCCCCAGATGTAGCCCTGGCGCGCCCACGGGGCCGGCCAGTTCTCCACGACCGTGTACGGGCCGGTCTCTTCTTCGCCGCCCTTCTCCTGCAGAGCCGCGGGCGCGTGCAGCAAACCGATAGCGAATACGGACGCGAGAGCGAGTGATAACGCGCGCATAGGATCCCTCACGGTCCGGCTGAAGCCGGACGCCACTTGGTCCGGCTAAAGCCGGACGCTACTAACAAAAAACGAAGGGCCCGAGGATCCGAAGAACCCCGAGCCCTTTCAATTGCAGATTTCAGAGTTCAGATTTCAGATTTCAGTTCAGATTTCCAAGTTCCAAGTTCCAAGTTCCAAGTTCCAAATTCCAAATTCCAAATTCACAATTCCAAATTCCTACTGTCCGCCCGTCGCCGCGCGCGTTGCCGAGGCCGGCAGCGCGAACGCGATGTATTCGCCGGAGTAGTTGCCGCCGCTGACCGCGACGATGATGTACTGGCGGCCATCCATCATGTAGGTCATCGGCGAGCCGCTTTGCGGCGCCGGCATCCACACCGCGCCCACCTGCGCGCCGGTGTTCTTGTCGTATGCGCGCAGCATCGCCCCGCGCGGATGCTCGGGCGTCGTCGTCACGCTCGGGTCGCCGACAACGACGAGCGTCTTGGTGACCGCCACGCCGACGTTGCCCTGCTGGCCGGTCTTCGGAACGTTGACGCCCCTCAGCGCCGGGTGATTGCGCACCGCGTCCGGCGTGTCGCCGTGCGGCGTCGACCACATGATGTCGCCCTTGTCGAGGTTGATCCCGACGATCTGGCCGTAGGGCGGCTTGACCATCGACAGACCTTGCACGGTCGCGCCGAAGCCACCGCCGCCCGCGGGCGGCGCGCCGCGGCCGCCGCCTGGCGCACCGGCGGCTGCGGGAGGAGGAGGCGGTGGTGGTGGGGGAGGCGCCGCCGGGCGCGCCGGACGTGGCGCGTCGGCCGCTTCGCCTTCACCGCCGCCCGTGATCGGACGGAACGTGGAACCGGCGGTGCCCATGACGTAATCGAGATCTGAGAAGTCCTTCGGCGGGGCTACGAGCCCGAGCGGCGCGATGCACGAGTTGCACGCGTGCGTGAAGAAGGCGTGCATTTCGGGATCGTAGGCCGAGCCGGGCCAGTTGACGCCGCCGCTCAGCGTGCCGGCGGTCAGCGCGCCAATCGGGCCTTCCGCCTTGCTCACCACCGGCGGCAGGAACACGGGGCCGAGGCGGAAGCGCTTCGACGCTTCGAGTCCGGCCGCTTTGAGTTCCGGCGTGAAGTCGATCAGATCGCTCTCGACCACACCGTTGCGTGAGTAGGCCGGCGGTTTCGTAGGGAACGGCTGGGTCGGCGACGTCTTCTCGCCGGGGACATCGGTCTGCGGCACCGGTCTCTCTTCAATCGGCCACACCGGCTGACCGGTGACGCGATCGAACACGTACAGGAAGCCCTGCTTCGACGCGAGCGCGACCGCTTTGATCGGCTTGCTGTTCACGACGATGTCGGCGAGCAGCGGTGCGGCCGGCAAGTCCCAGTCCCAGATCGGGTGGTGCACGACCTGGAAGTGCCACTTGCGCTGGCCCGTCTTCAGGTCGACACACACGAGGCTGTCGCCGTAGAGGTTGTTGCCCGGGCGGTGGCCGCCGTAGAGATCCGACGTCGGATCTTCGACCGGCAGGTACACGAGGCCCAGTTCTTCGTCGACCGTGATCTGCGTCCAGACGCCGGTGTTGCCGTTGGTCGACCACGACTCCTTCTCCCACGTGTCGTTGCCGAACTCACCCGGACGCGGAATCGTGTTGAACGTCCAGAGCAGCTTGCCGCTCTTGACGTCCCAGGCGCGGACGAGGCCCTTGGTGTTGTTGTGCGTCTTCACGGTCAGGCCTTCGCGGAACGACGACCCGACGATGATGACGTCCTTCGCAATCGTCGGCGTCGAGTGGAGGCCGATCTCGCCGGTCTCCAGATCGATCTGCGTGCCTTTGCCGACGAGGGCGCCGACCTTCATGTCGACGACGCCGTTGGTGCCGAACCCGGCGATCGGCGCGCCGGTTTTCGCGTTCAACGAGATCAGGCGGTAGCCGGTCGTCACGTAGATGACGCGGTCGTCACCCTTGCCGTCGGTCCAGTAGGAGAGGCCGCGGCCCGAGAGCTGGCGCGGCGCGTTGACGGCGCGTGCGCCTTCTTTCTCGGCATGCACCCAGATCAGCTCGCCGGTCTTCGCGTCGAGCGCGACCACCGAGCGGCGCGTGCCGCCGGTCGCGTAGACGACGCCCTTGACCATCAGCGGCGTGCCTTCGAGCTTGAACTCGGGGCGCGTGCCGAGGTTGTCGGTCTTGAACCGCCACGCGACCTCGAGCTGGTTGAAGTTGCTCCCGTTGATCTGATCGAGCGGGGAGTAGCGCGACCCTTTGACGTCGGCCGTGTAGTACGGCCACTCGCCGTTCTTGGTGCTCGGGAATCCCGGGGCCTGTCCCGAGAGCTGGGCCGTCATGCGCGGCCCGACGGTGATCAACCCCGCCACGCCGGCGATGGCGGTCGCCGCCAGCACGGTTCGTCTGAGTGTTCGTGTCATTCTGTTTGCCCTTTTTCCGAGTGAGTCAGAGTGCTTACCGCTGAGCGACGCTCGTGCTTCGTGGCGCGTTCGGCAGGCTGAACGCGATGTACTCGCCGGAGTAGATCCCGCCGCTCACCGCCACGATGATGTACTGCTTGCCGTCAACCATATAGGTCATCGGCGATCCGCTCTGCGCCGCCGGCATCCAGACGGCGCCGACCTCCGTGCCGTTGTTCTTGTCGTACGCGCGCAGCATCGCGCCGCGCGCGCGCCCTGGCGGCGCGGTCACCTGTCCGTCGCCGAGGATCACGAGCGTCTTGGTGACCATCAGCCCGACGCTGCTGTTCTGGCCGGTCTTCGCGATGGTCATGCCCTGAAGCGCGGGGCTGTTGCGCACGGCGTCCGGCGTGTCGCCGTGCGGCACCTGAAACTTGAGCTCGCCCTTGTCGAGGTCGATCGCCGCGAGCACGCCGTACGGCGGTTTGACGATCGGGAGACCTTCCACCTGGAGGCCGCCACCACCGCGGCCCGCCGCCGGCGCGGCCGCGGTCCCCGGCGCCTCCGCCGTCGCGGCCCCGCGTCCGCCGCGGCCTCCACGTCCGCCGCCCGCGGCCGCCGCATCGCCAGGTGCCGCCCCGGCGCGACCCGCCGCGGCCGCGCCCGCGCGTCCACCGCCGCGCTGCGGCGCATCCGCCGCGCTGCCGAAGCCCGGACCTTCCGCGACGCGGAAATCCGTGCCGTCGACGCCTGAGACGTACTTGATGTCGGAGAACCCGGCCGGCGGTTCACGCAGCGAGAGTCCGCTGACGAATGCCATCGCGGCCTGCGCGTACACGGTGTGCGTTTCCGGGTCGGCGCCCGCGCCCGGCCAGTTCGTGCCGCCGCTCGCGTTGCCGACGTTGACCGCCCCGCGCAGACCGCCGCTCAGCTTGCCGAGCAGCGGCGGGTTGTACATCCCGGCGACTCTGTAGTTCTTGAGGTTCTCGAGCGCCTGCGCGCGCATCGCCGGCGTAAAGTCGATCAGATCGTCCGGCACCTTCAGGAACGGACGCCCGTACGCCGGCGGCCTGGTCGGGAACGGCTGCGTCGGCGATGTCTTTTCCATCGGCACGTCCGACTGCTGCACGGCCCGTTCCTCGATCGGCCAGATCGGCTGTCCCGTAATGCGGTCGAACACATAGAGGAACGACTGCTTGCTCGGCACGGCGACGGCCTTGATCAGTCTGCCGTTCACGTTGGCGTCGAGCAGGATCGGCGCCGACGACATGTCGTAATCCCAGATCGGATGATGCACGAGCTGGAAGTGCCACTTGCGCTGGCCGGTCTTCAGGTCGACGCAGACGATGCTGTCGCCGAACAGATTGTTGCCGGGACGATGGCCCCCGAAATAGTCCGATGTGGGATCTTCGACCGGCAGGTACGCCAGACCGGCTTCCTCGTCCACCGTAATCTGGGTCCACACGCCGGTGTTGCCGTTGGTCGACCACGACTCGTTCTCCCACGTGTCGTTGCCGAACTCGCCCGGACGCGGAATCGTGTTGAACGTCCAGAGCAGCTTGCCGGTCTTCACGTCGAACGCGCGCACGAGCCCCTTGGTGTTGTTGTGCGTGACGACGGTCATGCCTTCCTTGAAGGAGGAGCCGATCAGCACGATGTTGCCCACGATGGTCGGCGTCGAATGCAGGCCGATCTCGCCGGTCTCCATCTCGATCTGCTGACCCTTGCCGGTGACCGCGCCTTTCTTCAGGTCGACGACGCCGCCTTCACCGAAGGCCGGCACCATCGCGCCGTTCTTCGCGTTCAGCGCGATGAGGCGATAGCCGGTCGTGACGTAGAGGACGCGATCGTCGCCCTTGCCGTCGGTCCAGTACGCGACGCCGCGGCCCGACAACTGGCGCGGCGCAATCGCGGCGCGGTTGCCTTCGCGGTAGCTGTGCGTCCAGATCAGCTCGCCGCTCTTGCCGTCGAGCGCGACGACCGAGCGGCGCGTGCCCGCGGTCGCGTAGAGGACGCCTTTGATCGCCAGCGGCGTGCCTTCGAGCTTGAACTCGGGGCGCGTGCCGAGATTATCGGTCTTGAAGCGCCACGCGACCTCGAGCTGGTTGAAGTTGGCCGCGCTGATCTGATCGAGCGGCGAATACTTGGTGCCGCGCATGTCGGCGGTGTAGTGCGTCCAGTCGCCGTTCTTCGTGCTCGGCAGGCCCGGGGGTTGACCGGCGAGCTTCAGGCCGGCGACCAAGGCGAGCGAGGTGATGGCCAACGCTGAGCGGCCTATGGTTCGTGTCATCGTGGACTCCGCAAGGTAGAGGCACCGGCAAAGGTGCGGTACTGCGACATGCGCTACGCGCGACGTGCGAGAGCACAATATATATCGAGGGGGCGCCGCTTCAAGTGAAAACTGGTCGGAGACCCGTTTCGGTCGTTCAGGTTAACTACGCCTTCGACAAGGGGTTGACCGATCCGGACGGGCTGCTGGACCACTATTTCACGCTCACCGGGTGGGGCGAGGCGCTGGTTCGCGGCGGCGCCGGGAGCGTCGCGGCGGTCCAGCGTTTTCACCGGGACGTCCGTGTGACCAGAAACGGCGTCGACTATGTGTTCTGCCGCGAGGGCATGCCGGCGGCGGTGGCCGGATGCCGCCCGGATATCGCACACGTCAACGGTCTGATTTTTCCCGCGCGGACCTGGAGGCTGCGCCGCGCCCTCGACCCATCCTGCGCGGTCGTTGTGCAGAACCACTCGGACGGCGGTGCGATCGGCCGCGCCCCGGCGCTCCGGTTCCTGGGTCGTGCGGGACGCCGTGCGGTCGATGCGTTTCTCTTTGCCGCCGACGAACACGCCACGTCGTGGCGGCGGGCCGGTTTCATCGCGCCGGATCAGCCGACCTATCAGGTGATGGAAGCGAGCACCGATTTGCGGCCGGTGGCGCGCGACAGGGCGCAGGCGGCATCCGGCGTCCGCGGATCGCCGGCGATCCTCTGGGTCGGCCGTCTCAACGCGAACAAAGATCCGCTGATCGTGCTGGAGGGATTCGCGCGAGCTCTTGGCGACCTGCCGGATGCGACGCTGACGATGATTTACAGCGAGGACGAGCTGCTGGCGGCCGTGCGTCAGCGGGTGCAGCGCTCGACGGCGCTGAGTGAGCGCGTCCGGCTGATTGGCGCCGTGCCGCACCACCAGATGGCGTCCTTCTACAGCGCCGCCGATCTCTTCATCGTCGGCAGCCACCACGAGGGGAGCGGCTATTCGCTGATGGAAGCGTGTGCGTGCGGCGCGGTGCCGGTTGTCACCGACATCCCCACGTTTCGATGGCTGACGGCCGGTGGATCGGTGGGCGCGCTCTGGAAGTCCGGCGATGCCGCCGAGTGCGCGCGCGCGCTTGGCGACGTCGGCCGTCGCGATCTGGACGCGGAGCGCGCGCGGCTCGCCGATCATTTCGCGCGCGAGATCAGCTGGAGCGCGGTCGGCGACCGCGCGCTGGAGATTTACGAAGACGTAGTGAACACTCGCCACCACAGAGGACACGAAGGACACAGAGGTTAAGGCCTGAATAAACGGGATTCTTCCTCAGTGTCCTCGGTGTCCTCTGTGGTGGAGAGCTCAATTTTTCAACGCGCAGGTCGAACTACTCTTCGCCTTTCGGCCTTGAGCTCCAGCGCCTGGTAGTACGGCTGCTGTTGTGCGAGAAACCTCTCCAGCCATTTCCTGTCCGCGTCCTGCGGCGTGAAGCTCCATTCCTGGCGGTGGTAATTCCAGTCGTCGGGGTTCAACGCTTGCGCGCGCGCGAAGTACTTCGCCGCGAGCTCTGCGTGGCTCGTCTGCTGAAACCACACGGCGAGCTTGAAGCTGGCGTCGGCCTCCATCTCCGCCGACGATCGCGGCTTCACGCGACGCGCGAACGCCTCGTCCGACAACACGTACTGACTCGTGTTCCCGTTGGTCACCCAGTCGCGCAGCGCCGCCACGTAGAGCTCGCCTTCGGTCGCCAGCGACTTGCCGCCGTATGTCCTGGTGCGGCTTGACGTCCACGCCGGTTCCGCCGGGCGGACGACACCGCCCTGCTCATCGATCCACACGCCCATCGGCACGTTGTTCAAATGGAACGCGGAACTGACGGTGTGCGTCACGTCGACGAGCGTGGTGAAGGTCGCGTGTGCGGCGTCGTACCACGTGCCGGCTGCCGCTTCGCCGCCCGTGTCCTGCGCGGCCGCGACGATTTCGAAATTCCTGTCTTTCAGCTCAGCGTAGACGTTCTGCCAACCTGGCAGATCGAATCGGCACCCTCACCATGAGGCCCAGGTGACGACCAGCACTTTCTTGCCTCGGAAGCCGGCAAGATGCACGGGGCGGCCGAGGCGATCCGGCACGGTGAAGTCGGGCGCGACGCGCGAGTTCGCGAGCCCGCCGCCGGGCGCCGGCATGGCGCCGACGCTCCACACGCGCGCGCCGGGCTCGGCGACGACGACCTGGCCGGCTTTCGTGGCGAACGCGGTGAGGTTGACGTAGTCGCCGCGCACCATCTGTTTCGGGATCGGGATGCACAGATCGGCGCGGCACGCACCCTCCGGCGTGAGCGCGAAACCGTTGACGCGCGGGAGATCCCGCTTTCGCACCCACAAGGCGTCGCCGGCTTTCCCCGGATCGCGCCAGATAAAATCGAGCGCGACGGCGTGGTCAGCGTACAGGACGGTTGCGGCAGGGGACGAGGGAGTGGTGGGCGCCCGTTGCATGCCGCCGACACTACGTGCCGCCACGGCGCCTGTCAATCTGCCATACTGTGACGCA
>Ga0315281_10007265_pt1 | contig 15636 bp, 5 predicted proteins | sample YL17G07_0_MG_FD_204540 | JGI IMG/M metagenome (GOLD analysis project Ga0315281, IMG submission 204540) | Sediment microbial communities from Yellowstone Lake, YNP, Wyoming, USA - YL17G07_0 | ecosystem: Environmental > Aquatic > Freshwater > Lake > Sediment | place: USA: Wyoming | collected...
GTTCATCTTGTCCACTTCGTCCAGCAGCAGGACGGTATTCTCCGACCCCGCCTTCTTGAGCATCTGGACGATCTTGCCGGGGAGCGCGCCGACGTAGGTCCGGCGATGTCCGCGTATCTCCGCCTCGTCGCGCACCCCGCCCAGCGAAAAGCGGACGAACTTGCGGCCCAGCACCCGCGCGATGGAGCGGGCGAGGCTGGTCTTGCCCACGCCTGGAGGACCGACGAGGCAAAGGATCGGACCGCGCTTCTTGCCCTTGACCATGCGCAGGACCGCCAGGTACTCCATGATCCGCTCCTTGACCTTTTCGAGTCCGTAGTGATCCTCGTTGAGGATGCGGGCGGCGCGGCGCAGATCCATCTTGTCGCGGGTCTGGATGCCCCAGGGAAAATCCAGCAGCCATTCGATGTAGGTGCGGGACACGGTGGACTCGGGGGACATGGGGGCCATGCGGAAAAGCCGGTTGAGCTCGCGCTGGGCTTTTTCCCGCGCTTCGGCGCTCATTTTCGACTCGTCAATGGCCTTTTGCAGGTCTTCGAGCTCCACGTCCTCCTCGTTGACCATCCCGAGCTCTTTCTCGATGATCTTGAGCTGCTCGCTGAGGAAGTACTCCTTCTGGTTCTTTCCGATCTGGCTCTTGACCTGCGTCAGAATCTTTCCTTCGAGCGCCAGCAGGTCGTTTTCCACGCTGAACACCTTGGAAAGGTACAGCAGCTTCTGCGTGACGTCCGTCATTTCGAGGACCGCCTGCTTGTCGGCCGCCTTCAGCGAGGAGTAGTTGGCGATGTGATGGCAAAGCTGGATCGGATCTTCGGTATTCTTGATATTGAGGAACAGATCCTCCGGGATGCGTTCGGAGAGCCGGGCGTAAGTCTCGAACTGCTTGATCACGGTGCGCAGAAGGGCCGTCAGCCGCCTGCCGGAGGGGGAAGGCGCGTATACCACCGGCTCCACCTGCGCCGAGATCATCTTGTCCTCTTCGATGTAGCGGCGCGCGTACGCCACCTCGTTCCCCTCGATGAAGATGCGCAGGGAGTTGTCCGGAAGGCGGTGGACCTGGAGAATCTGGCCGACCGTTCCGACCGTGTAAAGATCGCCGGCCTTGGGTGTTTCGGCGGTGGCGGACTTCTGGGCCACCAGGAAGATGCGGTTTCCCTCGGCGCCGGCCCGCTCGACCGCCGCGATGGACTGGGATCTCACCACGAACAGCGGCGAAATGCTGTTGGGGAAGACCACCACGTCGGGCAAAGGCAGAACGGGCAGAATCCGGGTGGCGCTGGCGGCGGCCGGCTGGACAGGGGTGTGGGCCGGCTCCGCCGGGCTCTCCAGGGGGGGATTCTTCGGGTTCTTGCTCATCTTCTTGTGTGTGTGCTCCAACACTAGGATTATCAGACAGACGGTGTTCCAAATCCGCTGTTTTGAGCGCCCCAGACCCCGTGTCATGCGCGCGGGACCGGAGCGTCAACCCCCACGATAGCAACGCCGGGCGCAAAAAGCCAGTTTTTGTTTGGGGAACGTTTTCGCGGCAAAGAAGCCACGAAAAACAGAAAGCCGCGAAAGAGACGCAAAAGGGAGCGGATTCCGCGCTTCTTGGGTCTCTTGTGCTTCTTCGTGACCGGGATTTTAAGGATACAGCATCCAGCACTCGGCGGACGCCGGAGCGGGCCGCTGGAAAACGCCCCGCAACCGCGCCGTGCACTCCGGGCTTCCGGCGATGCCGTCTATGACCATCTGGAGACTGCGGCGGCCGGAGAGGAGTTCCTCGGTCCAGTAGGCCTCCTCCTGCTCGCCGGGGAACCGCCCCAGCAGCGAACGATACAGCGCGGTGACGCGGGCCTTGGCCAGAACGCGGCTGTCGCTCATGGCGGGTGGCCGCAGGAACTCCTCCGAGGTCAGAAGCCGGGAAACCAACTCCACGACTATCCCGCGCTTGTCCGCATAGCGCTCCAGCTTCCCACACCACTCGGCGAGTTCGCCGCCGCCGGGAAACCTCTCCAGGCAGCCGAGGTAGATGGACGCGGCGAACGTGCGCACCGGATCGCCCTGGGATACGGGGAACCACTTCGCCACAAGACCGGCAAACTCGCGGGAGCTCCAGAAGATCGTCAGCGCTTCCTCCCGCCGCCATGAGCCCGCGAGCCACGCCGCAAGTTCGTCCGGGCCGGGGGAGCGCTGCAGGAAAGCCGCGTAGCAGTCCCCGATGAACTCCTCGTTGGTGCGGGGGCGGCTCGCGTATTCCTGGCTCCGGAAGAGGTCCCACGCCAGTTTTCCCCTGGCCAGCCCCACGTTAATGCTCGTGGTTTCCGCAGCTTCGGCGATTTGCCTCCACGCGGTTCTTTCCGCTTCCGTGGACGCCCGGTTGAGAATCGCCTCGTAGAGATGATCGCCCATCTCCATGGGGGCGAACTCGTCTGCGCCGATATCGTATGCGGGGCCGTAGGGACGCGCGTCCCCGTCAAAGTCGGTGGTGACGCCGCCGTATTCGGCCGGGCTGGTGTCGCGGCCCATGTCAATGCAAGGCGAGAGCGGCGTCAGGTGATAGTCGCCGCGCTCCTCGTCCACGAACGCCGGATCGCCGTCTATATTGCCCTGCGCGCCCGGAACATGGCTGTTGATCGCCGCGCCGCCCGTGTAGGTCGTGAGGCCATCCGCGACGTAGTCGCCTTTCGTGTTGCCGAAGAACAAGCAGTTCGACAGCACGGTGCTGGAGGCTTCGTCTCTCTCAACGACCGCACAGCCTGCGTTCCCCGAAAGAATAGTGTTGGTGATGAGAGGGCGGGAGCGCCCGTCGCAGCTCACCCCGGCGTCGCCCCAAAGGGCGGTGTTGCTGGTGATCGTGCAGTTGGAAACCACGGGGGAGGAGTTCAGGCAGTAGATCCCGCCGCCCCAGCCGAGGGGAAGGATCGGGAGCGAACCCCAAACGTCGCTATAGCGCTGCCCCCGCACGGAATTCCGCGCTATCACGCAGTTCTTCAGAGTCGGGTTGGAGTAGCTGCAGTATATTCCTCCTCCGTAATCCGTCGCCGAATTGTCGGTGATCACACATCTATCGAAAACAGGGGATGAGGATTCGCAGATGATTCCGCCGCCTATGCCCTCTAGCCAGGGGTTGCCCATATCATCGAATATGTAGGATCCGAGGGCTTTGTTTCCGGTGATGATGCAGTTCGATATTGTGTTTGTGTTGTCGGCTGACCTGCATCTAACCCCGCTAAAGATACTGGAGTAAACGGGATCTTTGGGAGACGTTATCGTGAAGCTATCCAGAGTGACCGTTGTGGCGCCTTCCAGACCTACTCCACAGGAGTACCGGGACCAACCCTGTACTGCTGTGTCCGCCATCAGTATTGTGAGGCCAGGATTCTGCGATCTCTGAGACCGCAGGCTTTCCGTTCCGGTAAACCCTCCGTAAACGTCAATCCCGCTCCTAAGTTGGAGCGATTCCACGTAGGTCCCCTGAGCCACCCAAATCTCCTCGCCGGGATATGCCCAGTCCAGTGCTTCCCGGATCGTCTTCTTTGCATCCTCCCACGTATTGCCACAACCACTGCTAGGTATCTTCGCGTTCACATAGAAGCGGCCGTCATATTGCGCAACAGCCACTTCGGTGACAGATAAGGGGTATCGAATGTATTCGCGCCTGTTTCCCGCCTTGTCCGTGGCAATCATGTAGAAACCATAGGTCCCGTTGCCGCCCGTCTCAGAAGCATCAAAGCGGATGGGCCTCTGTTGGAACTTGCCCCCGTAGCGAACCCAGGGGCCGCCGTCTTTCTGGTAGTAGAGTTCCACGTCCTGAAGGCCCGTTTCACTGTCCCAAGCCCACCACTTGATGTCGAAGGTCGGTACCCTCTGGAAACGAGGGCTCCACAGCGTAAGCGTTTCAGGCGGTGTGATATCCGCTGGCGGCTCCCAGGATTCCTCCGCCTCATCCGCTCCGATGTCAACCAAGCCGTCGGCTCCGGGCCGGGGGTCCCCGTCAATGTCCACGACAGGGGCGGTTAAGGTGGTCCCCCGATCCAGGGCAGGCGAACCATTCTGCAGATGATAATCGGTAAGCCAGAGTGGTTTCCCAACAGAGACGTCCTGCGTCATATCTCCGGACGCCTCGATCACGGTTGCGGTATTGGAGGTAATCAGAGCCTGGTGAGGTTGAAAAGGACTGGGCTCGAAAGTTCGCCCCACAAGAGATCCCGGCGCGTAGGAAGAGTCGGTCGCCACAAACATGGTACGGTTGCGGTCCGCGTCATACACGGGATCGGCGGCCCAGAAACCGCCGAGCTCCCATTGGAACCCTGCGTATCCTTCATGAAGATCGCGCGCTCCCGGCAGGTGCTCTTCCATTCCTCCTGCCCCGCATGTCCAGGTCCAGTGTTCGCAAGCATATCCGGCGCCTTTGTCACTGAACAAGCAGCTCTCCACGCTGCAATCAAGGTCTTTCGTCATGCGAATATCAATCCCGAAGTCGCGCTCGAAGATCGTATTGGCGAATGCAATAGGACCATCCGTTGAGACGCTGCTGTCGCGATAGTCCGCCGCATTCCCGCTTATGGTGCAATTGACAACCTTCGTTTCCTTTTCCCCGCTGTTGCATAATCCGTTGCCCACATAGTAGATGAAGTCGTCCTTCACTCTCGTCCAGTTTCCGCTGATGATGCAGTTCCGCAGAACGCTCTGCTTGCAGTAGATTCCACCCCCTCGCTCCGCTGAGTTTCCGGCAATATGGCAGTTGCTTAGGATCGCGTCCTCGCAATAGACTCCTCCGCCCTCGAGCGCGGCGCTGTTGCCGCCGATGATGCATTGATTGACCGTGTTTCCCTGGCCTGTGACATAGATCCCGCCGCCCCTTCCGTTGCTGGGGGAAGAATCACCCTCGATTGAGGAGGCGGAACCACCGGTGATTATGAAGCCGTCAAGCGTGGATGACGTGGTCCCATCCATCAGGACGACGTGGCAGGCTTGTTTTGCGGCTCCCACAGAGCTCCCATCCAGAATGGTTGGGTTTATCCTTGGGCTACGGTCGGATAGGTTTGTCTCCGTTCCCGCGAACCCGCCGTAAACCGCGACTTGCCGGGCTATGGCGATCGCTTCGCGATAGGTTCCCCGGGCCACCCAGATCTCGTCCCCGCCGGAGGCGGCGGACAGGGCTTCGCCGATGGTTTTCCAGGCGGTGGACCAGGACGATCCGTCGCCGCTCGCCGTCACCCGCGAGTCCACGTGGATCGTGCCGGCGAGGCCGGCCTGGCAGACCAGCCACATGGACAGACCCAACAGGATTGCGGGAAAAAGGGAGAGTGTTCTCCCACGGCGGAAATGAGAATCCGTCTCCCGCCCTTGGAAACAGACATGCGTTTCTGTCGTGTTCGGCGGGTAATAGGGAACCGCCTTCATCGCTTCAGTGTCTGGCGTGCTTCCGGGGTAGAGAGACTTCATTTCAGCCTCCTTGTGCGTTTCCCGTCTTGACTTCTGAACAAGATTATACCACGATCCCGCCGGACAAGTCAGGAAAAACGCATCAGAAAAAACGCATCGGGCAAAAAACCGCTGGTGTTCCCCTCAGACAGGAATGTGCGCGGGGGAAAAATTGTCAGCCGCGAAAGAGACGCAAAGGGGAGCGGATTCCGCGCTCTTTGTGTCTTTTGTACTACTATCACGCGGTTTCGTGCTTTTTGAGTAAGAAGTTCATGGGGCTATCTTCATAAGCCTTTTGACACGAGCGAGGAACGTAGCAAGAAACGTAGGGTGCTGGTGAGCGAAGCGAACCGCACCATTCATCCCGGAATCGCGCCTCCAAATTGGTGCGGTTCGCTTCGCTCACCAGCACCCTACAAGACTTCGCGCCTTTGGGTTTTGGTGGTTTTCTTTCTCGTTCCGCGTTTGGTTGCGGCTGTGCTGCTCCAGGCTTCTTTGTGTCCTACGTCACATCTGCTTTCAGCCAGTACGGCTGGCTCCTGTCTCCGGTTTTCCATTCGTACCAGGTTTCGCCCTCGCGCACCACGTCGAGCTTCAGAATGTAGGCGCCGGGCTGGGCCGGGGCGTGAAGCGCGGCGCGGATCTCGCACTCGGCGCCGGGAGGGAGGGGCGCCGCGAGCAGCCCGCGGCCGAGTTCGTGCAAAAAATGACGTTGGTCATCCGCGTAGAGCTTGATCCCCAGCCGCACGGCGTTCCCCTCGACACCGCCTGCCCGCACGGCGTTCCCCTCGACACCGCCTGCGCGCACGGCGCCGGACTGGTTATCGTCCGCTTTGCCGGCGGTGCGATCATGGTTCGCCGCGCCAGGCTCCGCGGGCCAGGTCTCAAGGGTGGTGTTGCGGACCCGCGCGACGAGTTCGAAGGGCTGGCCAGCTGATAAAGTGAGCGGCTTGTGGGAAACCGAAACCCTGGCAGTTGGCTTACCAGGGGGAAGAGAGGGCTGCCCGCCGGAAACCGTGTGCTCGATCCGCGCCTGGAGCACCTGCCGCTTGCGGGGCTCGTCGCGTCCGGCCCGGTCGCCGCGTTTTGCGGACACCCACTGCGCAAATTCATCATGGCCAGGCACGGAGGGCTCGATGGCGATGAAGCGGTCCACCCCGATCCGCCGGGCGAGGCGGCGCGTTTCAGCCACGCGATCCTCGTTATGCGCGAAAACGAGATACTGCCAGATGATGCGCGGGTTTCGATGGTTGACCTTGGCCGCCCGCGCCGCCACGATCCGCCGCAAGTTCTCCAGCACCGCCTCGACCGAGCCGCCGCGGCGGTACCGGGCGTAGGTTTCCTGATCCGGCCCGTCCGCCGCCACCACCAGAGTGTCGAGTCCGGAATCGAGAAGATGCTGAATGGCGTCATCGGCGAGCGGCATGGCGAGATTGGTGCTGACGCGGGTGCGGCACAGATACTCGCGCGCGGCGACGCGGACCATCTCGGGCAACTCCGGGTTCAGGAGCGGCTCGCCGTAGCGGTAGAGTTCCAGGTGGATGAGCGCCGGCCCCACCTCCCGCATGATGGTTCGAAAGACGTCGAGGCTCATCCTGCCGCGGGGGTGGTCGAGTTCCCGGTTGCCCACCATGCACATGGGACATCGCAGATTGCAGAGGTTGGCGGCGTCTATGGAGCCGAGAATGGGATAGCAGGGCACCGTCGGACCGGGATGGCGCAGGTAGCCGATCATCCGCGTGTAGTTCGAGAGTTTGCAGCGCATCACCTCTCGCTGTGCAGGTCCGCGGGCCGTCAAGAGTTGCGTCCTCAGCCGGATACCGAGTCCCTTGAGGCGCCACCGGATGATCGAATAGCGGTCCACGAGCGGCACGGCGCAATTGCGGCAGATATCGAAGACGTCTTCCCTGGGGACCGGATCAAGGTCCTTGCGTCCCATCGCGCGGAGAAGAAAGGCGCGGGTCCTCTGGTAGGGAGGGGAGTTCCAGGCCTCGCGGAAAGGAGTGTGGAGAGCGTTGAGGACCGGGGTATCGCCGCAGGCGCAGGGGCAGGGCTCGACGTCGCCGTTCCAGCGGATGCTGAGCGCCGCCCAGAGTTTATCGCAGAAGTATTCTCTGGAGTGCAGGAGTTGCGAAGTGATCGCGCGCAGGGCCATGGTTAAGAGAAGGACTGAGAAGAAAGTGCTGAGTGCTGAGTGCTAAGGACTGACTATTGCGGATTGTGGATTTCGGATTGCGGATTTCAGAGTTCAGAACGACGCGCCCACCAGCCCAGGACTCTGCCCTATCTTCTCAGTCCTCAGCACTCAGTCCTCAGTCCCGTCCTCTCTTCTCAGTCCTCAGCACTCAGTCCTCAGTCCCGTCCTCTCTTCTCAGTCCCCAGCACTCAGTCCTCAGTCCCGTCCTCTCTTCTCAGTCCTCAGCACTCAGCACTTTCTTCTCAGTCCTCAGCACTCAGCACTCAGCACTCTCTTCTCAGGCGGTGACTTCGTCCTCGCGGGCGGTGAACTCGGGCGCCTTGTTGCCTCGGATCACGCCGGTGCCGATGTTGCAGACGCTGGATTCGGCGGCGCGGTCGGGCAGCTCGTACATGATGTCGAGCATGACGCGTTCGAGAATGGAGCGCAGCCCGCGCGCGCCGGTCTTCATCTCCCGCGCCCGCTGCGCGATGCTCTTGAGGGCCTCGCGGGTGAAGCGCAGCTCCACGTCTTCCATCTCGAAGAGCTTCTTGTACTGCTTGATGAGGGCGTTGCGGGGTTCCTCGAGGATCCGGATCAGCTCCTCCTCGCCCAGCTCGCCGAGGCTGGCGATGACGGGGAACCGCCCGATGAACTCCGGGATAAAGCCGTATTTGACCAGATCATAGAACACGACCTGGGCGAACATCTCGCCGATGCAGGATTCCTCGCGCGACTTGATCTCCGCGCCGAAGCCCAGGGACCGCTCCCGCACGCGCCGCTCGATGATCTTCTCCAGCCCGGTGAAGGCGCCCCCGCAGATGAACAGGATGTTGCGCGAGTCCACCTTGATGTATTCCTGGTGGGGATGCTTGCGGCCGCCGGTGGGGGGAACGTTGGCGATCGTGCCCTCGAGGATCTTGAGCAGGGCCTGCTGCACGCCTTCGCCGGAGACGTCGCGGGTGATCGAGACGTTCTCGGTGGTCTTGGCGATCTTGTCAATCTCGTCAATGTAAACGATTCCGCGCTGAGCCCGCTCGACGTCGTTGTTGGCGTTCTGCAAGAGCCGCAGCAGGACGTTCTCGACGTCCTCGCCGACGTATCCGGCCTGGGTGAGCGAAGTGGCGTCGGCGATGGCGAAGGGAACGTCGAGGATCTTCGCGAGGGTCTGGGCCATCAGGGTCTTGCCGCAGCCGGTGGGTCCGATCAGCAGGATATTGCTCTTCTCGATCTCGACCTCGTCCTTGCTGGCGGGTTGCATGAGGCGTTTGTAGTGGTTGTGGACGGCGACGGAAAGCACCTTCTTGGTGCTGTCCTGCGAGATGATATACTGGTCGAGGATTTTCTTGATCTCGCTGGGAGTGGGGATGCGGTCCACCTCGCCGCGCGGGCTTTCCTCGCTCAGGAGAAAGCGGTCCCGCATCATCTTCTCGTTGCACTGCGTGATGCACTCGTCGCAGATGTAGACGGTGGACATGGAGTCTTTTTGGGTGAGCCCTTTGAAAAGGGTGCGCACCGAGTGCTGATCTCTGCCGCAGAATGAGCACCTGATTCTCATGGGTCGAATCTCTCCCTTCCGGCCCTTTTCCGTCCTTTATTATTCGGGGGGCGAAGACGCAAAATACCCGCCTCTTTCCCTTTTGGGCCGTCCGGCAGCGGTAGCCTCGGAAATCGCTTCCCGCCTTCTCAAAGGATATGAAAAACCATCCGGGCAAAGAACGCACCTTGCCCACACGCAAGCATTCTAACCCAAACATGGCGTTCTGGCAATGCAAAAACATCCCCCGGGACGGGCCGCGGGGAGGGCACGGGCCGGTAAGTAACGCATCGGTGGATCGAAACGGCCCCTTGTGCCTTTGGAGTGCGCGTGGCATCGGAGCGCCAGGACAACGTGAGAGCCTGCCTGCCGCGGCGTGATACCAATATGCATTCAAAGTGACACAACATGGAAGAACTCACCACAGAGACACAGAGGCGCAGAGAAACAACCAGAAAAATCGCGGAGACACAAAGATCCGGGGAACAAGAGGGGCTTTTCCCATCTTTCTATCTGATGCTTTTCCTCTGTGCCTTTGTGGTGAGTTGTTTTTGGGGTTTTCTTCGTGCCCTTCATAGAGGGTCTTCCAAAGAATCCGTGGGTAAGATTTCAGGATGAGTTTTCCGCTTTTCAACCTGGACACGGATTTGAAGAAAAGCCCCTCACCCTACCCTCTCCCCCAGGAGAGGAAAAAAGAGGCCGATCCCTCAGGAAAGGGCGGCGCAAGACCAGAAAGCAAAGGGGGAAAGGATTTCGGCTCTTTCGGAGTTCTTGGGTGAGATGCGGAAAGGGAAACATTGATCATTCTGCCAGGACACGTTGATCTATAAAGACTTACGATCCTAGCCGAGGGTAGGATACTTGAAAAAAACCCGGAAACGAGCCAAGAGTGCGTAACTTGAATAACATCAGCGTTTCTCAAGCGAGATTCCCCAAAATTCCCGAAAGGGCCAGAATTTCCTCTCCTGGGGGAGAGGGTAGGGTGAGGGGTCTCTTTCTGGGCGTGGGGGAACAGAAGAACGAAGTGAAACCGGCCCCAGGAAAACGTATGGATTTCAGACGTTCAAAATGCCGCAGGTGGCGTTGTATCATACGCTCGGCAGTTTACCCGAGCTGGAATCCACCCATGCATTCTCTTGAGGAAGCTTCATAGATTGCTTCCCGCTCCGCGCCGCAATCGCCCACCTTCGGACGCCACAATCACCCGAACGCCGCAATCACATGCCGTCGGACGCCGCAATCGCCTGTTTGCGGCACTCACCAGCTACGCGCGCTCATGCCCGCCGCAATACCACGCGTTGGCTCACACGCGCCGCCTCACCCGCGTTGGCTCACACGCGGTGCCTCACACGTGTTGCCTCGCACGCGTCGCCTCAACCAACCCGGACGAAAATGTCCCCCACGCGTTGCCTCAGCGAATCCGGACGAAAATGTCCCCCACGCGTCGCCTCAACCAACCCGGACGAAAATGTCCCCCACGCGTTGCCTCAGCGAATCCGGACGAAAATGTCCCCCACGCGTTGCCTCAACGAATCCGGACGAGAATGTCTCCCGCGCTGGTGGTTCCGTTGGTCGGGTCATAAGCGACAGAGGCGTGGTCGTTCTCCCGGTTGGGGCCGACGCTGAATACCGTGGCGGGGCCGCCCGCGCCGGGGATGTAACGGATCTTCTGGCCCTTGAGAAAGGGGTCCTCCGGGAGCGCCCCCGCGTCCAACTGTGCGGGAAAGGGCGGCTTGAGGGCCTTGCTTTTGACCGCGCAGGCCGCCTTCACCAGGGCCAGGCGGGCCTGCGTGGACCGGGCGCGGACCTCGGGTTCCCGGGAGTTCCCCAGCGCGCTCGATGAGAGCAGGTAATCGAGAAACGGATCGCTGGTGAAAGGCACGATGTGGCATTCATAAGCGAAAATGCGCCCCCCATTGGCTTCGGGTTCCGCTTTGAGGACGATATCCGCCGTCTGTGCGATGTAGGCAAGGCTCTGGGGGTCCTGGATCCGGCCGTCCTCGAATAGATCCAGCAGGGCCTGCGCCCCGATGCCCTCCATTGCGATTCCGATAAGATGAGAGATCACCGACCCGTGGCGGAGATTCTGCCCGAGGCGAATCGGGATCGTGTAGTGATAGGCGGCTTTCTTCAGATCGTTCTGGGCCAAGCCGCCGTGCCCGGCCAGGACCAAGACCTTCGCGACGGATTGCAGTTCCACAAAGTTTGGGACGGGACGGCTCGCAAGGTTCTCGATGGAGAGTGCTTTGGCGCCGATTGGCAGGAGAGGCCCCCGCCCTCTCATGCCGGCTCCTTTTTCCAGGTCCTGCCACACGGGACAATTCTGCACAACAGACGCGGCCGCCTGAAAGTCCTGAGCACTCCAGTCGCGGAGTTTTTTCCGGGTCAGAGCGCCTAGCGCGTTCCTGTCTCCACTCTGCATCACCCACTTTTCTTTCCACGACTCGGTGAGCGCGACATAGTCCTCGGCCGGAGCGGTCTTGTGCAGCTCATAGGAGAGAATCTGGTCCTCGAGAAGGAAGTCAAAGGCTTCGAGAAAAGGGCGGTATTCCGGCGTGAGAGCGGCGCGGCCATTCTTCAGGGCCTGCCGGGCCAGGTCGAACTCGCTTGTTCCGATGCGCGCCCAGCATTCTCCGAAGAGTGGGAACGGCCACCCCGGTTGCTCCTGGGCGGCCTTCTGAAAGAGTTGGGCGGCTTCGGCGTGCTTGCCCGCGTCCAGGGCTTTCCAGCCTGCGAGTTCCGATGCGTTGCGGATTTTGAACCCGCAGACCCGTTTGCAGAGCGCGGGATTGTCCTTGCGGAAAGCGCCGAGATAATCCGTTTGGGAGCCGGGAGTTTTCAGAGCTTTGCTCAGCCCCTCGCGGAACCGCTGCATTTCTTCGACGCCCTCCTCGGCGGCGGGAGAATAGGAGACCGGGACGGCGGGAATGGCGCCGTCCACTTCGAGACGTCCCCCGGGCAGCAAACGCCACCGCTCCACGTAGCGCCCCAATGTTTTGGCGGCGGACTCGGGCCAGGCCTCCTTCACTTGCCGCAGTTGGTCCGCGGGGCTTAGTCCGTAGTACTTCAGCAGGTTTTCTTTCGTCGCATCGAAATCCGCGAACTCGACCGTGGCGGGATCTATCAGGCGGCCGCGATGCCGGTACTGCCGGAGCTTCTCGAGCATCCTTTTTCCCGCCTCATCGTCTTTCTGGTAGAAAGACGTTTTCTGGTCGAGCAACACATTCAGCCAATCGCGCTCCCAGGGGAATTCCGTGACCACGGAGTTCCCTTCCTGCCGGATCTCCAGGATGCCGATGCTCTTGTAGTAGTAGGAGCCCGGGATGGAATCGGCGCCGCCGCCCTGCGCGAAAGCAAGACCGCCGCACAGAGCCGCCAGGATCCCTGCGATAAGGTGTGCCACAGGTTTTCTCCAGCACATGGTTTTTCTCCTCCTTTTCGAGTGAAATGAAGGGGGCAAATCCGGGGATTCCGTTTTCCGAGGCGCGTCCGCCCGCCTGAGCTTCTCCGGAATACCCTTCTCTTTTCTTGGACTTCGCCCGGCGGGATTTCCTTGGTTCTTTTTGACCGCGGCCGCCGAGGACACGGAGTTCACTGAGGCATTCCGGATTCTCATTCGACTATTGACTTTCCACCCAGTTCGCGGGTATAAGGAACCTGTCCCATCCCGGTCAGGAAAGGGGAACAACGCCATGGACCGCCTTACCCACATCGCGATTCTATCTGCCTGCCGCTCTGTCCGCCTTGCCACTTTCTGTGTGATACTGCTCGTTCTGTCGGCGCCTGGACCCGGGCATTGCCGGGACCAGGCAGCCACTTCCGAAACAGCCGTCTCCGCGCCTGGCGATCGCTGGGTTCAAGGAGAGTCTCTTTGGGCAGGCCCAGGGAAATCCCCTTTCAAGAAGATACCCGCACTCAAAGGAGATCCCGCCTGCGGAGAGGCGCGGCTGGGACCGGTCAGCGTGCGGTTCGCTGTGTTTGGCTACGGCGACAAAAAGAGCTCGCCCACCCTGATCTTCGATCTCAACCAGAACCTTGATCTGACCGACGATCCGGCGATCGCGCTGGCCGGTGAAGGCGGCTCGAAAACCCTGAAGCTCGATCTTCCCGGCGGCAGCTCGATAAAGGCCCGCCTTCTCGTGGAGAGCAGGGAACCTCCTCTCATGATGCTCTACCCGGTGGAAGGCCACCGAATCCGCGTGAACCTGGGCGGCCGGGAGTACGACGCCTTGCTGCGTGACAGCAGTTTTGACGGTCTGAAGCAAGGGGCCTCCACGGATGATTTCATGATGGTGGACCTGAACGGCGACGGGCGGTTCGATGACGGACCCGGCGGGATGCAGCCGGAGGGTTTCACGTATCTGGGCAACTTGGTGTGGCTCAACGGCGATCTCTGGCTTCTCACGCTCGATTCCAAGACCCCGGCGGTGAGCCTCCGGCCCTACTCGGGCGCTTCGGGGCAACTGGCCCTGGAGATTGATCTTCCCGAACCCTGGAAAGAGGCCGGACTGCTGGCTCGGCTGACCGGGACTTCGGGCTTCCTCAGTCCGGGAGCCGCCAGGACGGTCGTGTCGCTCAGCAAACCGGCGCCCATCCGGCTGCCCGCCGTTTCCTACTCTTATCTCACTCTTGCGCTGTCCGTTCAACCCAAGGGGCAGCCGGCGCAAGTCCTTGATCTGTCCGCAATGGGCGACAAGCTTCGAATCGAGAACGGCAAGACCCTTACGCTGAAGATCGCGGCGCCCAAGAGCATCTCGGTCAAGGTCCAGCAGATGGGGCGCACGCTCAGTATCACCAAGGGAGAGACCCGGGCGGGAGATTTGGATTGGGGTTCCATGATTTCCACGCTCCTGGACACACCGGGGGCGGCCGGCGGGAAGTCCGCGGCCCCGACCGCCAGGATCTATCCCGGCGGCCAGAGCGGCGCCTCACCCATCGGCGAGGGAACGATGGAGTATGGCTGAGGCGGCTCATGCCGATACTCGTGGAGTATCCCGGACACGGTCAAAGAAGGCGACAAATTACACATCGTGGTGGAGTGGGACACCAAGAGCGCATTTGGGAAACTGACGGGCGAGAGCGACTACACGATCACGGCGCTGAAGTAGCGGATCGCGGGCATTCCGCGGGACTTGCCCGGCACGATCCTCTCCCGGCCGCCGCTTATCGGCGCTCGGCGGGAGTCGGGGTGGTTTTTGCGCGGCTGGCGGACTCTATCAGTGTTTTGATATCTGCCGGCACAGCGGAATCCCCGGTTTCCCGCGCGAGTTTCAGGGCTTTGGACGCAATGTCCGGCTGATTGGGATTCAGGCGGAGCGAATCCGTCCAATGGGCGAGGGCGTTCCGCGGGTCTCCCGTCAAGGCGTAGATTTCCGCCAGATGATTGTGTGTTTCGGGATTGGAGGGGTTTATCTCCAGCGCTTTCGAGCACTCAAGAATGGCGGCGCCCGTCTCGCCCCTGGCCAGATGAACCTGAGCGAGTGCGCGGTGGGCCAGCTCGCTGTTGGGATCGAGCAGAAGGGCTTTCCGGAGTTTCGCCGCGGCTTCATCCAACCCCCTCACCCGGACGAGGGCGAGAGCGTGCTCCGCGAGCACTTCAGCGCTTCGGGGCTCCAGTTTCTCGGCTTTTTGGAAATGCTGGAACGCCTCGTCCATCCGGTTCAGCTTCTCGAATGTGAGAGCAAGGTTCTTGTGGTACGTGTACTCCTCCGGGTTGAGTTCGGCGGCTTTCTTCAGGGCCTCGAGGGTGCCGGCCAGGTCTCCCTGGTATAGAGATATCGTGGCGAGGGTGAAGTACGTGTCGGCGAACTCGGGTTTCTGCGTCAACAGATCCTCGCAGAGCTTCCTGGCCTCGATGAACCTCCTCTGGTTGATCAGTCTCTGGACCCGGAAGCTTGCTTCATGGAACCCGATCAGATCCTTCGGATCCTGCTTGTCCGTGGAGAAAGTGAAATCCTCCACCACGCTGCCCCGGACGTATCCGAGGGCCGCGAGACTGGCGATCGCTTTCGGATCCCATTCCGCGGTCTTTCCCCCTTTGCGGGTGCGGGTTTCTTTCTCGAGCATGGACTTCAGGCGCGCCTGGAAACCGGCCGAAAGATCGGGTCTGTCCGCCGCGAGATTCTTTTCCTCCCCGGGATCCTTTTCCAGGTCGTATAGCTCGGGGCGCGTTGTCTGAATGTACTTCAACTTGCCCCGGACGAGCCCCAACAGGCTGTTTGCTCCCTGCTTCGTTGGAGTCAGGCTCTCGCAGTAGTAGTCCCGGCCGGGTCGCGCCTTTTTCCCCCCGTTCAGGCTGGGGGTCAGGTCCGCGCCCCGCGCGTGGAGCGGCGGCTTCACCCGAAGAAGGCCGCAGATCGTGGGAACGATATCAATCAGGCCAACCGGTTCCTGCACCACGCGGCCACCCTTCTGACCGGGGAGTTTCATAATCAGCACGACCTTGACTGCTGCCTCGTAGATGAAGAACGAGTGGTCCATTTCTCCGTGTTCTCCGAGCATTTCACCGTGATCG
>Ga0315281_10007267_pt1 | contig 15634 bp, 20 predicted proteins | sample YL17G07_0_MG_FD_204540 | JGI IMG/M metagenome (GOLD analysis project Ga0315281, IMG submission 204540) | Sediment microbial communities from Yellowstone Lake, YNP, Wyoming, USA - YL17G07_0 | ecosystem: Environmental > Aquatic > Freshwater > Lake > Sediment | place: USA: Wyoming | collected...
CACGGTTGTCACGTCGTGCATCGAGATGCCCGCCGTGGCGAGCGTCGACCGCAGCCGCGGCAGCGTGCTGGTCGGCCCCGGATCGATGAGCGCGACGCCGCCCGCGCCGTGAACGACCGCTGTCGCAATGATGCGCGGCAGCTGCATGAAGTCGAGATCGAAATAGGAGAGACCGCTCGCGAGTGTGATCATGTGTCGTCAGCGCGAATGTCTGCGCGACCGCGCGAAGGCCAGCACGCCCGCGGCAGCGAGGACGACGAGGAGCACCAGCCCGAGGTGGCCGATCCAGCGCTCGATCGTCTCCCAACTGTACCCCAGCAGATAGCCGACGGCGCCGAACGTCGTGGCCCACGCCACGGCGCCGGCCGCGTTGAAGAACAGGAATCGGCCCCACGGCAGCGTGCTCGCGCCGGCCAGGATCGCCCCGACGACACGAAGCCCGGTCACGAATCGCGCGATGAAGACGGTCTTGTCGCCATGCCTCGCGAAGAACGCGTCGAACTGGGCCAGCCGCGCCGCCGTGAGCCCGACCATCCGGCCCCGCTCGAGCAGCACGCGCCCGCCGCGGCGACCGATCAAGAACCCGATGTTGTCGCCGAGCACGGCCCCGGCGATCGCCACGAGCACGACCCACGGGAGCGACAGGTGGCCGAAGCGCGCGAGCGCCGCACCGGCAAGAAGAATGGTCTCGCCGGGCACGGGCACACCCGCGTTTTCGAGGAGGACTCCGAAAAAGACGACGAAGTAGCCGTAGCGCGCGAAGAGGTCGGTCAGCCAGGCGGGCACAAGCGTCTGACGAGACTATAGCCGTTTACTCGCAGCGAATTCGCACCTGCGCGTCGCCGTCCACGTCCACCGTGAGCTCGCCGATGTCCTTGATCATCGCCTCGAGATCCGTGTAGGTCACCTTCGACAAATCGAGCTCGGTGCCGTTGTCCAGCTGGATCTTCTTCTTCCCCAGCATGCCAGGGAACAACGCCCCGAGCCGCAGCCCGCCTCGCACGACGGTCATTGGCACGCGGATGTTCACGTTCTCCGCCTTCTTGCCCTCGCGAGCGGGCTTGTTGACCTGAATGCGGAAATACCGCGGCTCCGCCTTCTTCTCGTCCGCGGCCTGGCCTGCCACCACCGCCTGCAGCAGCTGCTCCGCCTCCTGCACGGTGACTTTGCCCTGCGACAACATCTCGAGCACCTGACGTCTCTCTTCAGTCATGACGGTCTCCTCATCACTTGTCTTTCACGTCACTCTTGAGCCGTTCGAGCGCCTGCGCGACCGTCAGCTCTCCACGTGAGAGCCGGCCCAGCACCTCGCCGCGCGTCGGCGCCGGCGCATCGGTCTCTGACCCCTGTTCGATTTCGACAAACGACAACTGGCTGCCGATCCTGTTCAGCCGGTTCTTGATGGTGGGATAGCTGACGCCGAAGTACTGCTCCATCTGCTTGATGGATCCGTGACAGCGCACGAACGCCGCCACGAAGACCTGATCTTCCGCGGCCAGCTGCGCCAACGGCGGCAACGTGAACGGTCCCTCGATCGCGACTCCCGTCTCGACGAGGCGGATACGCTCGACTTCGATGGGGGCTTGCCCGACGAGCTTGCTCAGTTCCTGCCAGTCACGTCCCATAGCCTTATGTGAGACATGATAGCTAAAGTCTTAAATAAATCAATATAGATATTGATTTTATTGACTATCCGTCTAAGTGCAATGAGCTCAACAGATAATCGGCAGTCCGCTTCATAGACACAGGAGACCGGCAAACCCGGCAATCGCGGCGATTCGGCTCACCCAATCGAACGCAGTGCCTCGCGACAGCCGTGAGGGCGCGCGTCCGCGGAGCGCGTCGACGTACGGCAAGAGCGCAGGATCGCCGTACACGTGATCGCCCTCGCCAAACACGACCGTCCGGCGGGCACGCACGGCGTCGAGGATGCCCCGCTCGCTGGCCTCGCTCGCGAACACGTACGTCCGGCAGATGCCCATCTGGCCCAGGCCGTGAAAGTCTGATGATCCGATCGCGGCGATCGGATGTCGCGCCGCGAACCGCTCGAGCTCCGCTTGTCCTGTCGCGCGGGCGAAGATCTCCGGATGACAGATCTCTCCGCCGTCGAGTTGCCGCAGCGCCACCGCGTCCCAGCCCTGGCTGATATCGGGAAACGGATGGGCGGCGATCGCAATCCCGCCCTGGCGATGCACGTCGTCGATCGCGCGTGCCGCGCTTTGACGGAAGTCCACGACGTCTGTGACGCCCGCCGCGATCATGTGGAAGCGGCCTTCGGCCAGCACTTCTTCGCCGCCGATGACGATCGGCCCGCCGACGGCGCGTGAGAATCGCCGGGCAAGTTGACCATCAGACACCTGGTTGTGGCCGGTGACCGCGATCGCATCGAGGCCCTGGCGCTCCGCTTCGAGGACAAGCCCCCACGGCGTAAACGCGCCGTCGCTCCACATCGAGCTGTGCGTGTGAAAGTCCACGGCGAGCACGCGATAGCCTCCCAGCGTCAGCGGATCGAGACGCCTCGGCCGATCGGTCATCGTGCCCGTGACCAGCGCCACCGCAATCAGCCCGACCGACGCCACGCGAGCTCTCTTCATCCGCGCACCCACGCGACGAGTTGCGCCCAGGCCGCGATGCCGAAGAAGTAGCCGAGCGCGCCGGTCCAGCCGATGGCGCGCTGCAGGAGCAAGTCGGTCATCGCACGGCCTGCTCGCCGCGGCATCACGACGCGGAAGAAGTGCAGGTCGAGATACGCGGACCAGACCGCCGGCACGAGCAGCGTGGCCGTCGTGATGCGAATGGCCGTCGCGGACAGCGCGGACGCCTGCAGCGGTGACTCCGTGAAGCGCCACAGGCAAAACCCGACGATCCACAGGAGCCACGGCGCGTGGGACGTGAAGAAAGCGTCGACGACCCGGGCGAATCGCAGGCGGCGATCTCCACGCCAGTACACGACGCCGACCGCGAGGATTTCACAGGCCGGAAGAAACGCGAACGACACCATGCCGTCGGCCACGGCGCGCACGCTCAGGCGTCCCGACGAATGGAGCGACAGGAGCATCCCCATCGCGAACAGCAGCAGCAGCGGACGCCGCACCAGCATCCACCTGCCGCGATCGGGCGATGCCGCCAGCTCGCGAAACGTCGCGGCAGGATGGCGCAGGACGCGGACTTCCGGCGACCAGCCAGTCATGCGCGCATCTTATTTCGGCGGCACGACGAACGGCGGACGGAAGAACGTCAGCATGCGTCCCCAGTACATCACGCCGATCCACAGAAACAGCGACACGGCGCCGGCGATCCTCGCCGCCCACGGCGCGGCCTGGCCCGCGCCGATGTTCTGCGCGCGCTGCCATGTGCCCGCATAGAAGATGAGGACGTTCACGCCCGCCGCCAGCATGAAGATCACTTTCATCTGGAACGCGAGGTTGTAGAGATACTGATACGGCGCGCCCGCGAGAAACACCACGCCGGTCAGCGTGTTCAGCACGAACGCGCCAATGCCCCACGGCACCAGCTTCTGCACCGACGACACGGGCAGGCCTTTCAGAAAGCCCATCAGCCGAAGGTCGAGCACGCCGATCGTGCCGACCATCAGCCCAAGCCCGAGAAAGTGCAGCGTCTCCATCGTCGCCCACGCCCACTTGTAGTTGGCGAAGGAATGAAGCCACGTCGTGTTGACCCACGCGGCGTATGCCTGAAGCGCGCCGCCGGTCTCGATGAAACCTGTGGGACCCATGTGTAGTTAGTTGAGTGATTCCAGGCCGCTGACAGGGCCGAGATAGCCCATCAGCCTTCCCGCCGTCGTCGCGCCGATCCAGAGGATGAGCGACATGATCGCGACGCGCTTCGCATGCGCGGAGAGCGGCACGCGATCGAGTTCTTCGGGGTTGTCGAACAGCTTCCGCTTCGACCACGCCATGTTGACGACGCCCAGCGTGATGAACGCCATCTTCACGCCAAACACCGGGTTGCCGAGCTTCGTCGTGGCATCGGCAATGAGCAGCGCGACGCCCGACAGTGCGTTGACGATGAAGCCGGCCCACATCCAGGGAAACAGCCTGCGCATCGGCGCGAGCGGCATGTCGCGCGCGACGCCGAGAATGCGGAGGTCGATGGCGACATTGGCGCCGACGACGAAGCCGAGGCCGACGGTGTGGAGAAACAGGATCGTCGCGTACGCCCAGATGGTGGGCGCCTCGCGGACCCACGTGGCAAACCCGGTGCGCTCCAGAGAGGCCAGCAGTGGCATGCGGCAGCTTGTATCACGAAAGACACGCAGAGGCCCCGGGCGACGCGGTCACAGCCGGTCATTGACCGCGCGGGGCTGGCCCTTTTAGACTGCCTACGTGCTCCTGACTGTTCTCGTGGCCGACCCCCAGCGGATCGCTGCGCTCCGGGACGGACTGCCTCTGCCGGGACGTGTGCTCAGATACTCGAGCAGCAACCTGGCCTCGGTGTTCGAAAGCATCCGCGCGAATCAGCCGGGACTCATCGTGCTCGACGCGGTCTTCGTGCAGACGCCAGCCGGCCATGGCTTCATCGAGCGCCTCAACCAGTTGTCCATCCCGAAGCTCGTGATGCAGTCCGCCGTCTTCGACCGGGGCCACTGGACGATGACGTCGATCACGAACGAGCCGGCCGCCGCCGTGGTCGAGGCTCCCCTGTCTCGGGTCAGCGCCGGCCTGGACACGCGCCGCGTGCCGCGCTTCTTCCTTCAGGATGCTGCGAAAGCCCTCGCCGGGGGCTCCTCGATCGAAATCGTGAATCTGTCGATCCTCGGCGCGCAGATCATCTCGCAGCCGATGATGCGCCCGAATCAGAAGCTGAAGGTCGGGCTGCCCGATGAGAACGGCACGCTTCAGGTGGAAGCCAGCGTCGCCTGGTCGGTCTTCGAGAAGACGGCGAAGGCGCCCGAGCCGTATTTCCGTGTCGGCATGGAATTCAACGACGCGCTGCGCGAGGCGCTCGAAGACTACTGCAAGCGCCATTGCCTCCCCGCCCCGCTACCGATTCGTCGATAACTCGCTATACAAGCCGTCGATTGACGGGATTCTGGGCGCCCAGCCGATGTCGTCGGTCTTGAGCTGCATCAACAGCTGATCTTTCGGCACGCCCTTGCGCACCAGTTCCCTCGCGCGATCGACGACGGTGTTGAACTTCGTCGCGAACGCCTGCACGTCCGCTTTCGTCAGCACGGGGCCGTTGCCGGGAATGGCCGCGTCGAAATCGAGCTTCAGGACCGCCGTGAACACCTGCTGCCATTCGAGCGCGCTGCCGCCGCCGGCATAGTCGATGAGCGGCCCCTGCGCGCCCGTCGTCACGGCATCGCTCAGCGCGACGACTTTCAGATCCTTGAAGTAGATGATGCTGTCGCCGCTCGTGTGCGACCGCCCGAAGTGACGGGCCTCGACGGTGACGCCGCCCAGCTTCACGGCGTACTTCTTGTCGTACGTGATGCTCGGCGGGGCAATCGGCGCGTTGGGCTGATACGTCGCGAGGTTCTTCTTCAGGTTCTCGTGGCCGATCACCTGGACGCCGGCCGCGAGGAAGCGGTCGTTGTTGCCGGTGTGATCGGCGTGATGGTGCGTCACGAACATGAACTTCACCGGCTTGTCCGTGACGGTCTTGATCTGCGCGACGAGCGCGTTGTAGTTCTGCTCGCCCGCCAGCTTGCCGTCGACGAGGATGACGCCGTCTTTCGTGACGCGAACGAGGGAATTCGCGCCCGCCCCGGCGACGACGAAGAGGCCGGGCTTGACCGGCTGAATCGGCTGGACCGGCTGTCCGCCGCCGCGGGCCTGAGCGAAGCTGTTGACCGCAAGACCGGCCACGAACGTCGCGATGAGACATGTGCGCATGACGGAAGGTTGTAACACGAACCGGAGCGGCATGCTACTGTCGGAACAGCATGAGTCGATCGTTCGCGCTCGTATGTGCCCTGACGGCCGCGGCCTCCCTTTTTCCGGCTCCAGCGCGCGCGCAACAGGCCTCGCCGCTTGCCGGCGTCTGGACGCTCAACCGCTCGTTGAGCGAGCTCCCCAGGGAATTCGGCTTCAACATCGACACGCTGACCACGGCGGGTGGCCGTCGCGACAGCTCCCAGGATGCGCAGCGCGTGCAGCTCCTGACCGGCGAGGTCCGCAATCCGCCCGGGCGGCTGATGATCGTGGACTCGCCGGCCGCTGTCACCATCACGAACGAGCTCGGGCAGTCGCGCACGCTGCATCCCACCGGCAGGGAAGAAACGATCGACATCCAGGGCGTGCTGTTTCAGGTGACGTCGAGACACGACGGCGATCGGCTCGTGGCCGTCTACCACGTCGCCCAGGACCGTGACGTGCGCTACACGTATTCCACGTCGGCGGTTCCGGCGCGGCTCTCGGTGGAGGTGCAGTTCCTGGAGCGCGGCGCGGGCGACAAGGCGACCCGCATGTACGAGGCCGGCGTCGGGGCCGCGCCGATCACCACGACGAAGGCGGCCGACGCGCCGTCAGGGACCAGCCAGCAGCCGCGAGAGACATTCGATCAGCGGCCGGGAGCCGAGTTCAAAGGCCTCAAGAGCCTCGGCATTCTCGTGGAGGAGCTCGGCGCGACGGCGGCCGCGTGCGGGTTGAGTCACGACGCGATCGAAAGCGCGCTCTCAAAGCGGCTGAGCGATGGCGGCTTGACGGTGCGAAAGAATTCAGACGACGACACGTATGTGTACGTCAACGTCATCACGACCAGCGTCGCCAACGGCATCTGCGTGTCGCGCTACGATGCCTTCCTGTACACCTACGCGACCGCGAAGCTGTCCCATCGCGATCAGCCGGTGCTGGTGCAGGTGTCGCTGATGCATCGCGGCAGCATCGACAGCAGCGGGGTGTCGGGCCACGCGGCGGCGGTCACGCGCGGCCTGGCGAGCTACATCGACGCGTTCGTCACGCAGATCCAGAGCGCGAACAAATGAGACAACCCCATCATTCCGCTTCCAGTCGCGACTTGATGTCTGCGTATGCCGCATCAATCAGGGCGCTCAGCGCTGCGAAGTCGAGGTCGGCGCCAGGCTTCACTTTCACATGGCGCATCCGCTTCCCAGTTCCTTGCAGCAAGCCGGTGGGATCTTCCAGCGCTGCGCCAAAGAAGAATCCCACGTTGGCGTGAGCGGTGAAGACGTTGACATAGCCGAATGCCGCATCTTCCACGCAGGCCGTGGGAGCTCCGTCATGCATCAGCTCCCGGACATCGTTGCCACATCTCCGCATCTGAGCGAACCACTGACGCGCAATGGCACCGAGTTCGGGCGTTCGCTCGTTCAGCCAGGCGTCAATGGCGGGATCGCGTTTGACTCCTCCCGGGAACAGCAGCATTCCGTTCATCGCAATTACTCAGTTACCCGATTACCCAATTACTCGATTGCGTGATTGCGTGATGTGCCGGGGGCGGGAATCGAACCCACACGCCGCTTTCGCGACCCAGGATTTTAAGTCCTGTGCGTCTGCCAGTTCCGCCACCCCGGCTCAGTCAGTCAGATGGTACTACCGCTCGAAGCGAACCTGCAGGCGGATGCGGCGCGGTTCAGAATTGTAAAACGTCCCGAAGTGCGGCGAGCCGGTGTTGTTCTGCACCTCGTCGGCCAACACCTTGATCCGCCGCTCGACGCCGAGTTCCAGCCGCGACTCACGTATAATCGGGGCGTGCCGAAGCCCTTCGACCGCATCACGCAGAATCCGAACGTTCTGGCCGGCCGAGCCGCAATCCGCGGCCTTCGCGTCTCCGTCGCCCACGTCGTCAACCTCATCGCCAACGGCATGACGCCCGCGCAAATCGTCGCCGACCTGCCGGACCTCGAAGAAGAAGACGTTCGGCAGGCACTGGCGTACGCCGCGGCTCTTGCCCAGGACGAGCTTCACACGCTTCGCGCCTGACCGATGCGTTTCCTCGCTGATGCGGGGCTCTCGCCGGTCACCATTGATTTTCTGATTCAGCTCGGTCATGAAGCCGTGCACGTCCGGACGCTCGGCATGCAGCGAGCCCCAGACATCGACATCGTTGAACGCGCTCACGCTGATTCGAGCGTCGTTCTCACCTTCGATCTGGATTTCGGTGAAGTGCTTGCACTCGGCGTGCTCGACAAGCCGAGCGTGATCATCTTCAGGCTGGCTGACGAACGACCTGCGTCAGTGAATCAACGGCTCGGCGCAGTTCTCAACGAACGTTCCGCGGATCTGGAATCTGGCGCGCTGATTCTGGTTGAAGATACTCGGTATCGCGTACGGAAACTGCCTATTGGGCGCGCGGATCGATCTTGAAAGAAACTCGAAACTTTACCGCTCGAAGCGAACGTTCAGGCGGAGACGACGCTGCTCCGAGTTGTAGAACGTCCCGAAGAACGGCGAGCCGGTGTTGTTCTGCACTTCGTCGGCCAGGAACTGCCCGAGGACGTTGTTCATGCGGACGCCGACCCACGGCTGAAACCTGAACACTTTGATCCGGCGCTCCACGCCGAGTTCCAGCCGCGTATAGTTCGGCAAGCGAAGCGCGTTGCGCGCGCCGACGAAATCCAGCGTCTCGTTCACGACGGAGTACGGCACGCCGCTGCGCCAGTCGAAGATCCCGAGCACGAGCCACTTCGGTCGCGGCATGACACGGCCCCGGATGAAGAGCCGGTGCGGCACGTCGGTACTGAGCGCCGCATAGGCGTTGTCGCCGATGATCGGCGCGAGCACGCTGTCAAAGGAGCTCGCGAGGACGTTCAGGTCCCCTTCCGACCGCGATCGCGTGTACGTCATGTCGACGTCCACCGTGGAACCGCGCGTATAGTGCGCGCCCAGCTCGACGTCGCGATAGCTCGAGCGCCCGTCGCTCGACAGCCGCCGTTCGATCCCTGATCCGCCGGCGAAAGGCGCCACGATCAGTTCGTGGCGGCCTTCTCTGTTCAACACGCCGGCATGAAATGCCCAGCGTTCGTTCCAGCGATAGTCGAAGGCCGCGTCCCACGTCCGGCTCACGGCCGTCTCGAGATCCAGCGCAACCGTCTGCGTGACGCGAACACCTTGTCCCGGGACGCGCGTGTCGACGGAGGTCTCGAAGCTCGTGAACGCACCGGCCATCGAGGGCGTCCGCTCCACGAACGATCCCCAGCCTCCGTGAAGCACCGCCGCGCCCGACTCGTTCAGCAGCACCGCGGTGCCGAATCTTGGCGAGAGGTTCACCCGTCCCAGCACGCCGTCGCGATCGACTCGGAGGCCGGCTTCCACGTACCACCGCGGGTGCGGCTGCAGACGATCCTGCGCAAACACCGCGGCCTCGGTGCCGCCAACCGCCTGAACCGTCGCCCCGGAAAAGTCGAGACGACGCGCGAGAGTCCCGTCGGCGCGCTCGATCAGCACGGTATGGCTCTCGCTCGTGCCGTCGTACTGCGTATGCAGGAGATCCACGCCGACCTTGAACACATGCGAGCCGCCGACGCCCTGTCGATGTCCAGTCACGGCATGCACGACTTGAAAGGATGACGTCGTGCGGTGCTGCCGGTTGAAGTAGTTGCCCAGCACGGTGTCCGGCTGCAGCTCCATCGGCGCCGAGCCCTGAGGATCGACGTGAGTCCCCGACTCGTACCACTGAAACGTAGTCTCGCTCACCGTGTGGTCCGTCCACATCGCACGCTCGGTCAGCGACGCCTGCGTCCCGGCGATGCGCAAGTTCACCGAGGCCTCTGGCGGGGTGAATGTGCCGACGTTCGCAAAATCAACCACACTGGGAAACATCCCCACCGTCGCGACGAGGAGATGCCGGCGCGAGACATTGGCGTCCACGCGCGTGAACGAGCTGAAGGCTTTCGTCACCCGCTGCTCGGTTTCGGCCCGGGTGGACAGATCGCCGATGCTGTAACGCATCTGGGCGCTTTGTTCGAGGAAGACGCGGTCCTTGACGAGCGGGCCGCCAATCTCGGCCCGCGGGCTGTAGCCGTCGAACCGCAAGCCGCCGTCGTTCGTGCTGCGTATGCTCGGTCCAAAACGATTCGCGTGAAACTTCCACTGATCGCGCGCGCGCCGCGACTGGATGACGACCAGTCCTGACGAGAACCGGCCGTACTCCACCGCATACGGATTCGGCAGCACCGTGACCGATTCAATCGCATCGTCGGGCAGCGCCACACGTGCGACGCCGGACGCCGGATCGACCAGCGTCGTCGTCCCCAGCTGGACGCCGGCCTGACCCGGCCGGCCGCCTTTGATGCTCATGCCGCCCGGCAGCGAGAGGACGGTCGAGAGGATGCGGATGGCGCCAGCAAATCCTGCGCCGGGAACGAACTGATCGAGCTCGCGGCTGGCGATGGCTTCGACCGGCGCGAGCGTCTGGCCGGTCGACACGGTCGTCGTCGGGGCGACGACGTCGATTGTGTCGGCGAACGTGGCGACTGGCGGCGGCGTTTGCGGCGCCGGTTGCGCCGTTGCACGCGGCTGGTCCGCGATGACCGCAAGCAGGGCCGCGGACACCGCCCACCGCACGACCGCCTCCGCCAAGGCTACGGCGAGTCTCGCCGAAGCGGACCGAAGGCGGATGCGCGTTGGGCCGCTCATTCGTCCAGATGCTACAGTAGCCGTCGGCTATCAAGAAGGTCTTGTAGCTCGTCGGCCTGACAAGAAAATAGCGCATGGCCCAAGACGATCGCCGTTTACCGAATCGACCCCAGCCGGGTGAGATGCGGGTGTGTCCCAAGTGCGCGGAGATGATGCGTTTTGAAGAGCGGTTCTCCATCGCCGCCGGCCAGATTCAGAGTGATCCGGCGTGGGTCTGCACGAACGCCCGCTGTCAACACCAGTTGCGGGTGCGACTGAACTGACCCGGCGCCATGGAGGACTGACAGTGACGGCCGGAGAGATCTTCCTCGAGCGGGCTCGCTATTTCCTCGGCACCGAGTACCGCACGCAGTTGCGGCTCGCCGTCGAGGCGCTGCCCGAAGACACGTTGTGGTGGCGCGCCAACGACCAGTCGAACAGCGTCGGCAACCTGCTGCTCCACCTGAACGGGAACGTCCGCCAGTGGATCCTCGGCGGCGTCGGCCGGCAGGCCAATTCCCGCCATCGCGCGGAGGAATTTGCCGCGCGCACGGGGCCGCCGGCAGCCACCCTGCTCGCGGATCTCGACCGCACTCTGGACGAGGTCGACCGCGTCCTCGCGGCGCTGACCGCGACCGATCTGCTCGAGCCGCGCACGATTCAGGGCCGCGACATCACGGTGCTCGACGCCATTTTTCACGTCGTCGAACACTTCTCGCAGCACCTCGGGCAAGTTATTCTGATGACAAAATTGCGCGCGCCCGGCGCCATCAGGTTCCATGAGGACGCCGGGGGCCTGGCGACGCCCGTGTGGGAAACGAAGATCAAAGCGTGAAGGCCAGGAACTTCGCCGGCGCGGTTGCGATCGCCGTCCTGCTCGCACTGCCCTTTGTGATGCCGACGATCGCCCGCATCGACACATGGAAGATCGTGCTCGGCCTGGCCGGCCTCGCGCTCTTCATTTCGGCCGGGCTGACAAAGTCTGCTTGACCTTGTCCGCATGATTAGCTAATGTGCTAATCATGAAAGCAGGCCGCACCCCGACCCACGCCGCCTTCCGCGCCCTCGCCGACGAAACGCGGCGGGACATCCTCGAGTTCCTGCGCGGAGGCCCGCGCACTTCCGGGGAAATCGCGGACCAGTTCCATTCGAGCTGGCCGACCATCTCACGGCATCTGGCTGTTTTGCGATCCGGCGGTCTGGTGATTGCTGAACGGCGGGGCCAGGCGATCTACTACGAGCTCAACACGTCGGTCTTCGAGGATCTGGTGCAGCACTTCATGGGCTGGATGAAACCCGCGAAACGAAAAGCGGTGTCTAAGCAACGACCGCAGGAGGCCTGAGATGACGACCACACGCCAGAGTCAGATCGGTCCAATCGCCGTGATCGTGCTCGGCTTTCTCGTCGGCATCGCCGCCTATCCAAACATTCCCGGCAACGCGATCGACCAGATGCGCGGCGTGCGCGCCGAGATCGCCTTCGCGCTCCCGACGACGATTCTCGTCGTCTACCTGATCTTCCGCAGCCTCTGGCGCCACGACCGCATCCGCACCGGGAACGGCGCGTTCGAAGCCACGTATCACGCGATCGTGTTCAGGACGATGCTGTTCGTGTTCGCGATGAATGCGCTGCTGATGCTGGCGCTCATCGACGTGATGGACACGGTCGGCACGCACGTCTGGGGCAAGCGCGTCGTCGTCGTCCTGCTCGGGCTGACATTCATCGCCATCGGCAACCTGCTGCCGCGCACGCGGCCGAACATCGCGCTTGGCGTACGCACCGCGAGAACGCTGACCAACCCGCAGCTCTGGCAGCAGGTGCATCGCGTCGGCGGCTACACGACCGTCGGGCTCGGCGTGGTGATCCTCATCGCCGGCCTGGTGATCACGAATAAGACGGCCGGCGGATTCGTGTTGCTGGCGGCAGCCATCGCCGCCGTCATCGTCTTCGTGTCGTACCGCCGCCTGGCGCGGGCGTAGCGCATGCTCGAAGTCCGCGGGCTGACGAAGCGGTACGGCGGGCTGCTCGCGGTCGACAAGGTCAGCTTCACCCTCAATCGCGGCGACGTGCTCGGCTACCTCGGGCCGAACGGGTCGGGCAAGAGCACGACGGTCAACATGATCGTCGGGTTGCTTCAGCCAGGCAGCGGCACGATTCTCCTCGATGGCAAGAGCCAGAGCGACGATCCCATCGCCTACAAGCAGCGTGTGGGATACGTCCCTGAGGAGCCGTACCTCTACACGCATCTCACGGCGTTGGAGTACCTGACGCTCGTCGGCCGCCTGCGCGGCATGCCTCAGGCGCCGCTCGATCGAAAAGTCACCGAGCTGCTCCGGCTGTTCCTGCTCTACGACGCGCGCTACAGCACGATGGCGGCGTTCTCGAAAGGCATGCGCCAGCGTGTGCTGCTGGCTGCCGCGCTGCTCCACAACCCTGATCTGCTCGTCCTCGACGAGCCGTTCTCCGGTCTCGACGTCAACGCCAGCCTGCTGTTTCGATCGCTGATCGGGATGTTCGCCGCCCAGGGGCGCATGATCCTTTTCAGCACGCATCGCTTCGACATGGTCGAAAAGGTCTGCACGCGCGCCGCCATCCTGTCGAAGGGCCGGCTCGTCGCCGAGCATGTGGTCTCGGCGGACCGCCACGGCGACTCCGCGTCGCTCGAGGATCTGTTCGTGCGCGTCACCGACCAGCAGGACTTCGCGCCGGTCGCCAGAGAGATTCTCGACGTCATGCAGCACGCATGACGAAGATCCTCACGCGGCACTTCTTCGACGCGCTCTTCGATCTCGGATTTCTGTCGCGCGAAGGCGCCGACGCCTTCATCCGCGTCGTCATCGGCATCGTCTCGGTGATCTTCGGGTTCGGCATGCTGCTGACGCGGCTCTACATGATCAAGTACGCGGCGCTGACGGGCGCGCCGGATCCCGGTCCCTACCTGCGCGCGCTGGCCGCCGATACGACGCTGGCGTTCGCGCTGCCGATGTGGATTGCCGCGTTCGTCACCGTGCTCATCAGCCATTCGCTCGTGCCGGACGACACGGACTTCCGCGTGCTGATGCCGCTGCCGATCACACAGGCGTTCATCTTCCGGACGAAGCTGCTCGCGCTGACGATCTTCTGCGGCATCTTCATCGGCGCCAGCCTCGTCGCCGTCACGCCGCTCGCGGCGATGATCTCGATGAGCCGTCATGCGCCGTATCTCCCGCCGGTCAGCATCGCGGCGTTCTGGATTATCGGCGCCGGCGCCTGCGTCTTCGGCGTCCTGGCCGTCGTCTCGGTCAACGGCGTCCTCATGACCTGCATTCCGCGGTCGCGCGGGCACGGCGTCACCGCGGCGATGCGAAGCGCCATGATGGGCGGGCTGATGCTGTCGGTGCCGTTTGTCTTTGGCCTGCCCGCCGAGGCCGATGCCATCGCGTCGCACTCGCGGGTGATGTACTTCGTCCCGCCGGCCTGGTTTCTCGGCATCGAGCGGCTCGTCTTCGGCGGCGCGGATGTCTATACGGCCCGCCTCGGCCGCATCGGCCTCGCGGCATTCGCCGTGGTCGGCGCGGTGTCGGCCCTCAGCTACCTTCTTCTGTACCGCCGGTTCGATCGCGTGATACTACGCTCGGTGCAGGTCGCGCGCTGGCGATCGGCGTGGCGCGGCACGATCACCGACTTCACGCTCGCCACGCTGCGGCGCAGCCCGCTGCATCAGGGCGTCCTCGTCGGCCTGTCGGCGCTTGGCCTCGCGCTCGGCATCAACCGCCTGCGCTTCCCCCTCACATACGCCGTCATGGGAACGCCATGGCTGCTGATGTTCGCGATCGGCCTCGCGACGCGGGCGTCGATCGCGCTGCCCATCGATCAGCGCGCCAACTGGATCTTCCGGATGACGGAGAGCGACGCGACGCGTGTCGATCAGCTGCGTGCGGTCACGCGGCTGATGCACCAGTCGACGGTCCTCGTTCCGCTCATCCTGATGGCGCCGCTCGAATGGGCGCTGTTCGGTCCGCGCGCCGTCTTGGCGCTCGCGACCAACGCCGTGTGCGCGCTTCTGTGGGTGGAAGTGCTGCTGCGCGGCTGGCGCAGGATTCCGTTTACGTGCAGCTACATGCCCGGCAAGCAGACGGTCGCGCAAACCACCGTCGTCGGCATCGGCGCGCTGGTGCTGGGCGTCACGATCATCGGCGCGCTCGCGGTCTCGAGCGCGCGCTCTCCTGTCGCCGGCCTCGTCTTCGTCACCGTCCTCGGCGCAATCACGCTCGCCTTGCGCCGCGCCCGCCTGGCCCTCTGGCGCGAGAACCCGCTCGAGTTCGACGACCACATGCCGTCAGCCGTCGAAAGCCTGGGGCTGTCTTCGTAGCGTCCGCCTTCAGGCGGGCTTGACGTCAGTCGTCGATAGATATATCGTCTGTCGATATATGACGCCGACGCGCGCAGAGTTCCACGTCCTCCTCGCCCTGCTCGACGGCCCGCGGCACGGCTACGGCCTGATGCAGGACGTCGAGGAGCTGTCCTCCGGCGGCGTGCAGATCGGGCCTGGCACGCTCTACACCGCGATCAAGCGGCTGCGGACGAGCGGGTTGATCAGCGAAACCGACGCCGATGCCGATCGCCGCCGCTGCTACAAGCTGACCCGCAAGGGCAGGACAGTGGCGCAGGAAGAAGTGCAGCGGATGCACGACCTCATGCGCGTCGCACGGAAACGCGGGCTCCTGCCGTCGACATCATGACGTCCGACGGGATCTACGCCGCGCTGCTCCATCTCTACTCGAAGCCCTTCCGCGACGAGTACGGGGGCGAGATGCTCGCCGCGTTCCGCGCGATGCGCGACGCGCATCGCGGCCGCGTGGTGCTGTTCTGGAGCTTCGTGCTGGCCGACATCCTGTGTTCAGCGGCGCACGAACGCTTCGAGGCCGTCCAATGGCTCGCGACCAGCCTGGTCGGCCTCGTCGTCACGGTCAGCGTCGCGCACGCCGCCGCGTGGGCGTTCCGTTACTTCTACCACCCGTTTTTCGAAGCCGCCGCGCCGCCGCCGCCGTGGGCATACGGCGTCGGCCTCGGGCTCGTCCTCGGCGGCACGGTCGGCATCTCGCAGTGGCTG
>Ga0315281_10007269_pt1 | contig 15630 bp, 13 predicted proteins | sample YL17G07_0_MG_FD_204540 | JGI IMG/M metagenome (GOLD analysis project Ga0315281, IMG submission 204540) | Sediment microbial communities from Yellowstone Lake, YNP, Wyoming, USA - YL17G07_0 | ecosystem: Environmental > Aquatic > Freshwater > Lake > Sediment | place: USA: Wyoming | collected...
TTCCACCCAGGAGAGTTAGTCGGAGGCAAATACGATTTCAATATCGGCACAGCAGGCTCAGTCACACTTGTTGCACAAACCCTGATCCCAATCCTTCTTAAAGCTGAAAAGGAATCGATCATCCGCATCATTGGCGGAACGCATGTGATGAAATCTCCAGGCTATGATTATTTCGAGAAAGTATTCATCCCTGCGATCCAGCGTATGGGCGCGCAGGTGGAGAGCCGCCTGGTCCGTCTGGGTTTCTATCCGAAAGGAGGCGGAGATATCGAAGTGATTGTCAAGCCATCGGAACTGAAGGGAACTGATATCTGGCCCCGCTCAGAGCAGGTTCAGGTCATTATCCGCAATTCCAACCTCCCTCTATCCATCGCGATCCGGGAAAAAAAGATATTCATCCAGAACAATATCGAAAGCGTTTACATCCGCGAAACCCAAGACCCGGAACTGGCAACCGGAAACGCCGTCACTGCCTGGGCAGGGTTTCGGGGGGCGTACTCTTTAGGGGAAAAAGGCAAAAGGGCAGAAGCAGTGGCAGAGCAGGCTTACGATGAGATTATGGCAGAAAAGTTCGACGTTGACAAGCATCTAGCGGACCAGCTACTAATCTACGCAGCGCTCGCACAAGGAAAGACTTCGTTCGAGACCTCTGAGTTCACGAGCCATCTTAAGACGAATGCAGAGATTATCCGGAAATTCATTGACCGGAACATAAAGATGGATGGGAATAAGGTTGAAATCGTCTAGTCATCCTTTATCATTTTATTTACGCTCAGTATATCGCCATCCTTCTCGATATTCACTTCATAATAGAATGAGGCATTAGAATCCCACTTCACTTTCCAGTAGCTCCCCATATCCTTTGGATATGGTTTAGCGTAAGCCACCCCGATATACGTAGATACGTCGCTGGTCCCGCTAAAGGTGTGGGATGCGATAATCGCTTCCTCAGGATAGTTCAGAATGCATGTGCCTTCTGTGCACACCTTGCAGTCCTGGGTTATTACTTCAGCAGGCTGAGGGACGAAGTTCTGCACAGGGTAATTATAGTATATATGCACCCTTTTGGGGCATGGCGTGTCATTTCCTTCAGTCACCCGTGCCTTAACTTCGAAATACTTCTGCCCATTGTCATTGAGCATTTCTTTGGTGACAAGGATGCCGATATCCGCTCCTTTGTATTTGTAATTCAAGTCTTCCAGCACGAATTTGTCAGCATCCGCCTTCTCGACTTTCACGCTGAAGAAATCTACTGCCCGCACAAGCACGGCGATGGTTATGAGAAGCACGAAAATAAGGAGCAGTTCTCTTCGCAATGCCATAGCATCTCTATTGCAGTAGAAGATTTTTATTACTTTAGGTGTCTTGTGTTTTATTCGCCAACTTCTGCCCACTTTTTTCTCCTATAATTCCTAGCGTCGTCCTATTGTTCGGCGACCCGAACAATGGGTCCCCTTGTTCGTTGCGACGAACAAGTGGGTCGCTGACTCCGGCAATACTCCAACCGCTCCGACAGCCTTCAGGTGGCTTTCTTATGAGATAATTTTAAATTGTAACCATGAAAGAAAATGAATGAAGAAAAAAAGGAAGTCAGAACCTTTTTCTGTTGAAAGGCATGTTCGGCCTTGCGTTTAATGAGACGTTCGGTCTTGACGCAGGTGAAGACGCCCTCGGGTCCTGATAAGCGGCGAACCTGCTGTTCTGGACGTTTCCCGAAACATGCGGGTTCCTTGGCGGGATGTTCTGGGAAAGCTGAGGCGCTCTGGATGTGAAGTTCGCCTGAATAGACGGCATAACCTGCCTGTTGGGCATCGCTGGTGCGCCCCTATTATAAGGACTTGGTGACATTGGCGGCCTGTTCATCGAAGCCGCCTGAGGGTTCTGCATGTTCATGTAATTCGCTGCCCTGACCATAGCCGGATGTGATGGCATAGCCAGTATCTTTGGCTGGATGTAGGAAGAAGGCATCCTGTTTTGCATGGTTGATGCGACACTCGCTTGTCCCGGGAATGAAGGTCCTGGCGGAATTGGCGGCGAATTGAACAGTGCCATTGATTCTGGTGCCGGGTTCTCAGGTTTTCTTGGCTTGAACTCGCTCCTCAGTCTGAATGCAGCCTTCGCTTTCTCGATTTTGCTCTCCTTGGTCTTTGGTCCTTTTGGCTTCAGGCTGCTTTTTTTCACAGCTTTCCTTTTTGTTTTCTTGCTGGCCATAGGCGCAACACTTTTCTTGGGCGTAATCTTTTCTGCCGCTGGCTTTGCCACTACTTTTTCTTCCTCGCTGATCTCCTCAGAGATCAAGTCAGCGAGCGATTTCGCAGAAACCGCACTTCCATCCGTTCCGATCGCATCTTTATTAGACATTTTTACCACTGCAACTCTTTCAGAGTGAAACTTTATAAACGTTTCTTCGTAATCGTCGCCTGATGTTTTCTTTGCTGACATAGGGATACTCTTTTCTCTTATCCCACTTAGCGTCGTCGCTGAAGTCCGATTGTTCCGCTACCGCTCCGACAGTCTGCAGGTGGCTTTCTTATGTAAGAATTTTAAACCATTACTTGTGTAGCGGTTTTTTTCTTCAGAATATCTCAATCCTGGATTTCTCCGCAAGGTCTCTTCTCACGAAAAGGAATGTCAGCAGTAGCGTCACCGCGATGAAAAGCAGTATGTCAAAAGAAAACACCATCAGTGCTATGAGATAGAACAAAGATCGGATGACGTTCGCGAAATCGTCAAAGGAATTGTCAAGCAGCTTCGCCAGGTATTCCACCTTACTGATGTTCTCATGCGTTTTGATGAGCTTTTCATCCGCACCGAAAATGATGGGGATATAGATCATCGCCCTGACATCTATGAGAAGATAGAATACTGCATATGCTATCACTATGATAATGAAAAGCAGGTGCAGGCCAGCCAGCACGCTCGTGCTCCCGGCAAAGGCATTCACCACGAGCCCGAAACCGATCACAAAAGCCCCAAGCAGCGTAGTGGATACGGTGATATTGTTCCGAAGGAAATCCAGGAGTGCCCGTTGTTCGTCCTTCTTTATCATCAAGGCTGCCCAGCTTTTCCTGTATTCCGACCTCACTGCCCTTGCAGTATGCCCTTTCTTGAACCGCTTGCCGGATGTCAGGGTCGTGATGAGGAAGCAGAGCGCAAAGATGGTAAGGGATATGATGCTTAGGTTCACTTCAGAGAGGTATGGCAGCATGATGTGTGATTCGATGATTAGGCTTATTAAACTGTTGCCATTCATGTCGGAACTTAATATTATCTTCGCTAATATCGGTTTTCTCTATTCTTCAGCAATACTCAGCGTCGTCCTCTTGCCCGCTGAAAAAAGCGGGCAAGGGATGTCGTAATCGACGCATCGATTACGATCATGCTCAAGGTCGATTCGTCGACCTTGACACCCCGTGCCCGTTGCGACGGGCGCGAGATCGCTGAAGTTCGATTATTCTTCTACCGCTCCGACAGTCGACGGGTGGATTACTTATCGAGAAGTGGCTTTCTTATGGGACAATTTTAAACTAGTACCATGCATTAGTTTTCTCATCAGCAGAGAGGGGAGGAGATGGAACCAAAGCTCGGCACTATAGTTGCGCTCGAAGGCTCGCCTTCGACAGGCGAATTCTCCTTTGTGATCAACAAAGGCAGTGATGTGAAGAAAGGCCAGTACGTGCAGCTTGAGAGCAACAAAGAGCTGGTCTTCGGCTACGTGTCCGAGATTTTCCGCGCGAACCGCTATTTCGAGAGGGCGGAATCAGTCGCCGAGTATGAGCGGTTCGGGAAGATGGCTGATTCATTCCCTTCCGAGAGCTGGGAATACATGCTCGCGAACGTAAAGATACTCGGCAACCATGTTGAAGGGAGGTTCACGCGCTCATTCACTCCGCCAGCGCCCGGAGCGTCTGTCCAAAACGCTGAACCTGATGTGCTCCGGAAGTTCCTTGGTTTCGTGCCATCAGGCATACATCTGGGATCCATCCAGCACCATGATGTGCCTGCGAATATCGACATGACGAGGCTGCTCCAGAAGCACGTAGCACTGCTTGCTATGTCTGGTGCGGGCAAAAGTCATACCTGCAGTATAATACTGGAAGAATTGCTGGAGCGGAAGAAGGAGGATGGCCGCATTGCGATAGTCGTTATTGACATCCATGGCGAGTACATCGGGTTTGCGCACGACGAGCGGTATGGCGCCAATGCGAGCATAGTGGATGGGGCAGAGATATCCGTTCCATTAAGGAGGATCACCCCCGAATCCATAGAGGAATGGCTCCCTAATCTTTCCGGCCCGCAGCGCGAGCTGCTCCGGCATGCGATGCATTCTTTGCGCAAAAAGAAAAAGGACGGGTATTCGATGAAGGAGCTGCTCGTTGAGATCGAAGAGGCTGACGTTTCAAAGGAAGACACCAAGAAAACCCTCAAGCGCGCGCTTTCCGAGCTCCGGCGCTACCGGTTCCTATCGGCCGGAAAGGAGAACCCGAAGCTGGTGTCGCAGATGCAGCCAGGCAAGATGCTGATATTCGATTTCAGCTCAATCGATTCAATACGGAAAAAGCAGATCCTCGTGGCCCTGATCGCAAGAAGGCTTTTCAACCTGCGAAAGAAAGGGAAGATCCCGCCGTTCCTGCTGCTGATCGAGGAAGCGCATAATTTCGCGAGGGAGAAAGCTGAAGCGCATGAGGCGATCTCACGCTCAGTGATTGAAACGATCGCGCGCGAAGGAAGGAAGTTCGGAGCGTCCCTTTGCCTTGTGTCGCAAAGGCCTGTGAACCTGAGCACTACTGCCCTTTCGCAATGCAATACCCACATAATCCTCCGGGTCACGAACCCGAACGACCTGGAGCACATCCAGATGAGCAGCGAAGGGATCGATGCGCGGGTGGCAAAATCCATCACAGGGCTGAAAGTCGGGGAGGCTATCATCGTCGGAGAAGCAGTGAACCATCCGGTGTTTGTGAGCATACGCGACCGCAAATCTATGAAAAGGGAGAAAGGCGCACCGCTCCACCTGCAGGCAATCGAATACGAGCGGCTGAAAGAAAAGAAGGAAGAACAGGTCGAGGCTTTCCTTTAAATTCCTGCTCTCCGAAATTCCGGTATGCGTAAGCGAGCGCAACCAGCCGAGCATATTGAATTCCATGCAACGGGGCGAGGGCAGCTTTTCCGCAACTTCATTCTTGGAAGCCAGGATGGCATAGTGAATGTCCTGGGCATCGTGCTCGGTGTCGCGACCGCAACAAGCTCTATCAGCATCATCCTCCTTGCCGGGCTCGCAGCCACATTCGCTGAGAGCATAAGCATGGCTGCAGTCGCTTACACCTCCACAAGGGCAGAAGCAGAGCATTATCAGTCAGAGGTGAAAAGGGAAAAGTCTGAAATGAAAAACCTGCCTGAGCGCGAGCGGCAGGAGATCGTGGACATATATCGTGCCAAGGGATTCTCCGGGAAGCTTCTGGACCAGATAGTCGAACAAGTCTGCTCAGACAAGAAACTCTGGCTAAGTACCATGATGAGCGAAGAGCTGCATCTCGAGAATCCGGAGGGGACGATGTCATCTTTCCGCCAGGGCGTCCTAGTAGGGTTTAGCGCGCTCATCGGTTCTTTCATCCCGCTCCTCCCTTTCTTCTTCCTCAGTGTTTCGCAATCGTTTTTCCTCTCGCTAGGTGCTTCGCTTCTGGCTCTTTTCCTCATAGGTGCATATAAGAGCAACCTGACATCCGGCAAATGGCTCTCCGGGGGCATTGAGCTGATGCTGATAGGCGGGACGGCAGGCCTGGCAGGATTCATCGTAGGTTTGCTGTTCAAGGTATAATTTTTTGAGTTTAAACCACCGGATTTATAATTCTTAATAGAGAAAGAAACACCATGCGAACCATATCTGTTTTCATCTTGCTTCTTGGGATTTCCACGCTCTCTTGTGCCGTTCCGGTGCAATTGGTCGCGCCATTCCAGCAGACTGTTACTACTGGCGACGAAGTGTTTATCGGGACAATCGGGCCAGGGCAGACCCTTGAGGTCAGGATAAACCCGCTTGTCACCGAAGGCGGGATATTTGGCAAGGGCGGCGCATACGAATCTGCAGAAGTAACAGCAAAGCCGGCAGGCTGGAGCGCGACTGGCAGCGAGCTATATCAGAAGTCGCTTCAAGTGAAGATCACAGCTGACAAGGACGCATCAGCTGGGGAGTATCGTGCGAATATCACAGTCATCGACGAGAACAATGGCGAGGAGCTCGGCAATGTCACATTCACGGTCATGATGAATATAACATGGGACGTGCTTGATGTGAATATCACTCCGGCTTCGATCGTGACCGGTCCAGGCCAGCCAGCACGCTTCACGATAATTGTCCAGAACAAGGGATCGGCAAGTGACACTTTCACAGTTAGTTCCCATGGGACCAAGAAATGGTCTTTCGAGAAGCCGATCTATGTGCCTGCCAATAGCTCCCGGGCGATCGTTTACGAAATGACGGGATTCGAGGAAGAGTACTACCAGCCAACGATCCGCGTCGTATCTGATTCCAGCCCTAATATCTATAAGGAGAAGAATGTCACCTTGACGATCCAGTCAGGCTTGATCGGAGATTACAAATCCACGAGCAACGGAGTGCTCATCTTCCCGGTTTACGAGGCTCCGGTTTATTCGCTTGCAGGGATAATCGGGGCATTGCTTGGAGCGCTGGGGTTGTGAGTTTTGGGTTTCCAGTTTCGGGTTTTGAGTATTGCATCGGACAGAAAGAAGATAAAATCAACTGGTTATAATCTCCCTATGGATGAGCGGGAGAAAGCGATAGCGATTGTTATCCGCAGGCTGATTCACGGCGAGCGCGAGCTCGAGAAGATAAAGCTTGACGCTGCGCGTAAATTCAAATTGAGTGTATTTATCCGCAACAGCGAGATCCTCGGGAAACTGGGGACCCGGAACCGGAAACTGTTTTTGCAGCTTCTGCAAAAACGCCCGATGCGCACGCTTTCCGGAGTGACGCCTGTGGCAGTGATGATAAAGCCAGAAGGCTCCTGCCCTTATTCATGCATATATTGCCCGACCGGATTGGGAGCGAAAAGCTATACTGGCTATGAGCCTGCTGCCCTCCGGGCAAGGCAGGAGGATTTCGACCCATCCGGACAGGTGAATAACCGGCTCCGGCATTACCAAGACACAGGGCACGAGACCTCGAAGTGCGAGATAATCGTGATGGGCGGGACATTCCTAAGGATGCCCCGAACCTATAAGCGCTCATTCATCAAAGGGATATATGATGGTTTGAATGGCAAAAAAAGCAGGGGCCTGGGTTCAGCGATAACACATAATGAGACTGCCATCCATCGCGCAATCGGGCTCACGATCGAAACGCGCCCTGATGTTTGCGGAAAGGATGAAATAAATGAGATGCTTGAATTCGGAGCGACCCGCGTGGAGCTCGGCGTGCAGCATCCGGATGATGGGATTTACAAAACACTGAACCGGAGACACAAGACCATCGATGTTGTGGCAGCAACCGCCCTGCTGAAGGACTCTGCGTTCAAGGTATGCTACCATATAATGCCTGGCCTTCCGGGATCCAATCCAAAAAAGGACATCGCGATGGTGAAATGGCTATTCGGCAATCCGGATTTCCGCCCGGATATGCTCAAGATATATCCTACGCTTGTGATGCCTGGGACCGGATTGGAGAAGTTGATGAAACAAGGTAAATACAAGCCGTATTCATCCGAAGAAGCATCAGAAACCATCTCAGAATTCTATCGCCACATACCAGAATATGCCCGTGTGATGCGGATCCAGCGCGACATTCCGGTGCAGCTCATTGCAGCAGGCTCTGTGAAATCAAACCTTAGGGAGCTGGTCGAGCAAAGGATAAAAGAAAAAGGGATAAAATCAAATGAAATACGCTCGCGGGAGATAGGGCTGAAAAAAGGGCTTTTCGATTTGGATGATTTCGAATTGAAGCGTATGGAGTATGCTGCAAGCAATGGCACAGAATTCTTTCTCTCATTCAACAACAGCCAAAATAATCTGGCTGGTTTCCTGAGGCTCCGCATCCCGGGTGGGCATGCGCTATTCCGGAAAGAGATAGACCCCCATACTGCGCTTATCCGCGAGCTCCATGTCTACGGCGCAGAGGCGATGGTCGGGACGCACGGGGAAGTGCAGCACCAGGGGCTTGGCCGTGCGCTGCTCGAAGAAGCGGAGAGGATCGCAAAGGAGGATTTTGGCAGCAGAAAAATGGCCATACTAAGCGGAGTGGGCGCAAGGGAGTACTATCGGAAGCATGGCTATACGAAAGAAGGGCCATATATGGGCAAGAAACTAATTTTGAGTTAATCATAATCTACAATTATGTAAATTATAAGCAATCAAAATTTCTATTTTTTACCTTTCGATTTATCATAGTATACATTTTTGTAGATTATATACAATCAAAAATTCAAAATATTTATAAATGCTATGGAATAGAATAGTGCCATGAAGTTATTCGATCTTATGGAGAAACTGAAAAAAGTTCCTCTTTTTGGAATAAACGATCTTTCGAAGATCACTGGCCTAAAACCTGCATCATCAAGAATGCTTGCCTGGCGCCTTGCGAAAAAAGGCCTGATAACAAGAATCGAGCGTGCCAAGTACACGACATTGGATGAGCCCCTGGCAGTGGCTGCATACCTGGTACCGTTATCGTATGTCGGATTGTATTGCGCGCTTCGCTTTCATGGGATGATCACTCAGATTGTTGCAGGTATAGATATTCTGACAAAAAAATCACGGAAGCCAACGACAGTTCTGGAACGGAAAGTGATATTCACAAAAACAAAGCACTTTTGGGGATTCGAGAAATATAAAATCAATAGTTTTGAAGTGCTGGTTTCTGACCCGGAGAAAACCATAATGGATTGCCTTCTTTCGGAAAAAATTGGGCCGGATGTTGTTTTAGAGGCATTAAGGGCCAAAGAAATAGATGAAATGAAGCTGCTTTCCTATGCACGAAAAATCAACAGTTCAGCCCTCGGCAAAAGGCTTGGCTTTCTTTTGGAAAAATCAGGGAGAGATGCCCATGATTATCGCATTTACGCTTACGGGCCATACATCATGCTCGATGCCAGAGCAAAGAAGAAAGGAAGGAAGAACCGTGAATGGAGAATAGTCGAGAATGTGGTGGTTTAATGATATCAAGAGAAGAACTTGAAAAACACAAAAAGGCAAAAGGCCTTGATCTTGGGCAGACAGAGAAGGATTATCTTCTCGAGCTTGCATTGAGCGTCCTTTCACGGGAGACTGGAAACGAACTTGTTTTCAAAGGAGGGACCTGCTTATACAAATTCCATGGCCTGAATAGGTTCAGCGAAGACCTTGATTTTTCTGGGAAAGAAGGAGTGAACCACGAAGCGCTTTTCGAAAAATTATTGAAAGGGCTTGAAAATTTTGGAGTGAAGGGACGGATTAAAGAAGTCAAAGAACCATTTAGCACAACATTGGCGACCTTGAGGCTTGAGGGGCCTTTATTCGATGGAAGACCAATGACATACGCATCCATACGCGTGGACATTAACAGAAAATCAGAAGTTCTCCTTCCAACCGTAACCGAGACGCTGTATTCAGACTATCGGGAAATTCTGCCTTTTTCCGTTCTGTGTATGGATAAAAAGGAGATGGCCGCGGAAAAAGCGCGGGCGATCCTTACACGTGATAAGCCAAGAGATGTATACGACCTTTGGTTCATGCTAAAAAAAGGGGTTGTTCTTGACCGGGACTTGCTGAAAAGGAAAATGGAATATTACAAACTTGTTTTTGACAAAAAGGAATTTGAATCGCGCATGAGAGATAAAGAGGCTGGTTGGGATGATGATCTTTCCAGGCTTGTTTTTGGCCCACTCCCTGATTTCAAAATTATAAAGGGCGATATTATGCATGCAATCGGATGATCAATCGATTGTTATCGAAACGTCTGCCTCTTCGCTAAACTCCTTCAAAAGTTCGTCCTGTTCCTTCAGCAGCCTGAGGTATTCCCCTTGTATGGCAGCGAACTCCTTCTCCTCCTCATCATCAAACTGCTTTATCTGCCTCACCGCGTTCTTCAGCTGTATCCTCGGGGAGATCTCCCTCATCTTCGCGAGGTTGGCATTAAGCTTATCATGGAGCTCTGGCGTGACCCATACTGTCCGGTTATGAAGCTGCACCGCAAGCTCCAAACCGTTCGTCGCTTTCACAAGAGCGCCGCCAGTGCACTCTGCTATGATGCCGAGCCTTCCCAGGAGCGCAGCTATCTTGTTCCCTGCCTTTTCATCACTGTCCAGGAGGGGTATGGGCGAATCGAATGACCCTGCCCGGACTGCCTCTGCTATCGCCTCTTTGACATCTTTCTGCAATCCTGCAGTCAGCAAAGCGAGCTTTGCGATGTTCTCGCGGTTCTCGAAATTCTTTTTCATCAATGCGCCGCGCGCCACCATTATGGAATACGTATCCCCGCTCTTTTTCTTCATGGCATCAAGCATATCCTGCGCAGTGCAGCTGGATAAGGAATCATTTAGCCGGGCGATCTCCTTCTCGTTTGGCATGGCTATGATGGCCCCGGTTTTTTTTATCGTCTGCGAAATCCGCTCAATTTTGTTTTGCAATTCAGCGAGCCTTGATTTCATGGCTTCTGCTTCTTCAGGTTTCGCATCTGTGAGCGTGTTGAGCCGGAATGACTGTTCGGCTCGCGCCTTATTCAATTCGACTAGCGATATCACGTCCTTAAGAGTCACTTTGTCTGCCATTTTCAACGACCTTTTCTGGATAGCCTGATGCTGATATAGAATAGAAGCATGATTGTGATTAAAAAGATTGAGAACACCAGGACCTGGTTTTCTGATGATGATGGCGCAATTGATTCGGCCTTTGCTGATATGCCTGCCGCTTCCCGCATGGAATCAGTCGCGTTATCCAGGCCTTTTGCGAGCCGCAGTATGCTGAAAGCCGATCCGTTTGAAGATGACTGCGCAAGATACGCTCCCTGGCTTTGGTATACATTACCCCATAATGAAGTGCGGTTCTCAGCTAGCATGGAACTGACATTAGAATCAAGGTCAGAAGCCTTCATCCCCTGGAGATCCGAATCCGCTTCTGCCATCTCGACAACCCAAACAGCATCGTAAATAGCAGCCCCGTATTGCCCTTCTGAATACGCGGCTAGCGCTGAAGCGAGGTGCTCCTTTTCCTGCGAACCCGCGTTTTCAATCTCCTGCGCCTCCTTTATCTTCGCTTCTGCAAGCGATTTCCATGCGGATTCGTTTATGGCATTGCCCTTGGAACCTGCCGTATCCATCAATACACCGGAGACATCGCACCATGCATCAGCATAAGCAAGCTCATTGTAAACGACGTACTTCTCTTCCTGGAGCATTGGTCCGCTGATATCTGTGGAATTCAGCTTCTGGAGCGCCCATTGCTCCCTTAATTCTGCGCCCAAAACAAATTCAAAATTCTCGTCTGTTTTTTGGATCCGCTTGAGGTTATGAAGGCAGCTTTCTATCGAATCCTTTTCTTTTTCGAGATCCACATTCCCTGACAGCAATGCCTGTATCGTCGAAATCTCGACCTGGTCAAGGAATGCTTCATTGGCAGCAGCATAGAGGTATCCCTTATCATAGATCTCCTGGTTGTTTTCCTGCCTTGCCTTGTAGTATGATTTTATGATTGCAGAATCATTGTCTTTCCCAGGAAGGCCCTGCGCGCTGCGGTTGACTGCATCCAGCATTCGCAAAGTGACATTGCCAAACCCGGCAAGCCCCTGCGTATCATATTTTTTCAGGTCCGGGAGTTTTTCGGGCTCCCTCTCGATTGTAGCTGGAGAAAGGCTTTTGTTGTATAGCATGAAACCGATCGCGTCATCAGCCTCAGTTGCCTCAAGCACTTCCACGCCATATTTCTCCTTCACGCCTTTAAGCAGAAGGATATCAAACATGTTCGCTTTCGGAATGATGAAATAATGCGCATTGATCGCAACCGCAGCCATGGATTTTTCGTAGAGCCCGCCAACCTCGCCAATATTGCCAAGCTCATCCACAGAACCGGTCATCACAGCATCACGCCTGGGCTCTTTCCCTTCCAGCGCTCCGTATGTGAGCACGGCAAGGGCCGCGCCTGCGCTAGGCCCGTCCACATACCCTGCGCTGCCTGCCGAATCTATCTTCACAATCGCATCACAGTCGTTGTTTCCTGATTTTGAAAATGCATAGTATGCCGCGTCCTCTGCTGATATCTGCGTGCTTATCCCTGTCTGTGGCGTAGTCGAGATGAACACATCTCCGCTTCCAGGCACCATCCGCACTGACAAGTTCACCATGCCAGAGCCATCCCCGATGACTGCAGGGACAAGCATGGAAGCGCTGCCATTGCATCCTGATGATGCGACAGAGAAAAGAAGAATGAAAAGAAAAGCGGACATCATGGTTTTTTTCATCATGGAGTTCATTCTCTCTGAATAATTATATATCTATTCCTGTCTGTTCGGCCAATCGCAAAGCGCAAGGATGAAAGTTCACATCCTTTCCTACTTGCACACTGCACTGGCGCATGTTTTCCCGGCAGCGCACTGGATGTCATAATACGTGTGCGTAGTGGAATTGGCGCAGGCATAATCCCTTACCCAGCCACTTGGCGTGCAATAATCCGTGTACGATCCGCTCGAATCAGTCACAGTGGATTTTGTGGTTGTGTCATAAGGCCCATCAGGATCTGTGCACGCTATTATCAGGGGGATCAACGGAAAATACGAGCATGCGCCGTCAATGCATGAGTAATTCGCAGGGCATGCGTAGCTGGCGCCAAGAAGGGTGTTGAACTTCGGTTCACAGTAGTACTCATCCACAGTCGAACTGTCTATGCAATAATCCGTATAAGAAGCAGTCCCTTTTTTTGCAGTGCCTTTTACTGAGGTGTTGTATCCGCCATCCGAATCCGTGCACAGGTACTCGCACCGCCCCTGGAAGCAGCCGTATCCAGAAGAGCAGGAGGTGGTGGTGTTCTGGACCATCTTGCTGCTGTCGCAATAGTACTCCACAATCGAGGATTTCGAAGGGCAGTAGTCGGAATAATTTTTTGTCGCATCGCTGGCTGTCCCTGCAGTGTAGATATCATTGCCTCCATCAGAATCATTGCAAACAACCGGGATCATGGCGATCGCGCAAACTCCGTTCGAACAGGAAGATCCGCTTGGGCATGCGAGCTGGCTGGATTTCACCGCACCATTGTCACAGTAATATTCGACAATATCGCTGCCTTTGCAGATGTCAGTGCCGGTTACTGTGCCATTCGTTGCGGTCCCTTTGGCATATACATCTTTTCCTCCGTCAGAATCATTGCACAGTGCCGGAACTGCCCCAACAGAAACGCATTCCCCGCCCTTGCATTCAAAGCCGCTTCCGCAATCCAGCGCAATGCTTGTATATCCTCCGTTTTGGCAGTAGTACTCATTCACGTGCGTGCTGTTGAGGCAATAATCCGCTTCCTCGCTTATAAGCGCCTTGTTCTTGAAAACAGAGAGCACGCCATTGTTGAACTTGTCGATTCCTGCGTCAGTTTCAAAGCATGTCTTTGTCACCTGAACGCAGCTTCCGTCAATACATTCCCGGTCAGTAGGGCAGTCGTAATCCATGCCTGCAGCCGCATTGTTCTCGCAATAGTACTCTTTCAGCGAATGCGCATCATAACAATAATCAAGATATTCTTTACCATTGTAGAAGACCGCGCCAGTTGCCTGGAAATCCTTCCCCTGGTCAGTATCCATGCATTGCGAGATGTTTGTGGCGTTTGCTGCCTGGAAGCTGCATGCTCCCTGGCTGCATGCATAACCGACTGGGCAATCCACAGTGGCGTAGGCAATGCTGCCATTCTGGCAATAGTATTCGAGTACTGATGTGGCGTTTGCGCATGTGTCGGATTTGGTCTCGCCTGCCTTGCTTGCGCTTCCTGCGCTAAGGATGTCTTTTCCTGCATCAGAATCCGAGCATGTTCCATTTTCAGATGGCTGGGCAATGGCAGTGCACGTGCCGTTGTAGGCGACCGCGGTTCCGGAGTAGTTGGCTATGCAGGAGTTGGAATAGGTTTTATTGTCAGTGCCGCATACAGGCTGGTACAGCGACGGGCAGGCGGTCTGGTTTGCGCTCTGGTTTGCTGTAGTGGAAGGCGAAGGCGCTGCCTGCTGGAAAAACAGCAGCCAAACGCCAGCGATAAGGATCAGAAGCCCGAGGGCTGCGATAATAAGATTCTTTGTCTCAATCTTTTCCGGAAATTTGACTGGGATCTGCATACTCCGGATTCTCAGAAAAGGTTTATATTGCCTGCTGTTTTTTGAGCCATCACAAATGTCCTCGCTGCCTGGAGATGGCGCGTTACAATCGCCGGTTTGCGGGTTCGCCGAAAGGCCCATAAATGGCCTGTTGATTTTGGGGCTTCTGGAAAGCGCATGGAAATAACCATCCTACAAGCCCAGTGCCAAAACAGCAACTCTCAGCTGGGAATCCAGTTCATCAAAATCCGGCAACTCCCTCAGGTGGCTTCCAAGCTGCCGGTGGTAGTAAGCCTTTGCCGCTTCGAGTTTATCTGGCCTGAGCAGTTGCTCTGCTCCTGAAAAAGGAAGTTTCTTGTATTCCACTTTTTTATGGAAAATGGATACAACCTTCTTTTTATCCAGCACGTTTTGCCCACGGGTCAGAAGATACCAGACATCGTAATAATCCCTTACGCGCGTCCGTTGAAGAAGACTCCTTAATTTTTCTGCGGCTATTTCTTCCAGGGAATAAGTTTTGACGCGAAAGGCTTTGTCATAGTACGGATTCATGATAATCATATCTTTGCTATCATCAGCAATGACTTCGTCTGACATCAGGTCCATGGTTAACGTATTCTTCTCTCCCTTAAGGCCGATGAACTGGATTTTTATGTCGCTGAACCATTTGCGGCTATGGAAATCCGTTATCCTGAAATCCGCATTATACTCCTTCTTCAGGTATTCGAGGGCATGATCCAGATTTTCTTTTATCTCATTTTCAGGAAGGGGCTTTTCCAGCGTGAAATCGAGGTCCTCAGAATAGCGGTAATGCCTGAAATACGCTTTCCTCAGGGCAGTGCCGCCTTTAAACACCAGGTGTTTGCCCAGGAAAGGGGTGTTTGCGATCGAATCGAGGAGCAATGTAAGGAAATAATCCTTTTCCACTATCGCCCAGCCAACCCCTTCTTCCTTTGAGATTCCGGTTATTACGTTCGGGGCGATCATGCTTCCACCAAAAGGTCCTTTTTGCTGATGTTTTCGATCACGCGCCATTTCGTGTTCTTGTTTCCTGATCTCGGGCCTCCGGGGTCCAGCAAACAATATCCGCCAGCCACTTTTTTCAGAAGTTTTTCAGTGATGGCTGCTTCAATGCCAAGAGTATCGAGCAGGTAACCAAGCCTCTTGAGCGGCGCGAGATCGCCAAGGCGTATTGAATATTCGTACAATTTATCGTAATCCAGCCTTTCCCGGAATGCTTTAACAACTTCAGTTATCCCTCCGCTGTACTCCGGTATGAACAGGCAGTCAGCCACTGTCTTCTCTTTCTCTGATATGTTGAACCTCATATTGCCGATCCATTCCTCCTTTATGCCGAA
>Ga0315281_10007271_pt1 | contig 15626 bp, 12 predicted proteins | sample YL17G07_0_MG_FD_204540 | JGI IMG/M metagenome (GOLD analysis project Ga0315281, IMG submission 204540) | Sediment microbial communities from Yellowstone Lake, YNP, Wyoming, USA - YL17G07_0 | ecosystem: Environmental > Aquatic > Freshwater > Lake > Sediment | place: USA: Wyoming | collected...
GTTGCTTTAACGATGGGTGTCTCCCCCACCGGTGCCCAGCTGGTGCCCGCATGATAGTCTGAACGCATGCCAGAAAAATGGGGTCAGACTCGATTTATACACCAATATTGGACGCCACCGCTCTTGGGACCGTACATTTGACATTTTCAATCCTTCTCCTTTTTTTGCAGGAAATAGGGTCAGACTCGATTTTCTTACCATTCTATTTATTCTCCTCACAAACTATTCAACTTTCCTGGCAAAGCGCTCTTCTGAATTTGCCGCATGATTTTTTTTCTCATATACCCTTAGCTCCCACCTGAATGATACTGAAACATCTTTTAAGATCAGGCCATACATTTGGCACTTTCAAATCATTTTTCTTTTTTGACTCGTTATTTGCTTATCCGCCAGCTTGTTTATTTCCTTGTTGACCATATCAAGTAGATGTGCAAAATTCAAGCAGAGGTTTATCTTCAAATTCAACCGAAGCGAAAAGTACAGGTAAATTAAACTATTCCATATAGTCTGAGTAGACAAGAAAAATGGGGTCAGACTCGATTTATACACCAATATTGGACGCCACCGCTCTTGGGACCGTACATTTGACATTTTCAATCCTTCTCCTTTTTTTGAGCGCGCCCTTGAATTGTTTATCCGCCAGCTTGTTTATTTCCTTGTTGCCCATCTCACAAGTTGAGCAAAGTTCAAACTGGGGCTTGTCTTTAAATTCAACCGAAGCGTAAAGTACAGGCAAAGCCAACTAGTTCATATAGTCTGGGTAGACTATTGACAGAATTATAAAATTTGATCTATATCGACTAAAAAACACATTTCTGGCAGCAAGAAGCTGGCTGGCAGCCAAGTCCTGTGGTTGTTCGAAAAGAGCCCGAAGGGCTGGGGAAAAAAGGAGTTTGCTTTGCTGGATTTGTTGCTGGTAGCACGAGATGAAGCAGGCTTGTCGCAAGCTCAAGTGGCAGAGCGTATGGGCTTGCAGGCCCATACAGTGGCTCGACTGGAGCGCGCCCTTGCTTCTGGGGTATTCGCCATCAGTTACGACTATACGCAACCATCTGGCATCTTGTGGCAAGCAAAATTGATGGTATGCACTTGCCCTGTATAACCTCTCTGCACCAAAGATGCTTGGTTACGCAAAGATAATTTTTTCATAAAAAAATAATAATGAATGACAAGTGAACTTATGTATCGCTTCTTAATCTTATTCGATTAAGTTTGCGGTAAGTAGTTAAATTAAATTTCCGGCAGCTTCGTTCCTTCGCCTTAGAATGACAATGTAGTAACTTTTGATTGCGGAGAAAATATGAAACAGAGAATATTGCCCGGTGCAGCCGGACTGATTGCCCTGACGGCCACAATTGGCTTTATCGACGGGCATCGTGAAATGGAAATAGAAAGTTATTCGAGAAACAAGATTACGTTGATATATGATCACTCGGATAAATCGGCAAACAACAAGCTCGCCAATTACCAGTTCGATAATAAATCAGTCAACCCTGCTTATCTGGTCGAAATTATGCGTGGCGAAAAAATATCGGAAATAAAAGTGGATGCTGTTACGGGGCGTGTAATTTCGTCGTGAGCAATGCGTCCGTTGACAGGCGGATTCACGGTTGAAGTGCAATCTTGAAAATTCCTGTTATGTCATTCCCCAAGCATAGCCTGCTTGTTATCCTCTTGGGAGGTAGGATAGTCTAACGATTCTATGATAGGGTTGCTATGCACCGTCTGGTATTGCGCATCGTAATATCTGTTGGATGAATTGATGACGAGCTCTGAAATATATTTAATATGGTCACCGATGCGCTCCACCGCTTTTACGATAAACAGATTTTCAAGCGATGCTGAAATGGTATGCGGATTTTCCGTCATAAATTCGATCAGGTGATGATACAGCGCAGAGAATCCTTCTTTTAGAAAATCATTCCGATCTATTATTTTGCGGGCTGTAAGGGGGTCGTGTCGCGCGAAGCTGTGTAAAGTATCTTCCAGCATGGTCTGTATCAAGTCGGTCAAATGGTTGACTTTTACAGCGCGCGGAATGGCCAGACGATATTGCTGGGCACGCCGCTCCGCGATTCCGGCGATTTTCTTGGCTTCATCCCCGATACGCTCAAGGTGGCCGATAAGCTTTGTAGCATTCACGATCAGGCGCAAATCACTTGCTGTCGGTTTATGGCGTGCGATAGCACTGCAACATAGTCCATCAATTTCAATTTCCATCCGATTGACTTGTTGATCTTGATCGACAACTTGGCGGGCGATATATGTGTTGGGCTCGAATAAGGCATGCATAGCCAGTTTGAATTGTATTTCAACCAACCCGCCCATTTTTAATATATGTGAGCGTATCTCTTCCAACTCTGTATCGAATCGTTTTAGTGTATGTTCGTCTTGTGTCATATCTGCCTCTATAGACACTTTAATGGATTTATATGTAGTTATTGTTACAGTGCTCTGTGATACTCCGTCATCAAACCTTTTCGATCATGTTTATGAAACACGTGTACTTGCATTTGAATGACCCAGGGGTAATATTCCAAACAACTGGCGTTACAACAATAGCCGAGAGATATTAGCGGGAAAAATTATTGAGCATAACTATGGCACGGAAAAACCAGCACAATGTATATGTGATCGAACTATCGAAAGACGTGCTTTGCGAAGCAAAATTCAAGAGGTGTAATCCGGGTTACATCACCGGTAAGCCATGCGTATATGTCGGCATGACGGGACTGGACCCCGATGTGCGCTTCGACAAACACAAGGCTGGCATCCAGTCCAACCGATACGTCAAGCAATACGGCTTGCGCTTATGGCCCGACCTCTATGAGGCTTATAACCCGATGTCTTATGAAAAGGCACAGGATATGGAAGTGGAGCTGGGGATTATGCTGCGTGAGGCGGGGTTTGGTGTTTGGCAAGCGTGAGTAATATTTTCATGAAGAAAATATATTGCATGCCTGCTCCATTAACGTGTAGGAGCAGAAAATTTTCTGCATGATAGTTGTTGAATATAGACCGCGCTACCTTTCAATAGTGCAAGAATGTCTGCGAAGTAACCTGATATGTCGGGCTAAATCCAGACCTGCAGTCTATGGAATATCCGGGTTCAACGCAACCATACGTTTTATTTTTTGATCGGCAAACACATGGGGACTGGCAGCGTCTGTGTGGTGTCGCCGCCACCTCAATTGCCGATCCGTCAATCGCGGTTGCGTTCCCCTTCAGCGGGTAGATTTTTGCTGTAAACGATTGCCCCGCTCATATCTTTCAGGTTGACAGTCATCGCTCGTGTTTGTCTGTCGATGTTAGCTTCACCAAAGAATTGTAGCCCTGCATAAGGCGATAAATTAGCCTGGCCTGATGGTGGTGCCTTGTAAAATACTACTTGCGGCCCGAAGGTGCCGTCCGTGGTATTAGGACCAAATGAACCTGCATTCAACGGTCCGGCCACAAACTCCCAAAATGGAGCAAAGTCCTTGGTTTGTGCTTTGGTTGGATCGTAGTAGTGGGCAGCGGCATAATGCACGTCAGCGGTTAGCCAAACAATATTTTGGATGTGCTGTTGCTTGATGTGGCTCAACAGTGCAGCGATCTCCAATTCTCGTCCAGCAGCCGGGCCGTCGTTACCGTTGGCAATGGCTTCCCAACGTGCATTGCCCTGAGCATCGACACCATCACCGACATTTAGTCCTATAGGCATATCTGCAGCGATGACTTTCCAGGTTGCATCGGAATGCTTCAACTCATTTTCCAGCCAGGAAATTTGTTGTTTGCCGAGGAAGGCGGTTTCGGCACTTTCGTGAGATTGTAGATTAGCCGTATTGGGGCCGCGATAGCTGCGCATATCCAGCACAAATACATCCAGCAGGTTACCGTAGGAAATTTTCCGGTAAACACGGTCAGACTCCTCGGCATCGTGGGGGCGTAAAGGTGCATACTCATGAAACGCCCTGGATGCACGTGCAATCAGCAACGGTACATCCTTAACGGTATAGCGGCCATCCTGATAAAGATCCTTGGAATCAGACCAGTTATTAACAACTTCATGATCGTCCCATTGCCAGATTTGCGGCACCTCGGCATTGAATCGGCGAAGATTGTTATCCAGCAAATTATATTTGTAGCGACCGCGGAATTCGTCCAGTGTTTCGGCCACTTTGCTGACTTCCGGAGTCACCAGATTTGACCAGGTATGACCATTTTCAGCCGTCTTGCTTGCAGGGATAGGGCCATCGGAATAGACGTTGTCGCCACTATGTATAAAAAATAGCGGTTGAACCTGACGCATGGCCTCATAGATTTTCATGCCACCGAAACTTTCGTTTATACCCCAGCCCTGCCCGGCAGTATCACCACCCCAAACGAAACGAATATTTTCGTGTTTGCCGAGTGTGTGGAAATGGCTAATGATCGGTTCGCTTTTGCCACGGGTATTCGTCAGATCTTCGAACCAGACTTTGACATAAACATCCTTGCCTTCCGGCAGATCAACCAGCTCCTGGCGAGCGGTAAAGTCGGTGTCTTCTATCGCATAAGGGCCGCGTATGACATAAGCATCGGTGAACTGCTGGTTAAAAGCATATTCCACCATCATTCGCGCCGGGCGGTCGGAGCGACTCCAGATGATGGCACGGCCAGATGTCAGATCACCGATTTGTATGCCTTGTTTCATCAGCGGTACTCCGCTGGCTTTAGCGGGGGTGGATAGTAACAGCAGTAACGGAATCGCGGTGATAGCCATTGTCAGGGCTGTTGGGCAAGTTATACGCGATAAAATTGAAGGATCGTTTCGCATGTGGAGAACTCCTGAGTTGTGATATTGGGGATTTGATTTAAACAGGGGAACATTAAAGTTGTGTGAATTATGCAAAGCAACAGCAGGCTATAGCGGCAAGACCAAGGGTTGCTTTTCATGCCATCGGGCACATTAACAAAGCAGATGACAACTGCGATCAATCAACAGATGTTTAAGTCTTGTGACTGTCGGCCGAAATGTGCGTCCAGGCAGGAACATGGGCGAGTGAAATACTGACCCAGACTGCAACGGTAAAATATAGCGTCATCCATGGAATTTCCATGTGCCAAATATCCCATTCAAAGCTCACGATACACGGTTGCGACGCATCGACTATTCCCTGGATCAAAGACAAATGTTGCATACCAGACAATAGCGCTTCGTGCCAACGGGACCAGTACATAGGGATATCGACGCTGATCATGAATGCAATATATGTGATTGCAAAAACAATCATGGCAGTCAGAAAATGACGTTGAGTGCGGCTGCTTTGCGGCCACAGGGAAAAGAAACTAGCGAGCAGTAGCACTGCAGAGATTGTCCAGATAGAATTTTCTATAACATGGCCCAAATAATTCGTTGTCAATATCGCATACCAGGACGAGCATTCAGCAACAACAATGATCGGTATCAGCATCAAGGAAACCATTACTACCAACCTGTTCTCTTTAGTGCTGCCCGCATGATGCAGCAAAATCGCTCCCTGTGCGATAAAACACAGCTCGGCCACCGTAGCCACACTGCGGCCTAACATCATGTTTGACAACCCCGACTGTACAAGGCAAATACGCTCCAGGTCTATTCTTGGCAGGAATGATCGAAAGGCACATCCCGCAACGTAGGCGGCAGACAACCACAACATCCAGCGACGTTGCCAGTGCAGCGCTGCCGAAAAGAAATTTTTGTGTCGGCGCACCAGCAGCACAGCAGATACGATCCATGCCGCAATATTCATAACCGCTACGATACACAAAAATACCCACCAGATTTCAATGCTCATAGTCATCATCAAATTCGTCCGTTAATTATGTTATTTACAAAGACCCGGCCCCGCATTCGGTTTTTTTACCCGCGCATTATGCGACATTCTTCAAATTTTATGTGTCATCAAACCTTCACATTCCACAGTTATATTTAGACGTTTTATGTGGCTGCAGAATTGAATCTGTAAAAATCACTGACATGGAAAAAAAGCACTACAGCCAAACGAATGACTATATCTGCAGGGTTTCAACAGTCAAATAAGATGAAGCAAGAACAACGCGGTTATGGTGAAAATTTGATACACAATTTATTTAGCGGAAAAAATGATGTTGGGCGAGCATTCAGGCTTCTTGTCATAATGTGCTCGTCCGTTCTGCTCAGCGCATGCTCACCGCGCTACTTTATTGTGCAAGGGGTTGCCAATGAACTCTCCGGCCAGGGGCGGGCGGCGGAAGACGATCTGGTGCTCGCGCGTGAAGCAAGCGCGTTCTATCTCAAACTTTCCGAATCAGTGCTGCGCCAGACACCGGGCCACCTCAAGCTTGCGGAAGCGGTTTCAGGTGGCTTTACCCAATACGCATATGCTTTTGTCTCTTTCGAGGCTGATAAAATCGAGTCAAAAAATATCAAGTCCGCACAAAAATTGCGCGAGCGCGCAGCCCGGCTCTATTTGCGCGCGCATCGCCACGCGATGGCCGCACTGGAGCAGCATAAACCCGGATTTTACAATGCACTATCCAGTCCTGACCCCGCAAGCTGGCCCCGTCTTGTCGATGAAGATGTAGGCGTGGCGTACTGGGCGGCGGCATCGTGGGGCGGATATATCTCGCTGTCCAAGGATGATCCGAATATCGTGGCCGATCTGCCGCTGGCGATACGCCTGGCACACCTTGCCTGGGAACAAAAGCCCAACTACGGCGATGGCGCACTTGCCAGTCTGATGGGCAGTTTCGAGACCGCGCGAGCGGGGGGCACGCGCCAGCAGGCTGTGGCCTATTTCGATCAGGCGCTTGCCGCCAGCGACGGCAAGAGTGCCGGGCCATATGTTGCCAAAGCAGAAGGTATCGCATTGCCTGCGGGTGACCGCGCTGAATTTAATGCCCTATTGCATCAGGCAATCGTTGCCAGCGATGCTAAACGCGATTTGCAGAATGAGGTCATGCGTGAACGGGCGCTATGGTTGCTTGATACAGCAGACGATCTTTTTTAACTTCTTCCAAGAATACAATCACACAAAATAAATTTATGCAAAATATTACATCAGGCATTTTAATTCTCTGCCTCGGACTCTTTGTCGCGAGCGGTGCATCGGCGGCAGACAAGCAATTGCGCATCGGTACGCTGGCGCCGAAGAACTCGCTTTACCACAGGCAGTTGATGGAGCTGGGCGAGGTTTGGCGCGCAGCGCAGGGCGACAATGCGAAATATCTCGTGTATACCGACGGCAGCCAGGGCGGTGAAGCAGAATTGGCGCGGCGCATGCGCATCGGTCAATTGCAGGGTGCGTTGCTCTCGGTGGTCGGCCTGCGCGAAATAGAACCTTCCATCGCCGCACTGCAGACGATGCCGCTGCTATTCAAGAACTGGGAAGAGGTAGATTACGTGCGGGAGAAAATTCGTCCCGCGATGGAGAAAAAGTTTCTCGACAAAGGTTTTGTAGTGCTCGCATGGGGCGATGCCGGATGGATTAGATTTTTCTCTAAAGAAGCAGCTGTCCGTCCCGATGACTACAAGAAAATGAAGTTCTTTGCATGGGGTTCAGAATCCGAACAACAGGCCATTATGAAGAGCCTTGGGTACACGCCGGTGCCGTTGGAAACCAATGACATTTTGCCCGCCATCCAGACCGGCATGATCAATGTAGTGCCCTCAACCCCATATTTCGCACTCGCCAGCCAGATTTACAACAGCGCGCCGAATATGCTCGATATCAACTGGGCTCCCATGGTAGGTGCGCTGGTGATCACGAAGAAAGCCTGGGATGACATGACGCCTGAAGTTCAGAAAGCCGTACGCCTCGAAAGCGACAAGGTCGGCGTGAAGATAAGGCTAAAGGCAAGACAAGAGGTAGATGAAGCTGTCGATGCGATGAAGAAACGCGGCCTGGTTGTGAATCACCCGACGCCTGAACAAATGCGCGAATGGGATGACCTTGCAAGCAAACTCTATCCGCGTATCCGTGGCACGATGGTTCCGGCCGAAACTTTTGACGAAGTCATGTTGCACCTGAAAAATTATCGCGCTGGCAAGGGTAAGTAAGCGTGTCGTATCCTAAGATTGCCAGATTGCGTAGTCTATGGCGTTTAGATGAGGTGCTGTCGTCAACTGCGCTGGTACTGATGACCCTGATACCTCTGCTTGAAATTTTGTTGCGTCCGTTGATGGGTAAGGGAATAGATAATGCACCAGTGCTGGTTCAGCATCTCGGACTGGTGCTGGCGATGTTCGGTGCAGTCGCGGCGGAGCGTAACGGGCATCTGACTTCCCTGGGCAGCAGCCTGGATAATGTGGGAAATGGGCGCTTTCACGCAGCGGTGCAAATATTTGCCAAGGGAAGTGCCGCATTGATTTGCGGCATTCTTGCACTGGCCAGTTGGCGCTTTGTCGCCACCGAAATGGACGCATCGCACATTCTTGCCTACGGCATTCCAGTGTGGTGGGTGCAAGCGGCCATGCCGCTCGGTTTTTTGCTGCTGGGTGCGAAACTGGGCGCGCGCAGTTTTTCCACAATTCGGCTCAAGCTGACGTGGGGAATTTTGTTGCCTGTTTGCGGATTCCTGCTGGCGGGCAAGTTCGATGGCAGTGCCATGCTGCTTTGGCCAGCTGTGCTTTGGCTTGTGGCGGTGCTGTTTGCCGGTGCGCCGATCTTCGCGGTGTTGGGTGGCTTTGCGCTGGCGCTGTTCTGGCAGGATGGTTTACCGCTGGCTTCGCTCCCGCTCTCCCATTACCAGATTACCGTCAATCCCTCGTTGCCTGCGCTGCCGCTGTTTACACTCGCGGGTCTGGTTTTTGCGCGCACCGGCGCCACACAAAGGCTGGGTGCGGTGTTCGTGGCTTTATTCGGAGGCGGTGTGACAGGCACCGTGGTTGCCACCGCCATGCTCTGTTCCTTTTTCACCGCTTTCACCGGCGGCAGCGGCGTGACTATCCTGGCCCTCGGTGGTCTGCTGTTGCCGCTCTTGCGCAACGCCGGTTTTCCGGAAAAACGCGGCATCAGCCTGGTGACGAGCGCCAGCGCGCTGGGTGTGCTGCTTGCACCTTCCGTGCCGTTGATCATGTACGCCATCATTGCCCGCGTGCCGATCAACAGCATGTTCCTCGCGGGCCTGATACCCGCTGTTGTAATGGTCGCCTTTTTGCTGATATTCGGCGGTTATTTAAAACGTGGGGGACTCGAAACGACAGGACTGGTGCGGGCTGCCCACACCGATGCACCTGAAGCATGGGCAGCGATCTGGGACGCAAAATGGGAAATCCTTGCGCCATTCGTCGCGATAGGTTCGCTGGCCAGCGGAATTGCGACGCCCACCGAAAGTGCCGCGTTGACCGCGGCCTATGCGATTCTGACGCAGACGCTTGCGCACCGCGAATTGAGCCTGCGCGTGTTTGCCCGGAGCCTTTCTGATTGCGCCCAAGTGATCGGCGGCGTGATGCTGATACTTGGCATGGCGCTGGGCTTGACCAATTTTCTGGTTGATGCGGGAATACCTGACGCAGCGATCGAATGGGTGCAAAGCGTCATTCCCAACAAATTTGTCTTCCTGCTGGTACTCAATATATTTTTGTTTGCAGCGGGCGCCTTGATGGAAATTTTCGCCGCCATCGTTGTGCTGGTTCCGTTGTTGTTGCCGGTCGCACTCAGTTACGGCATCGACCCGGTACACTTTGGCATCATCTTCATTGCCAGCATGGAAATGGGCTTCCTGTGCCCGCCGGCCGGGATGAATATCTTTTTTGCTTCGGCTATGTTCGGCAAACCGATACGCTACGTTGCGATTTCGGTACTGCCCGCTTTGCTGGCTATTTTTCTTGGCACATTGACCATTTCCTGGCTGCCTGTTATCGCTACCGGCCTGCCGGATTTTTTTGCGGGGAAGTGACCTTGGTAAAAAATATGATTTAGAAATTTGCATAATGTAGGAGCTCGATTTACCTCGTAGACCTGCTTGCAGGTTCTCGCACTAATGCCTGCGCAAGCAGGTGAGTAGTGTGTTCTTGCACCCATTGGGTGTCGGGCGATTGCACTTTACAAGAATCGCGCAGAAATCTGCGCTCCTACTACTGTGCAATATTAATGGACTATTTTTTTCAACGAACTTTCAACCTGGTCACTAACCTCTTACAATTTATGCCACGTAATTTTTATCTCCTTCTCGCAGTGCAGTTCATTTCCACGCTGGCAGACAATGCATTTCTGATTGTTGCGATTGCGCGGGTCATTGAATTGGCCTCCGCAGACTGGATTATCCCCATCCTCAAGCTATGCTTTACGATGTTCTACGTGCTGCTCGCGCCATTGGTCGGCCCGTTGTCTGATGCGATTCCCAAGGGTCGTGTCATGCTGCTCGCAAATTTTCTCAAGGTATGCGCGGTCTTCCTGATGTTGGCGGGTTTGGATCCCATTGTGGCGATAGGGGTTGCCGGTTTGGGTGCGGCAATTTATGCGCCGGCCAAGTATGGCCTCATTACCGAGTTGCTCCCCAAGGAAAAACTTGTCAAGGCCAACGGTTTCTTTGAAGGCACCACGGTCTGCGCTGTCATTCTGGGGACAGCGTTGGGTGGTTTGCTGGTAAGCCCGCTGATGAACCAGTTCAATATTCCTGCCGTTATGTGGCCTCTGCACAATACGACAACAACCCTGGCCGTAGGGATGCTGGGCCTGCTGGCGCTGAACGGGTTGGCGACATTGTTGAGTTTCAGCATTGCCGACAGCGGCGCGCGCTATGATAGCCACTCCATCCACCCCGTATTGTTATGCCAGCGTTTTTTCAGGGAAAACCTGACCCTGTGGCGCGACCCGCTCGGTGGATTGTCCATGCTGGTGACAACCTTGCTGTGGGGGGTCGGGGCTACGCTGCAATTGATCGTATTACGCTGGGCCAACGAATCGCTGGGGCTGCCGCTAGCGCAGGCTGCTTACTTGCAAGGCATCACGGCTGTAGGCGTCATCGCAGGGGCAATACTGGCCAGCCGTTTTGTCACGCTTGCAAGTGCCGCGACCTTGCTGCCGCTGGGAATGCTGATCGGGATAATGATACCGCTGATGCTGGCGGTTGACTCCGTGTTATGGGCGGGCATTTTGTTGACGGCGGTGGGTGCTATTGCGGGCTACTTTGTGGTACCGATGAATGCGCTTTTGCAGCACCGCGGATGCAGCCTGCTCACCGCGGGGCGCTCCATCGCCGTGCAGGGTTTCAATGAGAACGCGGGCATGCTGGTAATGCTGGCTGTCTATGCTGCTGCAACAGCAACGCAAATCCCGCTCGGCATATTGATATGGTGCTTCGCCGCAATGGTCACATTGGGCATGGCTGCGATTTTTATTTTGCAGCAAAAGAAAAAAATTCATTCCCCCGAACTGCTGCTTGAAAACATATAGGTGACACTTCCAAACTGATATTTCACTGCCCTCCCTTTGTATGCAACAATACGCGGATACTCTACTGTGGCCGATCCTGACCAACGCACATGTCCTCTCACAAGCTAACCCTCTCCCATCTCGAAAGCCTTCTACTCCGCGCCTGCGACGACCTGCGCGGCAACATGGATGCCAGCGAATACAAGGAGTACATCTTCGGCATGCTATTCCTTAAACGTGCCAGCGATTTGTTTGACCAGCGCCGCGAGGAACTGAAGAAAGAATTCAAGACCAAGGGGATGTCTGAAGCGGCGATGCAGAAGTTGCTCGACCATCCTGATCAATACTCGGGCAAGTATTTTTATGTGCCTGAAGAGGCACATTGGACCAAGGTCAAGCACCTGAAAGAAAACGTCGGCACCGGGCTGAACAAAGCGCTGGCGGCCATCGAAGACAACAATATCGATGCCCTGCAAGATGTGCTTAGCGGTATCAACTTCAACAAGAAAATCGGCCAACGCACACTGGACGATGACACCCTCTCCGACTTCATCCAGAACTTCGAAAGAATCCCGCTCAGAGACGAAGACTTCGAATTCCCCGACCTGCTGGGTGCAGCCTACGAATGGCTGATCAAATACTTCGCCGACTCTGCCGGCAAGAAAGCGGGCGAGTTTTACACCCCTGCGGAAGTGGTAAGGATATGCGTCGAGATTGCCGACCCGCAGCCCAACATGAGCGTGTATGACCCGACCGTCGGTTCGGGCGGTATGTTGATTCAGTCGCGTGACTATCTGCGCGAATGTGGCCATGACCCGCGCAATCTTGCGCTATTCGGCCAGGAAAAAATGGGCACCACCTGGTCAATTTGCAAGATGAATATGCTGCTGAACGGCATTTCCCACGCCGACATTCGCCAGGAAGACACCCTCAAAAACCCTGAGCACATGGATGAAAGCAATGAGCTAAAGCGTTTCGACCGCGTGCTGGCTAATCCGCCTTTCAGCCAGAACTACAGCAAAAAGGAATTGAAGTTTCCCGGTCGCTTCTCCGTGTTCATGCCTGAGAAAGGCAAGAAGGCTGACCTCATGTTTGTGCAGCACATGCTGGCAGTGCTGAAAAGCGACGGCAAGCTCGCCACCGTCATGCCACACGGCGTGTTGTTTCGTGGTGGAGAAGAACGCGAGGCGCGCAAATATTTCATCGAAAGAGGCTACCTCGAAGCCGTCATCGGCCTGCCGAGCAACCTGTTCTATGGCACCGGTATCCCCGCCTGCATACTGGTGATGAACAAGGCCGCAGCAAAAGACCGCAAGCATGTGCTGTTCATCAACGCCGACCGCGAATATCGCGAAGGCAAGGCGCAAAATTACCTGCGCCCGGAAGACATCGACAAGATTATCCATGCCTATCGGCAAGGGAAGAACATTCCCGCCTATGCGCAACTGATCCCCAGGGAAGACATCGCCGCCGAAGACTACAACTGCAATATCCGCCGCTATGTAGACAACGCCCCGCCACCCGAGCCGCATGACGTGCGCGCCCATCTGCACGGTGGTGTACCAGTGATGGAAATTGATTCACTCACCCGCTACTGGCGCAACTACCCCGGCCTGCGCGAACGCTGCTTCCGGGATCGCCGAGTTGCACTCGGCTCTCAGAAAGAAATGCCGAGTGCAACTCGGCGATCCCAGGGCGTCTACGCCGACTTCGTCCCCGAAATCACCGACCGCCGCGCTATCGCTGACGTGGTTAAATCCGATCCCGGCGTGGCGACGGCCCAGAGTCGTTTTCTTCAAACGCTGGAAGGGTGGTGGCAAAAGAGTCTGCCCTTGGTGGAAGGCTTGGCCCCGGATGCGAATAACCAACATAGCCACACTGGCAACGTATATGCACTGCGCCGTATCCTGCTCGCCAGCATCGCCGCTCAATTCCCCTCCCCCGCGAGCGGGGAGAGCGAAGCGAGGGGGGCGAAGCCGGCTAGGGGAGAGGGTGCATACGAACAAACCCTGCTCAGCCCCTACCAGGTGCGCGGCGCATTCGCAAACTACGTCAACCAGCTCAAGGCCGATCTTAAATCCATCGCCGCCAGCGGTTGGGGGCCAGAGCTCATTCCCGATGCTGAAATCCTGCAAAGCCAATTTCCCCAAGTGCTGGCAGAGCAGGAACAAAACCTCGCACGGGTGGCAGAGCTGCAAGCACTGTTTGCTGCCGCCGACGATGAAGACTTCGAAGACAGTGACGAAACCGGCGTGCTACCCAGCGACGAAGTGAAAGCGCTGAAAGCCGAACTCAAGGAACTCAACACCCGCGCCAAACTTGCCAAGAAGGAAGGTGAAAAAAGCGATTGGGAAGCTTATATCGCCGAAGTAAAGGAAGTTGAAAAACGCCTCACCACGCATAAGGCACTGGAAGACGAAGCCAAAGCCCTCAAGGCCGCGATCCGCAGTACCGAGAAGAAGCTGGATGAGCTGGTGGAAGCTGCCCGTGCCAAGATCAGCCGCGACGAAGCGCGGCAAGTCATCGTTGAACGCTTGGGAAGAATTTTGATGGAAAGCTACCGCACCTATCTGCGCGCCGACCAGCGCGCCTGCATCGCCGCGATTGAAAACCTGTGGAACAAGTACGCGGTGACGGCCAAGGAGATTGAGACTGAGCGGGATGTGGCCAGCAAGCAATTGCGCGAGTTTCTAGTGGAGTTGGGGTATGAGTGAGACTTCTCCTGAAGGTTGGAAATTTGTGCCGCTTTCGAATCTGGCAAGAGTTGTCAGCGGTGGCACGCCTTCACGGGATGTGAATTCTTATTGGGGTGGCGACATTCCATGGGTTACGCCCACCGATATAACGCGAACCAATGGGCGCTACTTGTTGGAAACCCAGGAAAACATATCGAGGCTTGGACTAAGCTCCAGTTCAGCTACGCTATTACCGCCGAATGCTATTTTGATGACATCGCGAGCAACAGTAGGTGAATCGCGCATCTCTGTAAAGGAGGTATGCACAAACCAAGGCTTTAAGAGTCTTGTTCCACAAAAAGGCGTTAACGGCCTTTTTCTCTATTACCAAATGCAACGGCTGCGCGGTGCTTACAAGCTATTCGGCATTGGCAGCACGTTCCTTGAAGTGAGCAAGAAAGATACTGAGCGTTTTAGTGTGCTGATGCCCGTCAGCGAGGGTGAGCAGAAGGCGATTGCTGCCGTAATAGATTCTGTAGATGTAGCCATCGAAAAAACCGAAGCCCTCATCGCCAAATACCAGCAGATCAAGGCGGGGCTGATGCACGATCTGTTTACCCGTGGCGTCACCGCCGACGGCAAACTGCGCCCGCCCCGCGAACAAGCGCCGGAGCTTTACCAGGAGACCCCAATAGGCTGGATTCCGAAGGAGTGGCAATACGAATTGCTCGACCAGTTGGCGGTGAGAGGAAGTGGGCATACGCCCAACAAAAATTTCCCGGAATATTGGAACGGGGGCATCAAATGGATTTCGCTGGCCGATTCCTATCGCCTTGACCGGCTGTACATAACCGATACGGAATATGAGATAAGTCAGCTCGGTATTCAAAACTCATCCGCCACCGTACACCCTGCAGGGACGGTTGTTATATCGCGGGATGCAGGCATAGGGAAAAGCGCTATCACAACCGAACCCATGGCCGTTAGCCAGCACTTCATGTGCTGGCGGTGTGATGGCCGATTGGACAAACATTTTCTGTATTACTGGCTCCAGTTCAAAAAGCGTATGTTTGAGAACATCGCCATGGGCAGCACCATCCTGACCATTGGTTTGCCCTATTTCAAGAAATTGAAAATTGCTGCACCAATAGACCAAGAAGAACAGAAACAGATTGGTGAAGGCCTTCTAAGCATAGACAAGAGAATATTCTCGCTTGAGGCTGATCTTGAAAAGAAAAGGCAGCAAAAACTCGGCCTCATGTCCGACCTCCTCACCGGCATCGTGCGGGTGCAAGTCGCCGAAACTCAAGAGGGTAAACCCCAATGACGCTTGATCTTCAGAAGAAATTGGATGATCTCCTCGCCCTTCCCGCTGAAACGGAGTGGGTGGAGTTTAAGCACAACAACAAGAAGCCGGAGGAGATCGGCGAATACCTTTCCGCCCTCGCGAACGGGGCGGCACTGCATGGGAAGACGGCTGGCTATATCGTCTGGGGCGTTGAGGATGGCACACGCCGGATTCTGGGCACGACGTTTCAGCCACACCAGTCGAAAGTCGGAAATGAGGAGCTGGAAAATTGGCTGCTCCGGT
>Ga0315281_10007272_pt1 | contig 15622 bp, 12 predicted proteins | sample YL17G07_0_MG_FD_204540 | JGI IMG/M metagenome (GOLD analysis project Ga0315281, IMG submission 204540) | Sediment microbial communities from Yellowstone Lake, YNP, Wyoming, USA - YL17G07_0 | ecosystem: Environmental > Aquatic > Freshwater > Lake > Sediment | place: USA: Wyoming | collected...
CGACAGATCAATTTGAATGACTACATCCGTGAGCGACTTGGGTCTGAATCGGGCGACTATGCGATATCCGAATCGAATCAGGAGGAGCTGTCACCGAAACGGATTTCCAGTTGTCAAATAGGATGAAATTCCATGGCCAAAAAAACAAAAACGAGTGAGCAAGTCAGCAAGGGCGTAACGATTGCCGCATTGGCCGAACATCTCAGCCAACATGGGTTGCGCGTGCATGTAACCGGTCCGGCCGACACGGTAATCCGGCGAGTGAGCACTCTCGAGGAAGCCAGGGAGGGCGATATCACTTTTCTGGCCAACCGCAGATATATGCGTCTGGTGGATTCGACCCAGGCCAGCGCGATTATTCTGCCCGAAACGGTTTCCGGACCCGACCGGCTTATCCAGATCAAGGTTGATGACTCCTATTATGCGTTCATGCTGATCATGATGGTAATCTATGGCCTGCGGCCTGCGCCCTTCGACGGCATCGATTCGCATGCGAAAGTCGACATTACCGTTGTTCTCGGCAAAAATGCCAGGATCGCCAACGGGGTTACGCTTTGCGAAAATACGGTGATCGGAGACAATGCGACGATTTATCCCGGCTGCTTCGTGGGCCCGAATTGTCGGATCGGTGACAATGTCACTCTATATCCGAACGTCGTGATCTACGACGGAACGGTTGCCGGCAACAACGTGACCATTCATGCGGGCAGCGTCATCGGCGAGGATGGGTTCGGATACGCCACGCACGGAGGGGCGCATCACAAGATACCGCAGATCGGCAACGTGGTGATCGAAGACGATGTGGAAATCGGAGCCAACTGCGCGATCGACCGAGCCACCATGGGCAGCACCGTGATTGGACAAGGCAGCAAATTCAGCAATCTGGCAACCCTCGGGCATGGCACCAAGATCGGGCCCCACTGTTTGCTCGTCGCCCAGGTCGGGATCGCCGGATCAACCACGCTGGGACAATATGTTACTCTGGGCGGCCAAGTCGGTCTCGTCGGGCATATCAACATTGGAAACAACGTCACCGTAGCCGCCCAGTCGGGCGTGACCAAGAACGTCGAAGACAATCAGACCTTGCTTGGCTCGCCCGCCTTGCCAATTCAGGAGGCCAAGCGCCTGAATCATCTAACCAACAAGCTGCCTGAAATGCGCGATCAGCTCAAACGCCTGCATAAGCGACTCGATCGGCTTGAACGCGGCCTTGGAAATCCGGGTTTCCAAGGTTGAGAACGACGAAACGGCGGTGTGATCCTCGCCTGAGTGTTCCTGTCGGAAAGTCCGATAAGTCAAGTTGATCCGCAACAACGTAGTGCATCATGCCTGCCACTCTTGTTTTATAACCAATTGTTTTAGTTTATGTTAGAGCTTCGCCATGCTGGCAGGCTAATGGATAAACACTCCTACATAGTAAGCTTTGCAGCTTGAAATCGGCCCTGTCGAGGCATAATATACCTAGTCTGTTATGATAGCACCTAAGTGAGGGCTTTGACGCAACAGAAGCGGCCACGGCGATCAGATAAGTGAAACCGCCGGGGTAAAGCTTGACAACTTTGTGGCTCCGTGGTCTAATTTAGTATTGGATAGTTCACTTATCGGGGTGGCAAGGATGCACCCGGGCGAGGAGGCAGGCTGACCTTCCTAATCGCCTGTGGAAGACGCCATTTTCGCCGGATGGGCCTTCTGCCGAAGCTCGCTGCACACGGAGTGGTAGCGATGACATTGGCAACAGGACACGCGTTCCTGGCCGGAAGAGTCAAGATGAGTATGCCTGACGGCAGGAACGAACCGCTTCGGCGACATGTCTTGGTGAGAGTCGAAGACTTACCACGCAATGTCGATCAATTTGCGAGTTCACGGTTTGTATTTTATATTTAAGTGCAGATAGTGACGAAGGGTAGGTCGGTAGGCAAGAGCCTGATCATATCCTGACCTCAGTACGAGGGGGCTGACGACCCTGAGGAATGGGCAGAATACGAGAGGCCTACACACGAAATCTGCGAGAGAGAAGGAAGCACAATGCGAGGACGGCTTCGCGAAATACTGAAACACATGCTTTCCTCAACCCTGAAGGGGCTGAGGGAGAGGCATTCGTGGAAGCGGGGTCTCCACGCCGTCACGAAGTGGGGATCGCTTCAGGCTGCTGATTCCACACGTTCACCCCATCTTTACGTCCGAATAACGTCCTCAGGCGACAATAGAAGTAACTTTGAAGCGCGCTTGGCGAAATTATCCGCCATAGCGCGTTTTTTTTGCAGTGCTTGCACCGTCTTGTTAAAACAGCAGCAAGTCTATGCGAAACCATGCCCGGTGCGCATAGCGGTCAGAATCACTGAAAGAATTGAAACGTCCTAGCGCTGTCCTGAGACACTCAGGCGGCTCTCGATCTCGTCGGTGCACCGACGGGGACGAAGTGCGCCCAAAACAGACGCGATTGAACACTGAGAGTTAGAAAACAACGATCATGCTTAAAGTCAGTGACAATCCACCCATGTTGCCGCCGACAGCTCAGAACCTGAGGGACCTTTCCGGGCAATGGTGGGTCGCACATACACGGGCGCGTTTCGAAAAGGCATTCGCCTGGGATCTGCTGGAACGCGGTATCGGATTCTTCCTGCCGATGGTTGAACGGGTGACCGTTTCGGGCGGTAAGAAGCGTCGCGTTTTTATGCCGCTCTTTTCGTCATATGTTTTTCTGTGCGGCACGGCGGAACAGCGCCAGGAAGCGCTGAGAACCAACCGCCTCTGCCAAACGATCGAGGTAGCCGACCAGGAAGGGTTGGTATGCGAACTCACTTCGATCGAATGCGCCATCCGAGCAAACATGCAACTCAGTCCTTATCCCCAGGCCGCTGTGGGTCAGCGGTGCAGAATTATCGCCGGGGCGTTAACGGGACTGGAAGGCGTGGTCATCCAGCAAGCCCGACGTGCTCGGGTGGTCCTGGAGGTACAGATGCTCGGCCAGGGAGCCGTCATCGAGGTCGATGCCGACATCCTGGAGACGATCGATTAGAATGAATTTTTTGACATCATGTCAGAAAGATATCGGGGGCCTTGAAAACCCTGAGTGAGTGCTGCTTGGAGGTTCATTCAGGAAAAGGAAAACAAGTCATGTTTGCCGAACATAAGCCAACAATACGGGGAATTGTCCTGGCAGGAATGCACCGGTGGGACGAGAACTCACTGGAAATGGCCATGCCCCGCGCGCTGCTGCCGGTGGCTCAATCGCCGCTCATCTTGTATGCTCTGCGATGGTTGTGCGACGGAGGCATACGGGAGGCGACGATTTGCGCCAACAGCGTATCCCGATATGTGCGTAACTGCCTGTCGGACGGATCTCAATTGGGGATGGATCTGGATTACTACGAAGATTGGACACCGAGGGGACCCGCCGGTTGTGCACGTGACGCCGGGACTAGAAGCGGGGTAGATACGCTGGTGATTGTTGACGGTACGATCATACCTCGAATGAGTCTGGCAAGATTGCTGGAGGCCCACTATAAGAGTGCCGCAGCCGTTACCGTCGTTACCGATCCCCATCCGTCCGAGAGAAACGGAGCCGATGGCCAGTTGTCGCCGGCTGGTATTTATGTCTTTCAGCGGGAAGTCCTCGACCGCATAAGGCCAACCGGGTATCAGGATATCAAAGAGATTCTGATCCCCGATCTGCATCTTGCCGGCCAGCGCGTTATGGGCTATATGGCCGAAGATGTCAGCCCGCGGGTTCTCGATGGGGCTACGTATCTGGCGATTAATGAATGGATGCTTGAACAGATTTCACAAAACGGGAGTTTGCTGCCCGAATACCGCAAAGAAGGCGAAAGCCGAATCCATCGCACGGCTCAGGTGGCGGCCGAAACCAAGTTGATCGGTCCTTCTCTTATCGGGCCGGGAACCCTCGTCGAACCGGGGGCAACGATCGTCGGCCCGACCGCGATCGGTTCAGAATGCACGATACGGCGGGGCGCATTGGTTTGTCGCTCGGTATTGTGGGATCAATGCGCCGTCGGGTCGGACAGTATTCTCGACGGCTGCATCCTCACCAACCAGGCCGTGGTGAAGGACGGAGCAAAACTGCACAATGTGATTCACATGCCTGCCCGCCGACAGAACGGCTCATTTCTGAGGCGCTTGCTTGCCGGCCAAAAACGTGCCGAGGATGTGACCAATTCTGCTGCTGGAGCCATCAAGAACAAACAGCAGAATACCAGGACAAGAGTTGTGACAGAATCGAGGAATTTGGCATAAGCGCCATCTTCTTTCTGAAAAAGGGTACGAGATATGTCAAGAGTTGGAGAAAAGATCGGGCGACCTCATATTGAGGTCTACATTCCCGGCAAGGAAGCCGAGCGGTTCGAGTTGGCAAAAGAGGTAGTCACGATCGGCCGATCCAGCCGGGCGGACATCAGCGTCGATCAATCCACTTTATCCCGTATTCACGCCAAGATCGAACAAACCGTTGACGGCCGGTGGAAAATCTTTGATCTGGGTTCGCTGAATAAAACCTACTACAACGCCAGAGTGATAAAATCGCATCTGTTGAGAAATAACGACGAACTCTATCTCGGCTCGATACGGGTTGTTTTTGTCGATCCAACGGGCAAGTCAAGTGACGGCGAGGAGCAGACCCTGTACGAAGATCAACGTGCCAACAATGACCGTACGGCGGACGGGATCTGTGCGATCGGCAGTTTGGCCAAGGCCAAGAGGGTTGTCGCCTCGCCGACCGAAGCGATGGAAGTTCACAGTGGGGCGGCGCCCTTCGGGCAGATGTCGCTGTTCGACGAGCCGTTCGGCGGCTATGGGGACGCCCACAAATCAGCTAACCCTCAACCCTTCCATCTTCAGTCGCTGCTGAGATACAAATGGTCGATCCTGCTGATATTCGTCCTGATCGCCGCCCCGTCGATCGCCGCGGTCTGGATGCTGGTTACTCCGGAATATACCGCCAAGGGACAAATATGCATCCAGCCCATCATCCCCCAACTGGTGTACAGTACGCACGAAAACGGAGCCATCCCGTATTACAATACGTATGTCAATACCCAGGCATCGTATATTCTCAGTCCTGAACTGATCCGAAGGGTATTGGAAGAACCGAAGGTCCAGCAAACGCAATGGTATCGCCAGCCGCCCAAACGACTCTTGGGGGGACCGCCCGATCTGACGGAAGATTTGCTGAAGACCCTCGAGGTTCGTCCGTCGGGCCAAACGTGGATGATCGACGTGAGCATGAGATGCCGAAATCCAGAGGATGCGGCGGTCATCGTCGATACTGTCCTGAACAAGTACATGCAATACACAAGGAATACTATCGACCAGGATCAGGATATCCTGTTCCGGCTGTTGCGGGACCAATATAAGCTCCGGAACGACGAAGTCGAAGGGATACGCCGAACCGTCACCGAACTGCGAAGGCAGCTTGGGATCGGCACCCCGGAGCAGTTGATACTCCAGATGAAGATGCGCCTCGATACGAACGAAGCCACACTTGAGGGGATCCGCCAACAGATCGCCTTGGCCCGTTGGCAAGAAGAGCACCTGCAAAAACTGGTAAACAAAAACACCGAGAAACAAGACGGTACCGGCGAAGCCGACAATCAACACCCATCGGCTCAATACGTCCACGATCCCGAATGGCGAAACCTCGATCTGGCAGTGAAAACCAGCCAACATGAATTGAAACTCCAGCAGAAACAGCTCGGAGAGTCCCATCCAACCATCGTGGCGATGCGCGAACGCGTCAAGTTTAACGACGAACTCCGCAAACAGCGGGAAAGGCAGTTAGACGACCTGCGACTGGCCAATCCTGCCGAAGCCACCGGCGGGCAAATCGCGAAGAGTCCTCAAATGGAATTGGACGTGCTCCGACAGCAAATTGAGCAGTTGAAATTCCAGGAGGCGCAGACTAACGACGCCATCACAGCCTTGAAGGCCAAAGCGGATCAAATGTTCACCACGGCCGAGTTGCTCGAAAAAGAAAATGAAACTCTCCGGCAGAAGCGCGAACTGTGTGAAGAAGTGCGGCAGCAGCTCGTGAAAAAAGAAATGGAGCGAAGCGTGCCGGGATCAATCAGTATCGCAGCAAACGCCTTCGCCTCGGCGGAACCTTCACATGATCGCCGGGGCCTATTTAGTGCAATGGCACTGATGCTGGCGCTTGTGGCTGGAGTTGGAACAGCTTTTGTACGAGCTCAGATTGGTCAGACCCTTCACGAAGCCGACGATCTTTCCCGAATGGCACAAGCGCCATTCCTCGGGCAACTACCCTTCGTTACAAGGGACAAGAGGTCTGTCATCGATGAAGATCCGATACAAAACGAATGCATGCGGATGGTCCGCACCGCCCTGCTGGAGCGGCTTAACGGTCAATCCGGCAGTGTGGTACTCGTGACCAGCGCCGAACCCGAGGCGGGCAAGACGACGGTAGCCGTCTTGCTGGCCAAGAGTCTCGCCCAATGCGGTAAAAATGTTCTTCTGGTGGACGCGGATTTGCGAAATCCAACTGTTGCCGAGAGGCTCGGAGTAAACAACGAACCGGGACTGGTGGCCTTATTGACCGCACGGGCAAATGATAGTCAGGCGATTGCGGAAACGGATACGCCGAGGCTGAGCGTGTTGCCCGCAGGGGTCAGCCGCACGGGAACGGATCCGGAGCTGCTGGCAGACGGCGTGTTTAGTGTATGTCTCAGCCGCTGGCGACAGCAATATGATATCGTCGTCTTGGACAGCCCTCCGGTACTACCGGTGGCCGACGCCCGAATTCTGAGCAGACATGCGGACGGAGCCCTCATGGTGGCTAGAGAAGGCCACTGCCGGCGAGACGAGGTCGTCGACGCCCTGGCATATCTGACTACCGCGGGCGGCAAATTGCTTGGAACCGTCTTTATCGGATCGAGCCGGCGCGGTGGATATGGCGTGGGCTACTACGGCAACTACGGAAGTTATGGAAGCTATGGAAGAATCGAAACATCCATTGTTCCGACAAGAGAATAGCTGAGAAGAAACATCACTGGCCCAGGAGGCCTAAGAAGTGACTACATCCCCAATCATCATCGATTCGCAACCGATCTATCTTCAGGGCGGGGGGCGCCCCGCATCCCTGTTGCTTACGCCATTGGGATCGGGAACCTTGTTGGATTTGCTGTACTCGCAACTCCAGACCGTCACGCAGGAACAGCCGACGGTAATAACATTGTTCAACCCGGACAACGATTATGAAAAGGCTCTCCGCGACAACCTGCCCACTGTGAAAACGATTGTTTCTGCGGACGAGTTCGGCAAGTTGGTCACGGGTTACGAGCCTTCCGACTGGCTGCTTATTGTTGACCCCCGATACTTTCCTGCCGACGGGTTTCACCCTGAGAAATTGACAGAGGATCATGATCCGGCCACCTCCCGCTGGATTACACATCTGGTGGCTATGGAATCCGACGCAGGCGGGACAAGAGAATGTACCTTATTGGATACGGAAGGCTATGTCCGACGGATTCAGCGCTATTACGACGGCTTGACCTGGCTGCGGACAACGGGCGTGGCGTGTTCACTGATTTCCGCCGCTTCGGCGCGTCTGGTGGACACAATGTCCTTCCGGTCTCTCTCCCACCTGCGAGGCGCCCTGACGTTTGCCGGCATTCCCAGTCGAGACATACCCCTTTCGAGCGGCACGGTCGATTTGGCCGACGAGCGCGGAATGCTTACCCTCAGCGAATGGTCTATTCTCGAATCCATCGCTCCGGAAACACCTCATAATTATCAGGCAATCGGGCCTGACGTGTTGGTCGGGCAAGGCTGCAGGATACATCCCTCCGCACGGATCTATGGCCCGGTGATCATTCAGAATGAGGTGATCATCGAATCGGGTGCCGCGGTTATCGGTCCGACGCTCGTGGGGGCCCATTCTCACATTCAACGCAACGCGGTCGTTGCACAATCATTGCTTGCTCAACATTCGGTGATTCCACGAAACACGACCGTTCGCCATCGTGTGGTGACCCATGATACTCCGCTTCTGGAAGCGAACCCCCGAAATCCGGACTGCCGGATAAGGCCGCCCTCACCTCAAATGTCGACAAAACCAACGGCAAAACGAACGGCTTCAACGCCCGCGTCGGGCAAAGCCGACCGAGTGCTCTATCCGGCGATCAAGCGTTTCACCGAAGCAGTTATTGCTTTGCTGGGGCTGGTGTTCCTTTCACCGCTGTTGATTTTGACGTCTGTGCTGGTGAAACTCACGTCGCGCGGGCCGATTCTCTTCGGTCACGAACGCGAAGGAAAGGACGGCATCCTCTTTCGCTGTTGGAAGTTTCGCACCATGATAAGAGATGCGCACGGCCAGCAACGGGGGTTATATGAGCAGAATGAAGTCGACGGTCCTCAGTTCAAACTCGATCATGATCCCCGGGTCACTCGATTGGGCCGGTGGCTTCGAGTAGGCAATGTGGACGAGTTGCCCCAACTGATCAACGTGTTGACCGGAGAGATGAGTTTGATCGGGCCTCGGCCGTCGCCATTTCGAGAGAATCAAATCTGCGTGCCGTGGAGACAGGCAAGGCTTTCGGTACGGCCGGGCATCACCGGCCTGTGGCAGATTTGCCGGCATGAACGGGAAGCGGGCGATTTCCATCAGTGGATTTACTATGATACCCTCTATGTTCGTCACATGTCGCTGTGGCTTGATATCAAGATCCTGTTAGCGACATTGTTTACCCTGGGCGGCAGGTGGAGTGTGCCGCTTTCGTGGTTGATATCGGATTACAAATTGCATGACGAAATCACAATGCCGATCGTATCGACGTCAATGCCCCTCCTGCATTATCCAGAGCCTCAAAAGCCGCAACCGTCGAGATCCATGTCTCGTTCCGCATAACACCGGCACGCCGCCGAAACGTTCACTCAAGCAGGGCTATTCCACGTGAGAACGACCAAGACATTGGACGAGACGGGCATGGTTGCACTTCGGCGGGTTGCGGTATCGCTTCCTGATATTGCTGTCCGCGCCCTGAAACGAATGTATTTACCCAAGGAACGGCTGTTCGCATTTCGTGTCCGCCGCGATGGAAGTGCCCTGGCGATCGAAGGGACCAGCCACCGATACACCGCCATTGCACTGATTGGGCTGGCAAACGAATCGGACGAGGTCGTTTCGTCCATTCTCGGCGAGCAAACCAAACACGATGTGTGCGATCGTCTGCTTTTCGATATCGACCAGGCCAACGATCTTGGAGAAGTGGCCCTGGCCGTTTGGGCAGCCCGTGTTATCAATCATTTCAATGTCGTCAAAGCGGTTGATCGCTTGCGAGCGATGCAACCGACCTCGGGGGAATTCCCAACGGTTGAGCTGTCCTGGGCATTGACAGCGCTGGTAACGGCCGGAAGCGACGTTACCGACCACTTTCTGGCCCGATCAATTGCAGAACGTCTGGTCAAGTCGTTCAGGACTGATTCCGACCTTTTCCCACACTGGCCTGACGGCGCGCGGACTCCGTCGTTCCGTTCACATGTAACCTGTTTTGCCGATATGGTCTATCCGATCCAGGCCTTGTCACACTTCCATCTGAGCACCGGCGGGGACGAAGTCTTGGACGTGGTCAGGCGATGCGGCCGGAAAATGTGCGAACTCCAAGGACCGCAGGGCCAATGGTGGTGGCATTTCGACGTTCGAACCGGCCGGGTCGTCGAACGATATCCCGTTTATGCAGTGCATCAGTACGCAATGGCGCCAATGGCAATTTTTGCCCTGCAAGAAGCAACGGGCGATGATTATCGCGAGTCGGTGATTCGAAGTCTCCAGTGGCTGATTGATCCGCCGGAGATCCCGGATTCGCTGATCGATGAGCAGGCCGACGTGATCTGGCGAAAAGTGGCCCGTCACGAACCCAATAAACTGGTTCGTCGCATGCAGGCGGTCGCAAGTCGGCTGCATCCGACATTTCGTTTTCCGGGCATGGATATCGCCTTTCGGCCGGGACAGATCGACTACGAATCGAGACCGTATTGCATGGGATGGATACTCTACGCCTGGCCGATCGACCGGATTTCGCGCGTGTTCGGCGAAAAGCCGGTTTAAGACGATCTGGGGGAACAAATGTGTACTCTGGTGACAGAAAATAAACCTGCTGCTTTGACACAGATGGATCAGTATGTCCGTCGCATGTTCGGCGTCCCTATCTACGCGCTGACGATGAAGCAGATGATGCAGGTCATCGACGAAACCATTCGGTCGCGCAGCCAACTGCTGATCGGGGTGGTCAACGCGGCCAAGGTGGTCAACATGCGCCGGGATCCTTCGTTGCGCGACGCGGTTCTGGCTTCAAATCTGATCCTTGCCGACGGCATGTCGGTGGTGTGGGCGTCGCGCCTGCTCGGCGAGCCGCTGCCGGAGCGCGTCACGGGCGTCGATCTGATGATGCGGATGCTGGAGCTGGCAAATGAACGTGGGTATCGAATCTACTGCCTGGGAGCGACCCAGGAAGTGCTTGAAACGGTCATGCAGCGCATCGCGGAACTCTTTCCCAATGCAAGGCTCGCGGGGAGCCATCACGGCTACTTCTCGCAGGAGAACGAACTCCGCCTCGCCGACGAAATCGCTGCGGCAGAACCCGACATGCTCTTTGTCGCAATGAGTCCACCCAAGAAAGAGATCTTCCTTGCCCGCTGGGCACGGCAGATGAATGTTCCGGTTTCCCACGGCGTCGGAGGGGCCTTCGACATCCTCGCGGGCAAGACCCGCCGCGCCCCGCGGATTTGGCAGAAGTTGGGGATGGAATGGTTATATCGCGTCTGCCAGGAACCTCGTCGAATGTGGCGACGATACCTGGTGACAAACACCCTTTTTTGCGGAATCGTATTGTCCGAACTTGTGCGGCGATTCTGGTTCCGCTTGAACCCTCGGAAAATAAATCACACCCATGACTGACCTTGTGTACATCCTTGCCGCCAGCCATTCCGGTTCGACGTTGCTGGCGATGCTCCTGGGCGCGCATCCTGATCTATGCACGGTGGGCGAACTGAGGGCGGCATACCTGGATGACGTGGACAACTACCGCTGTTCCTGCGGAAATCGCATCCGGGAATGTTCGTTTTGGACAAATATAAGTCAGGCCATGAATGAACGGCAGATGCCGTTCGAGATCACCCACGCCGGCACGGATTTCAGCTCGATTGCCTGCCGCTATGTCCGCAGGCTGCTTCGACCGCTTCATCGCGGCACGATGCTGGAACAAGTGCGAGACGTTGCCTTATGGCTGTCACCGGCCTGGCGGGATCAATACCCCCTCATCCAACAGCGAAACGCTGCACTCGCGGAAACCATTTGCACAGTGCGATCGGCGAAGATGATTGTCGACTCGTCAAAAACCGCACTGCGACTGAAGTATCTGTTGCGTAATCCGGATTTGCGGGTAAAAGTCATTCGGTTGATTCGAGACGGCCGCGGGGTGGCGTTGTCATATATGGACCCGGCCAATTTCGCCGACGCAACCGACCCGACCCTGCGAGGCGGGGGCGCGGGAGGGCAAAGAGAAAATGAACGATTGTCCATCGACGATGCAGCCCACGAGTGGCGACGCAGCAACGAAGAGGCGGAGCAGGTGCTCGCGGGTCTCGATCGCTCCAGTTGGATGCAAATTCGCTACGAACAGCTTTGCGCAGATCCCGAAGCCACACTGGGGAAAATCTTCAGTTTTCTTGGTCTGAAACCGTGTTCCGGAATAAACAGTTTTCGCGACGTCGAACATCACGTGATCGGAAACGGGATGCGATTGGATGCGACGTCCGAAATTCGACTGGACGAACGATGGCGAAAGGTGTTAACCGCCTCACAGTTGAATACGTTCGAGCGCGTCGCCGGAGATGTGAACAGACACCATGGATACTCGTAACAACATGGAAAGCACATTTGGCACAGGTTCATAGGGTATGAGCACCAAAGTCGAGATCAGCAAGAAGTTGGTTCTGATCAACATCACGAGTTCCGTAGTGGCCCGGGTGTTGAACGTGTTTGTTCTGATCTGGATGTATCAATACCTGCTTCGCCGGATCAGCCCGGAGGAATTCAGTCTCTACCCCGTCCTGACAGGAATAATGGCATTTACTCCGCTGCTGACGGTTGTATTGACCGGCGGACTGGGAAGATATATTGTCGAAGCCTATGCCAAGAGCGATGAAAATCGCGTGACCCAGATCGTCTCGACCATGTTCCCCTTGCTTCTCGGAGTAGCACTGATCATCCTCGTCGCCGGCCTTATCCTGGCGTGGAATATCAATTACGTATTCCATATCGAGGCGGAGCGTCTGATCGATGCCCGGCTCATGCTGGGCCTGCTCGTATTCTCAGCCGCCGTGCGCCTGCCGCTTTCGCCATTTGGCGTGGGCATGTACGTTCGGCAGCGATTTGTGCTCCAGAATTTGATTGCGGTTTCTGCTGAGTTTCTACGGATTGCGCTGCTTTGCGCATTGCTGCTGGGTGTAAGCACGCGTGTCTTGTGGCTGGTCGTGGCAAGCGTCTCGGCGGAAGTAACTCGCTTGCTGGTATCACAGTACGTTTCACGACGTTTAGTCCGTTCTCTTAAGTTTAGTCTGCACCATATCCGTTGGAGTATTGCAGGAGAATTGCTTTCATTCGGAGGCTGGAACCTGGTGGCCTATCTGGCAAATACGATCAGTGAGGGCTTGATCCCGTTTGCCCTGAAAAAGCTGGCCACGGCGGTCGATGTCACCTCTTTCCATATGGGATCGCTGCCTTTTCGACAGATCGAGGACGGATCGTGGATGCTCAGGACTCCGCTTCAACCGGCCATGACGGCGATGCACGCCACCGGAAGCAAGGATCGGCTGAAAAATGCCTATCTGCGAGTAGGCCGTTATGGGCTGTGGGCAGTGCTTGCCATCGCCGTTCCGCTGATGATCTATGCCAAGGAAGTCGTGCTTCTGTACGTCGGCGATACCTACGTCTCGGCGGCCATGGTCATGATATTGATGATGGCGACGTTTCCGATCAAGTACGGCAATCTGATGCTTGCCCAATTGTCTCTTGCCACCGCAGAAGTTGGCCCCGTCGCCCGACGGGAACTTGCCACGCAAGTTGTCTTGGTTGGTTTGATCGGTTACTTCGTCTGGTATCTTCGATGGGGGGCGGTTGGTTGTGCGATGGCGGTGTTTGTCGGAACAGCCATCATGTACCCCTTGCTGTCTTGGCCACTGGGTCTGCGAATGGCAGGGACCAGCTTTCGAGAATGGCTCCGAGAGACCCTATGGCCGGGCCTTGTGCCAGGCTTGGTCGCGGCCGTCGTGTGGATTGCAGCAAAATCGTATATTCACCCCTTCAGTTGGTTGGGCGTGGGTGCTTGTACAGCGGTCGGTATGGTATGTTATCTGGTGGTCCTGTTGCTTTGTCTGCGGGAATATGACCGCGAACAATTGTGGGATTTATTGGGAAAGGCACGAAACCTCAGTTTGAGATCCAAAGCCAAGCTTTCCCCTCTGGCGGTCAGAGACGTCATCGCAAAGGAGGAAGAAATATAATGAAAGTCGTTATTCTTGCCGGCGGAATGGGCTCTCGACTCTCTGAGGAAACCGTGCTTCGACCAAAGCCCATGGTCGAAATCGGGGGCAAACCGATCCTGTGGCACATCATGAACATCTATTCCTGTTTTGATATAAATGAGTTTGTTATCGCACTGGGATACAAAGGGGAATGCATCAAGGAGTATTTCCTCAATTTCCACGCCCTCAACAACGATCTCTTCGTCGATTTGGAAACGGGCGAAGCGACCATTCACAGCGGCAGGCAGCCGAACTGGAAAATTCATCTGGTCGATACGGGCTTGAACACTCAAACCGGCGGGCGACTTAAACGCATCAAACCGTGGCTGGAAAGCGATGATACTTTCATGTTCACTTACGGCGACGGCGTAGCCGATGTCAACATCAGCAAGCTCTTGAAATTCCATCACTCCCACGGAAAACTGGCGACCGTAACGACGGTGCTTCCGCCCGCTCGGTTTGGACGTATTAGCTTCCAGGGCGATCATGTGACCGAGTTTCTGGAAAAGCCCAAGGATTCCGACGGATGGATCAACGGGGGTTATTTTGTATTGAATCGGAAGGTCATTGACTATATCGAAGGCGACAGCACGATGTGGGAGCGTGGTCCACTGGAAGAGCTCGCCCACGACGGCCAACTCGTCGGATATCGCCACAGCGGTTTCTTTTCACCGATGGACACCATCCGTGAAAAGAACTATCTGGAAGAACTGTGGGCAAGCGGCAAAGCCCCATGGAAGATATGGGAGTAACGATGAACTGGAAACAATCTCGAGTATTTGTCACGGGAGCAACGGGCATCGTCGGCTCGTGGTTGGTCAAGCGCCTTGTGCACGAGGGAGCCTATGTGGTCGCCCTGATCCGCGATTGGGATCCGCAAAGCGAGCTGATCCGCAGCGGCGATGTCTCGCGGATTTCAGTCGTCAACGGGCGACTCGAATGCTACGCCGATGTCGAACGGGCAATCAATGAACACGAAATCGATACGGTATTTCACCTCGGCGCACAGACCATCGTCGGCACGGCCCTTCGAAACCCCCTTCCGACGTTTGAATCGAACATCCGCGGAACGTATCACGTCCTCGATGCCTGCCGGGTTCACGGCGACATGGTTAAGCGGATCGTCGTGGCCAGCAGCGACAAAGCCTATGGCGAGGCGGACGTACTTCCGTACACGGAAAACATGCCGCTGAACGGCCGACACCCGTATGACGTCAGCAAGAGTTGTACCGACCTTATCGCCAAGACGTACGCCCACACCTACGGCCTGCCCGTCAGCATCGCACGCTGTGGCAACATCTATGGCGGCGGCGATCTGAACTGGAGCCGGATCGTGCCCGGTACGATCCGCAGCCTGTTCAACAACGAACGGCCCATCCTGCGCAGCGACGGGAAGAGCATTCGCGATTATCTCTACGTGCAGGACGTCATCGACGCCTATCTGAGATTGGCCGAAGGGACGACCGAGCCGAAGATATGCGGCGAGGCCTTCAACTTCAGCCCGGAAACGCAGGTCAGCGTTCTGGAAATAACCCAAAAGATTCAACAAGTGATGAACCGGACGGACCTGGAACCCGTGATTCTGAACACTGCCAAGGCCGAGATCAAAGACCAATACCTGGACTCCAGCAAGGCCGGCCGACTGCTCGGCTGGCTGCCCCGGTATGACATGGAGAGCGGGATCAAGGAAACCGTCGGGTGGTACGAAACTTTCCTCAACAAACGCTAGTGTAGTGTTTCTTAATTGATGCAATTTATCCTGTCGCGTTGCGTTGTATCTGGTAGGAAACGAGGATACGACCAATGCGAGTAGCGTTCGGGATCATCTTGGCCAACGAAGATCGGCAAGTTCTGGAACGATGGGCGCGAGGCCGGAGCACGCCGGTTCGCCTGATGCAGCGGGCTCAGATTGTGCTGGGGGCGGCCCGGGGCCTTCAGAACCGGGACATCGCTCAGGCATTGGGAATGGACCCGGGCAAGGTCGGTCGCTGGCGGGCTCGGTTTTCCCGGCACGGTTTGGCAGGCATCGAGAAGGATGCTCCGCGGAGCGGCCGCAAGCCCACGCTCCGCC
>Ga0315281_10007273_pt1 | contig 15622 bp, 15 predicted proteins | sample YL17G07_0_MG_FD_204540 | JGI IMG/M metagenome (GOLD analysis project Ga0315281, IMG submission 204540) | Sediment microbial communities from Yellowstone Lake, YNP, Wyoming, USA - YL17G07_0 | ecosystem: Environmental > Aquatic > Freshwater > Lake > Sediment | place: USA: Wyoming | collected...
CTTTTGCCGTATTTCGCCTTGCCATTGCCATGAATCCACTTGCCAAGCACACACTGGTCGTCGCGGCATACGGTCGCTACCTCCAGTTTCTCCTGGCTGCGACCGGCAATCGTCTCGGCAAGACGCAACTTCCATTTGATGTGCGCGTCAATGGCAGTTTGAAAGTTCAAACCTTCGATTTCAGCTTTGTGCTGATCGATTTTTACTTCAACGCTGTCACCGCCACCAAAAAAGCGCTTCAACGCATCGAACATGCCCATATTTTATTGCTCCGGTGGATGATTTAATTTAGCGGGCCAGTGAAGGTCATGGCGCTCGCAGGCTCAGATGTCGTCCGCGTAGTTTAGAACTTTAATGAGCGGACGGACAAGCGGCGGTAGCGGCGGCGCTGCTACGCCTCGATGAGCACTCGCGTGCCCGCAGGCACGCGCCCAAATAAGTCGATGACATCCGCGTTGCGCATTTTTACGCAGCCGTGTGAGCTGGGGATGCCCATCGGGTCTTCGTCGGGACAGCCGTGGATGTAGATGTAGCGGCGCATGGTGTCGACATTTCCCAGGCGATTCTTGCCGGGTTCCAAACCGCTGAGCCACAAGATGCGGGTGAGAATCCAGTCGCGTTTGGGAAATTGTTCGCGAAAGCCGGCGGCGAAGACTTCGCCGGTTGGGCGGCGTTTGACGAATACGGTGTTGGGTTTCGCTCCGCCACCGACTTTGGCGCGGATCACGTGCCAGCCGCGCGGGGTGCATTCGCTGCCGTTCACTTCGCCGGGGCCGTTTTTCGCGGTCGCGACCGAATACGATTTCACCAGCGTGTCGCCGTCGCACAAGTCGAGGCGCTGGGCGCGGATCGAGACTTTTATCCAAAGTGTTTGCTGGTTCATGCGGGTTTCTTGGCGTCGCGCCACGGCGCGAAGCGATTCAATATTATCAAGCCTGGCACCGCGATGAAGGTGCAGGCAATGAAGAAGCCGGACCAGCCCATCACTTCGGCCATCCAGCCGGTCGGCGCGGACGCGATGACGCGCGGCACACCCATCAAGCTGGTGAGCAGTGCGTATTGCGTGGCGGTGAAGCGTTTGTCGGCGAGTGAACCCATGAAGCCGACGAACGCGGACGTGCCCATGCCGGCAGCCAGATTCTCGGTGGTAATGACCGCGGCCAGCGCAGTGACATCGTGCCCGATATGTGCCAGCGCGACGAAGCCCAACGTGGCGACCATCTGGAAGCCACCAAAAACCCACAGTGCGCGGTTGATGCCCCAACGCAAAATCAAAATGCCACCCAACGTGCCGCCGGCGATCGCGGCCCAGAATCCGAACAACTTCACCACCACACCGATTTCAGTTTTGGAAAAACCCAAGTCGAGGTAGAACGGCGTGGTGATGGAGGTGGCCATCGCTTCGCCCAATTTGTACAGCAGGATAAACGCGAGAAACAACAGCGCGCTGTCGCGGTGAAAGAATTCCACAAACGGTTCGATCACTGCGGCTCGAATAGTGCGCGGAGTACCAGAAGCCAATTCCGGTTCGCGCGCGAGCAGTGTAGTCACGACACCCACCAACATGCAGGCGGCCATCAACTGATAAACCTGCGCAAATGGCATCAAGTCGGCCAAAATCAGGCCGCCACCGCTGGCCAGCAACATGCCGATGCGGTAACCGTTGACGTACATGGCTGAGCCCAAACCCAATTCGCGGTCGGATAAATCTTCGCGGCGAAACGCGTCCACGACGATATCTTGCGACGCGGAAAAAAATGTCACGAACAACGCCAACAAGGCCAACAGCCACGGATTTTTTGCCGGGTCGGCCAGGCTGAGCCCGACCAGCGCGACGATCAACGACACTTGCGCGATCAACAACCAGCCACGCCGGCGACCGAACAACGGCGGCGTGAAACGGTCCATGACCGGCGCCCACAAAAATTTCAGCGTGTACGGCAAGCCAACCAAAGCGAACAAGCCGATGACACTCAGATCCACGCCCGCTTCACGCATCCACGCTTGCAACAATGAGATGGTCAGCAGCAACGGCAAGCCCGACGAAAATCCCATCGCCAGCGCGACCAACATGCGTCCGCTGAGAATGGTGCGAAGCAGTTCCAGCGCCGTGCGCGGGGCGGGTGTTTCAGCGTGCATCGTCAAACGTTTTCCTCATTTTCATTTTTCTTCCAGTTCTTGAACGGATGCTGCGCCAAACACACATTGTAATAGCGCGCGTCGTGCGAAACTTCCTGACCCAGCCAGTCCGGACGCGCGAACGGCTCGTCTTCGCGGCGCAGTTCAATTTCCGCCACCACCAAACCGGCATTGTCGCCTTCGAACACGTCGATCTCCCACAGGTGCGCGCCGTGCTGCACGTGGTAGCGCAGCTTGTCGATCAACGGCCCGTCGCACAGATCCTTGAGCATCTCATTGGCGTCGTGCAGCGGAATCGCGTATTCGTATTCGCGCCGCGTCACGCCCAGCGTGGCGCTTTTAATGTTGAGTCGCGCGACCTCGCCTTCGATGCGCACGCGCACCGATGATTTTTTAGAACCGGAAAGATACCCCTGACGATAACGCACAGCCGGCGCCGCCTGCGCGCGCCAGCGGTCGTTCAGTACGAGGAATTTACGTTCGATTTCGGTGGCCACATCGGTCGCTCGTCGAGTGTTGCGACATGGTATGACACCACGGCAGCTTTGGGTACGTGCTACACAGTCACCGCACGCGTGTTGCGCAACGCCACCTTGCGGCGAGCCTGGTCCCACACCCGCACCGCGAGCAGCGCGATGAGAATGACAATGTAAATCAGCGGCTCGCGGTTGTCGGCTTTCACCAGCCACAGATAGTGCAGCACGCCGAGCACCGCGACGGCGTACACCGCTTGATGCAGGCGTTTCCAGTTTTTACCCAGGCGTTTGATCATCGCGTTAGTCGAGGTCACCGCGAGCGGAATCAGCAACACGAACGCCGCGAAGCCGACCGTGACGTACGGGTGCTTGATCACGTCTTTAAGCATCGAATCGACGTCGAAAAACTGATCGATCACCAGCCAATTGCAGAAATGCAGGCACACGTAGAAAAATGTAAACAACCCCAACATGCGACGGTACTTCACTCCTGACCAACCCGACACAATGCGCAGCGGCGTTACCGCGAGCGTGATCAACAACAGACGCAACGTCCAATCGCCGGTGTAGCGCGAAATTTTCTCGATCGGATTCGCGCCCAGCCCGAGGAACAGCGCTTTGTAAGTCAGCCACGCGAGCGGTAGCAGGCACAGTACAAACAACACCGGCTTCCCGTAACGCGCTGCGTTGAATTTAATAACCATGTTCATCTCGCTAGAGTAGTGAGTCGTACCTTCACAGAACTGAAACGTTGCGTGACACGCTGTGGTGCGATGACCAGAGCCCCTTCCCCCTGCAAGGGGGAAGGCTGGGATGGGGGTGTGCAAGCACACCGTTTTCAGCATCACCCCCATCCTGACCTTCCCCCTTGCAGGGGGAAGGGATGCTTCGTTTGACATTTATTGGTACAGCAATCTGGTCCAGATAACGCTATTCACTCGTTAGTAAAACTTCGCCAGATCCATACCCGCGTACAACGATGCCACTTCTTCCGCGTAACCGTTGAACTTGAGCGTTTTGCGTTTCAGGAACTCGCCGATGCGGCGCTCTTTCGATTGCGTCCAGCGCGGGTGATCGACTTCCGGATTCACGTTGGCGTAAAAGCCATATTCGCGCGGTCCTTGCACCGCCCACGTGGTTGCGGGTTGCTGTTCCACGAAGCGCAGTTTCACAATCGACTTGATGTTTTTAAAGCCGTATTTCCACGGCACGACCAAACGGATCGGCGCGCCGTTTTGATTCGGCAGCACTTCGCCGTACAGGCCCACCGCCAAAATTGCCAGCGGGTGCATGGCTTCGTCCATGCGCAGCCCTTCGCGATACGGCCACGGCAACACGGAACGTTTCTGGCCGGGCATGCGCGCTGGGTCGTGCAGCGTGACGAACTCCACGTATTTGGCTTTCGACGTCGGCTGCAAACGTTTGATGATGTCCGCGAGCGGAATACCAACCCAAGGAATCACCATCGACCACGCTTCCACGCAACGCAAACGATAGATTCTTTCTTCCAATGCATGCGGTTTGATGAAATCTTCGAGTTGGTATACGGCCGGCTTGGCCACCTCACCCTCCACCGCGATGCTCCACGGCGTGGTGACGAAATCCTTGGCCATCTGCGCCGGGTCTTCTTTGTCCACCCCGAATTCGTAAAAATTATTGTATGAGGTAATGTCCTGTAAAGTATTGGGCGGATCATTTGTCGAGTAGCGGCTCTTTACTACATTATTCAGTTTCGTCCCGGCGTGCGCGTCGGACATCCCGAGCCACGAGATGCCGGCTGCTCCCAACGCGGCACCGGCCGCGGTCTGCAAAAATTTGCGTCGCGCCTCGTACACGCGCCGGTCGGTAATTTCAGAGGACTGCACTTCACTTGTCTTGCGCACGTGTATTAACATCGCCGGTCTCCTATGCCTGACAGTAATCGCAAGCGTAATAGCGCTGAACCTTTCAGTGTGTCGCCAGTCACATTCGCGGTATACGGGATTTTAAGAATTCAGTTTGCAACCCGATAATTACTTCGATCGTTACTTTGTCGGAACAATTCAACAAACCTTTCAGCGAGATTTATATGTCCATGATGAAACGCTTTTCCGCCGCCGCGCTGTTGTGCGCCGCCACGACCTTCACCACTGCCGTGCTCGCCGCCGACGCCGCACCCGATTTCAAATTGCCCTCGGCCAAGGGCATGGTGGAATTGAGCAAACTGAAAGGCAAGGTCGTGTACGTGGATTTCTGGGCGTCGTGGTGCACACCGTGCCGCAAATCGTTTCCGTGGATGAACACGCTGTACAAGAAATACAAAGACCAGGGCCTGGAAGTGGTGGCGGTAAATCTGGACAAGTCACGTGAGTCGATCGACGATTTTCTGGCCAAAACACCGGTGGATTTCACCATTGCCTACGATCCCAGCGGCGGCGCAGCGACCAGCTACAAAGTGTCCGGCATGCCCAGCAGTTACCTGATCGACCGCAGCGGCCAACTGCAAACCTCGCACATCGGCTTCCGTGACAAAGACAAAGACGAGATCGAAGGCAAGATCAAGGAACTTCTCGTCAAGAAGTAACTCCTATAGGCTGCCGTCGTCGACGCAGCCTTTTTGGGGAGTGAACATGAAAGCATTGCGACTGCTGGCCTTGGTGCCAGCATTTTTTTTAGGCGCGTGTGCGCTGGAACCGCTGCAACCGTGGGACCGCGATCTGCTCGCGCAAGACCAAATGCAATTGGTCCCGCATCCGGTCAATGAATACATCTCCGAGCACATTTACTTCAGTAAAGAAGCCGCCAGCGGCGGTGCCGGCGTCGGCGGTGGAGGTTGCGGATGCAACTGACAGCACCACGCCGCCTGCGTGATTCGTTAACTGTCGCAACCTGCTCCCTGCTTTCGCTCGACGCCGCGCATGCGGATTTTTTCGATGCGAAATCGCTGCGCAACGTTGACTCGGCGGTACTGGTCTACACCGAACAAGATCGCGTGACCGTCATTGAGCCGGTGGTGCAATTCAAAAAGGAACTCGGCGACGGCGAGTTCCTCACCGTCAAATTTGTCTACGACGCCATGTCGGGCGCCACACCTAACGGCGCCACACCGACCAACACGGTACAGACCTTTAGCGGACCGTCGGGCCAGAATTCCTACACCACCGCCGCGCACAAATTACCGCTGGTCTCATTTGAAGATACGCGCGTGGCAGTCAGCCTCGACTGGGAATTACCAATGTCACGTGGCTTGCGCGGCCAATACAACGTTAATTTTTCGCGCGAGACCGACTACACCTCACTGGGCGCCAGCGCCTCGTTTTTGTGGGATGTGAACAATGAACTCACCACGCTCACCGCAGGCATTGCCGCCAATCTTGACCAGGTGAGTCCCACCGGTGGAGTACCCGTGGGATTGTCGGCACTGAGCACAACCGTCGCGCCAGAAAACGATCGGCGAGTTGAACGAGAAGAAGCCGAGGGGTCGGAAGGTGGCGGTGATGGCGGCAGCAAAACCAAAACGGGTTACGACCTGCTGGTCGGCGTCACGCAAGTGCTAACACGCCGCACGCTGATGCAGTTGAATTACTCCTACGGCAAAAGCAGCGGCTATCTCACCGACCCATACAAAATTGTCAGCGTGATTAACGGCACTACGGGAGAGACTTTGCCGGTCAATAGCGGCGGTTATCTGCATGAAAAACGTCCCGACACCCGCACCCGCAACGCGCTGTACTGGAAGACCGTGTACCACCTGCCGGAAGATGTGGTGCATGTCTCGTATCGCTACTATTGGGATAACTGGGGCATCCAATCCAACACCGTGGATTTAACCTATCGCCTGCAGCTGGGCGCACATGATTCGCTGGAACCGCATTATCGTTACTACACTCAAACCGCTGCGGATTTTTTTACGAATTCAATCGTTGACGGGAATACCCCTAACTACGCCAGCGCGGACTTGCGCCTCGCCGCGCTGCACTCCAACACGGTCGGGCTGCGCTATGCACATGCATTGGACAGCAGCAGTGAATTGGGGCTGGGTGTCGACTATATGCACCAAACCGGCGACGCGCATCCGGCCAGCGCCATCGGCGTGCAGAAAAACGAAGCGTTGTTTACCGACCTCAAAACCATGAGTGTGACGGCGGATTTTTCGATGAAGTTCTAAACTTCGCCGCGTCTCTTGCCGTCGCTATTCTTTCGCTCCATTCTACCGGCAACCCACGCGCTGGTTTCAGCATGACCGCCATCACCCTCGAACGCCGCGACGATTATTGGCTCGCCCGCTTCCTTGCGATGGGCAGTCCGTGCGAACTGCTGGTCGATAGCGCCGAACGTGCGCTGATCGCGCAACTTGCCGACCTTGCATTTGGCGAAGCGAAGCGGATCGAGCAGAAATTCAGCCGTTACCGTGATGACAACATCGTGCACCGGATGCACCACAATCACGGCGCGCCGGTGGAAGTCGACGAAGAAACCGCCAAGCTGCTCGACTACGCCGATCTGTGTTATCGGTTGAGCGACGGTTTGTTCGACATTACTTCGGGCGTGCTGCGTAAGGTCTGGAAATTCGACGGCAGCGATCACGTGCCGGCCCAGGAGGACATTGCGGCATTGTTGCCGCGCATCGGTTGGAACAAGGTGACCTGGAGCAAACCGTATCTCACGTTACCCGAAGGCATGGAGATCGACTTCGGCGGCATCGGCAAGGAATACGCCGTGGACAAAACCGCGCAACTGCTCACTGCGCGTAGCAACGTGAGCATGGTGGTCAATTTCGGCGGCGACTTATTTGTGACGGGGTTACGCGCGAACGGCAGCCCATGGCGCATCGGTGTGGATGACCCCGACGCGAGCGGCGCACACGCGCTGGCGCAACTCCAGCTCGCCCGCGGCGGCGTGGCCACCTCCGGCGACGCGCGCCGCTTTTTATTAAAAGACAACATCCGCTACGGACACATTCTGAATCCCACCACCGGCTGGCCGGTGCGCGACGCACCGCGCTCGGTCACCGTGGCCGCACCCACCTGCGTCGAAGCCGGCATGCTCACGACGTTTGCGATGTTACAGGGTAAAAATGCGGAAGCGTTCTTGAAAGAGCAAGCAGTGCAGCACTGGATCGTCTGGTAACGCACGCGACCGGAGACGCGAGATTCCGGCTCACTCCCCGAGCAATAACGCCGTAAATTTTTGCGTCAGCGACGGCGGCACGCGCACCTCGCATAACACCGCAGTGATGTTGTCGCGCCCACCGGCGGCTTTGGCCGCGTCAATCAACGCTTTGACCCGCGTGCCCAAATCTCCGGGCGCGCTCGCGATGGCGAGCAATTGTTCGTCCTCCACCATGTCGGACAACCCGTCCGAGCACAACAGGTAAATGTCGCGGTCCTTGACCCGGCCGCTAAAAATGTCGACATCCAGCTCCGGCTCGAACCCGACCGCGCGGTAGATCGCGTTGCGCAAGGTGTGGGTCTCGGCTTCGTGGGGCTTGATGAGTCCCAGATCGAGTTGTTCCTGCACGTAGGAATGGTCTTTGGTGATCGGCTCGATGCGCCCGTCGCGGATTAAATACGCACGACTGTCGCCGACATGTCCCAGTACGTATTCGCCGTCGGTGAACGTGAGCACTTCCGCAGTGCAAGCCATGCCGCGCGTCTCAGGCGCCTGGTCGGTGTAGTCGAGAATTTTTTTGTTGCCGTTTTGGAAACAGCGTTTGATCACCAGACCCATGTTCTGGGACTGGCCCTTCACCGCTTCAAATTCATATTCGCAACTGCTGACGAACAACTGGCTGGCGATCTCACCGGCGGCCGAACCGCCGACGCCGTCGGCCACCACGAACAAAGGCAACGCGACGCGGACGAGTAACGCATCTTCGTTATTTTTGCGCACGTTGCCGATATCGGTGAGTCCGTCTGCCGCGATCTCCATACCGCCCTTCGCCTCGAAAAATGACCAGCGACAGGATACGTGAAGCGCCGGCCAAGAACCATACGAATCACGACCCGGCGATGATTCCCACCGCATTGGTTTTTCGCGGGGAGGGGGAAAGGCAGCGCCGACGCGAATTGACACTACGCAAGTAAACCTTCTGTCGGAACGGTGATTCTGGAATAATACGCGGCGAGCGACGCGCACTTTTCAGGCAAGCAGGTTATGACTTCAAACCATTCTGGCCCGAGCATTCCAGACATTACCGTGCAAATTGTGCACATCGAAGGACCACGCAAGGGGCAGATTGACGAGCTGTCCGCCGCACGCATCACCATCGGCCGCGATCCCGCCAATAACGTGATATACGGCAAGGAATCGCGCATGGTGTCGCGCCATCACGCGGAAATCGTGCGCGAGGGCAATCGCTTTCTGCTGAAGAACTTGAGTCCCAACGGGTGTCTGGTGAATGGCCAGCCGGCACAAGAAGCGTATTTGAAACAGGGCGACGTGATCGCCTTTGCTGAAGGCGGGCCGAAAGTCAGTTTCTTGTATACGGTGCAAGCCGCACCACGGCCCCGACCGCAAGCGTCGGTGGCACCGGCACCACGTCCCGGCGTGTCGTCAACACCCGCGCCCGCGCCGCGTTCCAGTGCACCGACGCCGGCTGCGGGACGCGAAAGCGCGCCGTTTACCATCCAGTTCGGCACGTCGATAAAATCGTACAAACAAACCGCTGTTACACTGGGTCGCGACGCCGGGAATCAGTTCGTGGTCAGTCATCCGCGCGTGCTACCGACGCACGCGGAACTGTTTTTCCAGAACGGCCAATATTACCTGCGCGATGCCAGTCAAGCTCAGGCCACACTGCTGAATGGGCGCCCGATGCATGCGGATACGCCGCTGCAAAACAATGACATCATTACGCTCGGCGACGGCGGACCGCAGTTACGTTTTCTCGGCCAGGGTCGCTTTGCCGAGGTGCTTGAGCAACCGCTCACTCCGCCGCCCGAGCCTGCACCGTACGCCGCAACTCCGGCGCCGCAAGCACAGAAACCCAAAGAGCCTTCAGTAAAAGACGTGCTCAAATCGTTTTTTAAAAAATAGTTCACGACCCGGCCCCAAACCAGCGCCGACGCGAATAGTCACGCGAATAGAAACAGGAAAGCCTCATGAACAGCAGCATCGCCGTTGGACGTTATCAAGTCGTCGAAGAATTGGGCAAAGGCGCCATGGCGGTGGTGTACAAAGCGCACGACCCCAACATCGACCGCACGCTGGCGATCAAGATACTGCGCACCGAACGCTGCATCGACCCCGAATATCGCATGCGTTTTTTACGCGAGGCCAAGGCCGCCGGCAATCTGTCGCACCCGAACATCGTCACAATCTTCGACGTCGGCGAAGACAACAACCGACCCTACATCGTCATGGAGCTGCTGGAAGGCTTGCCGCTCGATGTCATCATGAAAAAAAACAAAGCCTTCACCGTCCAGGAAGTGCTGCACATCGGTATCCAGCTCGCGTCGGCGCTGGACTACGCGCACAGCAACCGCGTGGTGCACCGCGACATCAAACCCAGCAACATTGTGTGCAACGCCAACGGCGCGATTAAAATTACCGACTTCGGCATCGCGCATATCGAAAGCGGTGATGCCACGCAGCAGACGCAAATGGGCGAGGTGCTGGGTACGCCGCAATACATGTCGCCCGAGCAAGTGCTCGGACAAAAAGTCGACGGACGCTCCGATTTGTTTTCCACCGGCGTGATTTTGTATCAGCTGCTCACCAATCAAAAACCGTTCAAGGGCGAAACCATCGCCACGCTGATGTTTCAAATCGCCACCGAAGAACCGACGCCGATCGGCCAGGTCGCGCCGAGCATTCCCGCGCCGCTGCGTTTGATCGTGGACAAGCTGCTGAAGAAGCAACCCGACAAGCGTTTTCAAAGCGGCAAAGATCTCGCCGACGCGTTGCGCCGCGTGCAACAGGATCTCGACGAAGAAACCCGCAAGCAATCCGAGCCGCGCATCATTCCGTTGCGCGTGAAGTGGACCGCCATCATGGCGACCATTGTCGCGCTCACCATGGTGCTGAGCATTACCGTGGTTTACAAAAAACAATACGCGGCGATGACGCAGCAGATGATCGACCACGGCACGTCGCTGGTGAAATTCATCGCCACCGAAAACGCCGTGTCGGTGCTCAGCGAGGAATGGACCGCGATCGAGTTGTTCGTTAACGAAGTGACCGCGCGTCAAGACTTTATTTATCTGTCGGTGGCCGACCACAAGGGCATCGTGCGCGGCGACAACCGCACCGAGAACATCGGCAAGCCGGTGGAACCCAAACAAGGCGCCGAAAAGATCGCCGACAACGACGGCACCCAGGTGCATTCGCTCACCGCCGGCAGCAAAGGCGATGTGTTTGAATACGACACGCCGATCCTGTTTCAGAACAAGGAAATCGGGCGCGTGTATGTCGGTTTATCGCAAGACTCGCTGAAGCGCGTCGGCAATCTCACCTTGATGATGATGTTGATCCTGATGGCGGTCACCCTCAGCGCGGTCACCGTGGTTGCATATATTTTCGGTAACGTGCTCGACGCGCCGTTGAAGCTGTTGCGCAGCGCGCTAGACGATATTGCGCAGGGACGCTTGCATCATCGCATCACGCAACAACGCAAAGACGAATTCGGACTGCTGTTTAAATCCTTCAATGCCATGGCCGACTCGTTGCAAAAACGCGATGACGAGCAACCGCCACAGGCCTAACGTGCGCAACGCACTGGCACTGTCAGTTGCACTGGTGCTGTGCGCCTGCGCCACACCGGCGCCATCAGGACGCGCCAAGCCGGGGCCGGAATCCGTCGTGCATCGCAGCAATGACTTCATCGTGCTGACCGCCGCCAAGGGCGATACACCCGCCGCGCTCGCACGCCGCCACCTGGGCGACGCCGCGAAAGCCTGGGTGATCGAGGATTTCAACAACGTCAGAGAATTTACTCCCGGCCAAGAAGTCGTCATCCCGCTCGGCACGCCCAATCCCGCCGGCATCTACGCCAATGGTTACCAGACGGTGCCAATTCTTTGCTACCACCGTTTCGGCGGCGACAAGTCGAAAATGGTCGTGACGCCCGACGACTTCGCGCGGCAAATGGAATATCTGGCGCAGCATGATTACCGCGTTGTTCGCATGTCCGATTTGATCGAATTTCTGCAGGGCAAACGCGCGCTGCCCAAACGCGCCGTGGTCGTCACCATGGATGACGGCTACAAGTCAGCGTACCAACATGCGTTTCCAACGCTGCGTCGCTTCGGCTTTCCAGCCACGATTTTTGTGTACTCCGAGTACGTCGGCGCGCGCGAGGGGCTGACCTGGAAAGAAATGCAGGAGATGGTGGCATCGGGCTTGGTGGATATTCAACCGCATTCCAAAACGCATTCCAACCTGGGCTTTGCGCAACCCGGCGAAGACGACGCGGCCTATCAACAACGCATCCAGGCCGAAATACAGGTGCCGCTGCGCGACATATCGAAAAATTTAAATATTCCGGTGCACACCTTTGCCTATCCCTACGGCGATACCAACAAGGACGTGATTGATCAGCTCAAACAGCGCGACTATCGCCTGGCGGTCACGGTGCAACCCGGTAGCAATGCCGCATTCGCCTACCCGTACATGTTGCAGCGCAGCATGGTATTCGGCGATGAAGACCTGGACACCTTTGCGAAACAACTGGGTGCCTTTCAAGACGTGGACTTGCGCTGATGACTGCGGCATTGTTGCGCGGCTGTGTTGCGCTCGCCGTGCTGGTACTGACTGCCTGCGCCTCGCAACCGTATGATGAATCGGCCGAGCCGGCGCAGGTCGTGACTAAATCCGCCAAGACCGCCGTCACACCCCACGAAAAACTCGCGACAAGTTTCACTGAACAAGGGCTTTTTGCCGATGCGCTGTTGCAGTGGAAAATCCTGGCCACGCTGCATCCCGACGACGCGCGCTACAAAACCCATGTACGCCAGACCGAAGATCTGATCGCCAAGCTGGCGACCCAACATCAACGGGTGGGAAACAGCGCGCTGGACAAAGGCGATTACGCTACGGCACGTCATGAATTACTGGCCGCGCTGGCACTCGAGCCAACCCGCGCCGAGCTTCTGGAAGCGTTACGACGCATCGAATACGACCGCGTCTGGCGCATTCAATCCGCAAAACTGGAGAAACTGAAAACCACCGAAGACCGCAAAGTCACCGGCGTTGGCGAACAAGAGCGGTCCTATTTTGAATTGGGGACGCTAATGTTTCGCGAAGGTGATTACACCGGCGCGGTACGTGAAATCCAAAAATACCTGAACTCTTACCCGGGCGACCCGCAGGCAAAAAAGTTAATCAGCGATGCCTACGCGAAACTCGCCGCCCAGCAACGCCAACAGGGACTGCTGCACAATGCGCTGGCCAACGTCGAGCAAGCCAAACGCTTTAACACTGACAACGCCACTATCAACAGCAAGGTGGAGCAAGATCTGCGCGCAGCACTGGCCGATGAGTACTACGAGAAAGGTTTGCGCGCACAGCGCAGCGATTTAAAGCTCGCCGTTGAGATGTTTGAAAAAGCCCTGGAATACAATCCGCAACACACCAAAGCACGCTTGAAACTCGCTGAAGCACAGCGCATGCAGAAACGGTTGGAAGAAATCGGCAAGTAAACACCCTCGGCTGCATCACGTCACTGCGGGTGTTCGCGGTCGTGCGCAGGTCGCGTGCTATTGCTGCTCCAGCTTCAGCAGTCTGACTTTCAAATCCACCGCGCGGGCGCGATAAAGCTTTGCGTTGGCGTGCGTCGGCAACAGGGCCAGCACCCGATCCCACAGATCAATCGCCTTATCCAGATTCTGTTTGTTGTATTCCACCATCGCGTCTTTGTGCATGGACTCGACGTTGTCGGCACGGATACTCGCGATTTGCTGCTTGGCGTCTTCGTGTGAAGAGTCAAGCTTGAGCACTGCGTTAAATGCATCCAGCGCCTTGTCGCTGTCACCCGCCGCTTTGGACTCAGTGCCCGCCTTGTACAGCCGCACGATCTCGCGCTGCTTCTGGACCTGCTTGAGTTGCTTGCGCAGCTTGTCGTTGCCGGGCTGAATCGAGAGTGCGTTTTCCAACACACTTTGCGCATCAATCAGATTCTTGTTCTGCGCCAGTTCTTCCGCATATTTGCCGTAGGAAAGCGCCAGTAGATCGCGCGCTTCGCCGTTGCCCGCACCACTTCCCTCGAAGGCTTCAATGGCTTGCTGATATTTACCGGCATCGTAGAATCGCCGCGCGCGCTGCGTGCGTGACTCATCCCCTGCCCGCGTTGATTCTACGCGGGCAGGGAAAACATCAGCGCGTTGGGATTCATCTCCGGCCTTTCTGCCGGGCACTTTAATGACTCGACCCGGCACCAGGCGCGTCGGATCGGTGATGCCATTAAAGCGAGCGAGAATATGAAACTTGAGCGGCTCGTCGAGGAACCGCTGCGCCACGCTCGATAAGGTATCGCCGGGTTGCAACGTGTAGTTGAAGGAATCCGGGCTACCAAAATAGCGGGCAGGATCGGTCTGAATCTGCGCCAATAAACTCCGCGCTGCCTTGTTTTCCGGGTCTTGCCGCAGCACGGCATTAAGTTCGGTTTTAGCAACGGCCTCGTGACCGACCTGCAACGCATTCATCGCGATTTGAAGATGTTCACGCGCAGCGGCATCGCCGTTGCTGGTCTCGGTACCGGTAGCAGCGGATGCAGGCTGGCTTGACGATGTGACCGTCGCGCTGTCTTCTTTTTTAGCGGACGACACGGTAGCGCAGGACGTGAGCGCGCACAGCACTGTCAGAAGCATACCGGCTCGACGCCACCGGCAGACAGGTGCGCAATTCCATTGCGCGGAAAGAGTGTGTTGTGAAGGTTCCATGTTGATGCAGTATTCTACCGACGACCCAGTGGGGATGCCAAGCCATACGGGCAGGCACTGGGTGTAACGGCTGAAACTACTTCTTGTCCAGTTTTTCCAGCTTGGCTTTTAACTCGACCGCGCGCGCCCGATAGAGCTTGGCCAGCTCGTGGTTGGGGTCCAACACCAGCACGCGATCCCACAGATCAATGGCTTTATCGAGATTTTGTTTGCGATATTCCGTCATCGCATCTTTATGCATCGACTCCACCGCATCGGACTTCATACCGACAATCTGTTTCTTGGCCCCGTCATGCGTGGGGTCAAGCTTGAGCACCGCGTTGAATGCGTCCAGCGCCTTGGCGCTATCGCCCGCGGCGACCGCATCCGTGCCCACCTTATACAGCCGGGCCGCTTCCCGCTGTTTCTCTACTTGTTTGAGTTGCTTTTTGAGCTTGTCGTTGCTCGGCTGAATCGATACCGCCTTCTCCAGAATATTTTGCGCTTCCAGCAGATTGGCTTTTTGCGCTAACTCGTCAGCGTATTTGATGTACGACAGCACTAACAAATCGCGCCCCTCGCCGCTCTCGGCGCCGCCGCCTTCCAGCAACTCGATCGCATCCTGATATTTGCCCGCATCGTAAAAGCGCTTCGCCTGCTGCGCGCGCGAATCTTCAGCTGCGGGCGCAACCGGCGCTTCCGGCGGCCGCTTGCCCGGCACCTTGATGGTCTGCCCCGACTGCAAGTGACTGGGATCGGTAATGCCGCTGAACTTGGCGAGAATGTGAAACTTGAGCGGGTCGTCGAGAAAACGCCGCGCGATGGTCGACAACGAATCGCCCGACTGCACCGTATAGGTAAAAGATTCCTGCCCGCCGAAATATTGCACCGGATCGGCTTGAATCTGCGCCATCAGACTCTTCGCGGTTTTGCTGTCCGGGTCTTGGCGCAAGGCCGCTTCGAGATCCAGTTTCGCGTTCGCTTCTTGCCCATACTGCAAAGCAGAGACGGCGTTTTGGATGTGTTCGCGTGCGCTCAAGGTGTCGACCTTTGGCGCTTCGGCGCCGGGCTTCGCGTGGCTGCCGGCCTTCGCATCTTCGGCTTTGGCGGCGCCGGGGCGGCCGGCGGGTTGCGTCGGCGACGGCGTTGCGGCCGGCGTCGGCGTGCCGT
>Ga0315281_10007274_pt1 | contig 15620 bp, 8 predicted proteins | sample YL17G07_0_MG_FD_204540 | JGI IMG/M metagenome (GOLD analysis project Ga0315281, IMG submission 204540) | Sediment microbial communities from Yellowstone Lake, YNP, Wyoming, USA - YL17G07_0 | ecosystem: Environmental > Aquatic > Freshwater > Lake > Sediment | place: USA: Wyoming | collected...
GACGCGCGTCTCGTCCGTGGCCGCCGTCAGGTCCGTCTTGAGGCCTGCGCGCGGCACGCCGACGGGCTCGCCGAAGCGGTTCACCAAGTCGATCTCACCGGAGCCGGGCGTCAGGAAGGCTTCGACCACGCCGCCGAACTCGCCTCGTCCCGGGTTGCCGCCGGGCCGCATGTTGAAGCGCAGGTCGTGGCCGGCGTCCTTGAGCAGGCCCTGGTCGTGCAGGACGCGCAGCATGCTGTCGGCGATCTTGGCCTCGCTGCCGTTGGCCACGACGCGCACGCCGCCGGGGGCGGTGTCGACGCTCACGACCAGCTCATGCGGGCGGAGGAACTTGATGTCCATGTTCTCGCGGAAGCCGACGCGCCGCGCAGCCGGCGGGCCGGCTTCGCCGCCCGCCGGCCGATCCGCATCGCCCGCTTCTGCGCCATCCGCAGCCTCTGCCGGCCGCGACTCCACGATCGTGAACTTGTACGGCCCCGTCGGCGTGAGCTGCACGTAGTTGAGCGAGAGCAGCTCGAACAGGCGCCGGCGCTCGTCGTCCATCCCTTCCATGTCGAGGCCCGTGATCGGTGAGATGACCTGCGAAGCCTCTTCGGTCGACAACCCGAGCACGCGCCGGGTGAAGTCGACGAGGTAGGCGGCGTACTCGGTGTCGGTCAGCGCCTTGCGGTCGTACACCGAGTCGCCCTCGTACAGCGCCGCGCCCTCGCCCATCGACTCGTCGACGTGGACGTAGCCGAACTCGCGCAGGAAGGGGGAGGTCGAATCGACGCCGACCTGCTCGCCATTGTGCATGAGGAGGACGTTGTAGGCCTTGAACGGGTGCGCTCCGGCCGGGTTACCGCGCCCCTCGGCGTCGATCGCCGGCGAGTTCGTCGGGTAGCGATGGTGCATGCCCCAGACGTGCGCGTGGAGCGCCGGCGTCGTGAAGGCGCGGCCTTGCGCGGTCACCTCCACCCCGCCGCGCCCCGCGGCGCCGGGGTAGCCGGCCCAGAAGCGGCCGAAGTCGAAGTACTCGGGGATCGTGTGCGTCCAGCCCGAGATCTTCACGGCGCCGAGGTCCTGGCCCATCGAGACGAGGTAGCCGCGCCGCTTCGGCGAGTACTTGCCCTCGGGCGCGCCGGGCTGGGCGTGCGTGCGGTAGAAGCGCGAGTCGACGATGTGGGCGAGGACGCTGAAGTACTCCTCGCGCACGTCGGTGAGGAAGGCGGCGAGGCGGCCGCTCGCTGCCGACGGCTCGTCCAGCGCTGCGACGAGCTCCGCGCCGCCCAGCTCGCCGTACTTCGTGCGCCGCTGCAGCCAGTTCTCGCTCGCCAGCAGACGCCGCCCGTAGCGGGCGACGACCGCCGGGTCGAGGTCGACGAAGAAGAGGTGGAAGTCGCCCGGGTCTTCGCGCAGGTCGGCGAGACGCCACCCGTCGTCACCGGAGTAGCGTTCACGCACCGGCAGGCGGAGCTCGCCGCGCCGGGCGACGACGCCCGGCGCGGTGAGCTCGGCCCCGTCGGCGGCGTAGAAGCGGCAGCCGCCGAGGTGCCCGAGCATGCCGCGCAGCGTCTCGTCCCTGTCGGGGCCGATCGTGTTCACGATGACACAGGTCTTGTCGCGCACCGGCGCCGGGGCGAAGCCGGCGAAGTCGATGCCGCCGCCGCGGTTGTTGCCGCCGTTGACCGAGAGCCGCGCCGCTTCCCACACGGCGTCGACGGTCACCGGTTCGTTCACGGCGAGCGAGCCGACGCGGCAGGAGTCGTGCTCGGGCTGGGGCGGCGCAGCCGGGCCGGTCGCGGCCCCTTCCCCGTCCCACACCGGCATCTCGAGCAAGTCGGTCCGTCCGCGCAGCAGGCGGACGTCGTCGATCAGCTCCTCCGGCTGCACGACACTGCCGTCCTCGCCCAGAGCGCCGCTCTCGCGGTTCAGCGCGTCGACCAGCACGGCCAGCTTGGCCAGGTTGAGCACCGACCAGTTGTGCGAGCGCCGGCGCATGAGGTCGCGGTCGTTCTGGACCATGAGCTCCTGCTTGGTCGTGATGCCGCCGCGCGGGCAGTCGAGGTGGCAATTGCCGCACTGCGTGCAGCCGAACGCGACCGCCTTGCCGATGCTCCCCTCATACAGCGCGTCCGCCCCGGCGATGAGGACCTTGAGCATGTCCTGTTCGCCACGCAGGCCGCCCGAGGCGAACAGCCGCGTGCCGCCCTGGGCGCCGAAGGGCACCCCGTTGAGGTCGCGGATCGTACGCAGCTCGCCGCTGCCGTCGAGGTCGACCTTCTCGCCGATGAGCGCGTGGTGCGTGTGCAGGATCGTGCGGAAGATGTCGGGCCAGCCGACGTGCGAGGAGTCGGCGTGGTAGTTCCCCGACCCGCCCATCCCGGCGTCGATGAGCAGGTAGTCGACGACGAAGTTGCTCCACATGCCGGCGGCGACGTACTTGGTGTAGGTCGAGCCGGTGATCTTGATGCCGCAGTGGTTGTGGTAGAGCAACCACAGCCAGACCTCGGCCGGCATGTCCTCGATCGAGTAGATGTCGTGCTTGGGGTCGGGACTGAGCGCGTCGGTGCCGACGGGGATGTTGCGCGCCTTCGAGACGGTCGGGGTCACCTTGGCCCCCGAGAGACGGCCCCCCTTGCCCGGCTTCGCCCCCTGGTTGATCTTGATCTCGACGTCGCGCACGCGGCGCAGGTCGGTCCCCGTGATGCCGAAGTGGCCCGAGGCGGCCTGCAGGCTCTCCCACTTCATGTCGTCGGCGGAGACCCGAAGCGGGCCGCCCTCGCCCGACGACGTCATCGTGAGGCCGGTGTTGCCCTCGACGCGGGCGACGAGGAAGTCCTCGCTCGCCGCGCCCAGCGACGTCGAGGCGTGGCACACCGGCCCATGCCAGATGGGCTCGCGGATGCCGAGGCCGGTGAGCAGGAGCCCGCCGCCGGGGTCGCGCTTGAGCACGACGGCGCCGTCGGCCGCGGCGCGCAGCACGCTCACGCCGTGGGCGCCGCGCCCGACGGCGTCGAGCTCGCACTCGGTCGTCGACCCGTCCGGCGCGACAGCGCGCAGGAAGAGCGGCGCGCCGTCCGCCGCCTCGGCCGCCTCCGCCAACGGGTGCCGGTCGTCGACCCGCAGGTCAAAGCCGCCGCGCCCGTCGGCGCCGAAGCGCAGAAGGGCCGGGCCATCCGGTGTCGCGTGCAGCGACACCGTGGCTCCCGGCGCAACGGCGCCAGGGCGCACGAAGCCGCGCGGCACCGCGAGCGAGACGTAGTCGAGCAGCGACGGATCGCGGCGCAGGCGCTCGAGAGACCAGGCCACGCTTTCGCGCGAGACCCTGAGACCGACGCGGTCCAGCGAGTACGGCCCCTGGTCGCCGGTGACGAAGAAGTCGTCGAGCTCGGGCAAGGCGCCCGCGGCCATGCGGTAGATCACCTCGAGGAAGTCGGCGTTGAGGGCGCGGCTCGAGTTGCCGAGGTGGTAGCTCGCGTCGCGCTGCGCCAGGATCCGGGCGGCGTCGACCATCGGGAGGTCGGTCCGCCGCTCGGCGAGAAGCTGCGAGACGCGGTAGCGGGCGCGCACCGGCCGAGGCACGGGTTCGGCGGCGACGCGCCGCCGGTTGACCTCGGCGTTGGCGCGCCCGAACTCGACGGTCGCCAGGGCGTCGACCTCGCGCACCCAGTCCTCCGTCATCGTGATCGCCATCGTGTTGCCCGAGGTCTTCTGCACGTCGTCGATGCCCATGCACGAGAGAAAGTCGAGCACGCTGTGCTGCCAACAGGTGAGCGTGCAGAGGGCCATCTCGCGCAAGTCGCGAGGATCGGCGGCGGCGAGCGCGGCCGCGTACATGCCCGGATCGCCGCCCTCGAGCGCGTCGACGGCCTCGGGCGTCAGCGCCACTGCGGCGGCGTGCGTCATGGCGCCCCCGTTGGCTCCCAGCAGCACGGCCTCGTAGACCGTCGCCGCCGAGGCGTGCGTGTCGGTGTCGCCGCCGGCGGAGACGAGCTGGACCCGGGCGCGCAGGAGGCGCTCCTTGAGAAAGGCGTCCACGCGCGGGGCCAGGCGATACGACTTGAGCGGTCCGCTGTGAAAATGGATCAGGGCGACGCCGTCGCGGCGCGCCGCCGCCTCGAGGCGCGGCCAGAAGGCGTCGCCGTCGTAGCGCAGGTACACCGAGAGCAGCGCGTCGGGCTTCGCCGCCTGGACGGCCGCGGCGAGCCCCTCGAGGCCGCCGTCGCCCGGGTCGAGCTCGACGAGGCGCGTGGCGCGCAGGAGCTCGGCGAGCGGAGCCTCGCCGAGTTGCCGCGCGTGGCGCGCCTCCAGACGCACGACCAGGTCGGCGGCATGGGGCTGCAGGACGTCGGCGTGTTCGAGGAACTTCTCGCCCTCGACGATCACCAGCGTCCGGGTGCGGATGTCGTGCGCGGCGGCCGCAGCGGCGACCGCTTCGAGGTAGGCGAGCTCGGCTTCGACTCCCTTCCCGAGGGGCAGCGGTCCGACGACGAGAGGCATGTCCAGGCGGACCGCCGCGAGCTCGAGCAGCTCCCGGCCGTCGCCCGTGCCGAAGACGACCGCCGGCCGCTTGCGGACGATGTCCCAGGCGGTCGAGAACTCCTCCCTCAACCCGTCGTTGGCCGGGTGCGTGATGGCCGCGTGCGAGAAGTACGAGCGCCAGTAGCCGTGATGCCAGGCGGCGCCCACCGTGAGCGGCTCGCGGCGAAAGCGTTCCTTGAGCAGCTTGTCGATGTCGAAGGCGGTGAGCTCGAGGGACGGGACGGCGCGCGACGGGCGCGCGTACGTCTGCAGAAACAGGTGCCCGCGCCGCGCGCGGTCGAGCGCCCAGAACTCGTCCGCCGCGATGCCCGCGCGGCGCAGCAGGTGCTCGAGCAGCGCGGCGGTGCGCTCGGGGTCCACGAGCCTCGGGCTCTCGGGGTCCACGATCGCGACGAGGACCTGCTCCCAGTCGTCGAGGTGCGCCTCGTCGCGCGCCGCCGCGAGACTGATCGCCCCGTCGCCCACGCCGCGCCCGTCGGGCGCCACGGAGGCCAGCTCGTTGCTCAGGCGCGTCACCGTTCGCCTCCCGATGCCCGCGCCGCGCCGATCGTGTCGCCGCGGGGCACCGCAGCCGCCTCGAAACCCTCGAGGGCGTCGAGCCAGACCGGCGCCGGAGCCTCGACGACACGTAGGGTCTGGCCGCCGTTGAACCGGTTGCCGGGGCAGACCTCGACGCACGCGCCGCAACCGATGCAGGTGAGATCGTCGGTCGTGACGCGGCGCGCGTCGGAGTCGGCGAACTCGCGCGTCGCACTCGTTGGGCACACGGGGACGCAGGCGGCGCAGTGCAGACAGGTGGCCGCCGGACCGGCGTCGTTCTCGGCGCGCAGCACGTGGAAGCGGACCGCGCCGGGCAGCGCCGCGGGCGCCCGGCGAAGGTACTGGCCCGGGCGCACGCCGAGGAAGCCGTCGCGGTACTGCTCCGACGCGCGCAGCGTCGCCAGCGAGCGCGCCTGACGCACGTAATCGAAGGCGCCGGCCGAAGCGTCGTCGAGGCGTCCATAGGCCTCGAGATGAGCGATGCCGGCCTGGCAGACCTCTTCGCAGTTGCCGCAGCGCGTGCACAGCTCGAGCAGACGCGCCGTGCTGAGCGTGGGCGCTTCTCCGCCGTGCAGGGCCTCGATGCGGTGGGTCAGCGTCTGCGGCAGGCGGATCAGCGCCACGTCGTAGACCGGGCACACGCTGTTGCACTCGCCGCAGTTGACACAGAGGATCGCGCGCCCCGTCGGCGTCTCACCCGAGCCGGTGGCCGGGGCGCCGTGCCCCGCCGCGGGGCCCGGCAACAGGCCGAGGGCGGCGCGCGCCGCACGGCCCAGCGGCGCCACGACCGGCGTGGCCCACGCCCTGCGGGCGACGGCCACGCCCGGCCCGTACACCGCCGCGAGCGCCGCGCCCGGCACGCCGCGCAGGCCCATGTCGAGCACGACGCCGCGGTTCACAAGACGCTGTGGGTCCAAGGCGTGCTTGACGCGCCTCAGCCTGGCGAGCCCCTCGGCGCCGAAGCGCGCGGCAGCGAACGTGGCCTGCCAGCGGCCGAGGACGTACGGCCGCCCGGCGAAACGGGAGATGGCCAGATCGAGCAGGGCAGGGGCGAAGACCAGATCGGCGAGAAAGGACGCGCGCCGGTGGTCGGTGAGGTAGCCGGCGATCACGAGAGCCCAGCCGTCGGCGACGTAGTAGACCTCGGGGTCGAGCTCGAGGCCGGCGTCGCGAGCGAGGCGCCAGGCGGCCCGCAGGTAGGACGAGACGTTGGCCACCGGCAGGACGATCTCGGCGGCCAGCAGGCCGGGGCCCAGACGCTTGCTCTGCTGCGGGCGAAAGCGCTCGGCGCTGAAGCGCACGCTGTCGCCGTCGAGCGTCACCGGGTCACCCGGCATCCCGGCCAGCCGGGCGGCGAAGTTGCGCGACGCCGTGAGACCGAGAAAGTCGACGTACACATACGCGGCGCCGGCGCCGTCGTCCTCGCCCACGGCCGCCCCGAGCTCGGCTGGGCCGACGATCCGGCGCCACGGCATGTCGGCGCCGCCGGACAAGGTGGACGGCAGGCGGCGCCACGAGCGCCGCGCATCGTCGGCCCACACCGCGCGCTGGTGGCGCAGGTACGAGCCGAGCACAAGCTTGAGATTGGCCGGGCGCGGCAACGTCCGCCCGGCTTCGGCGTCGATCCACTCGAGCGCCCGGAAGGCGGCCGGGACGCTCGCGAAGCGCAGAAGAAAGGCGCCCACGTGGACGCGTCGGCCGATGGCGAGCACGAGCTGCACGATGACGCCGAGGATGCCCTCGCTGCCGGCGAGGTCGCTCAGACCGAAAGGCTCGAGGCCGCGGGTGCGGAACCAGACCTCGGCCGCGTCCGCTGCCACCTCGCGGTGGCCGTGATGTGGCGCTTCGCCCGGAGCGTCCAGGCGACCGTCGCTGTGAAAACGCACCAGGTCGCCGCTCGGCAGGATGACGTCGGCGGCCCTGACGATGCCGACCGCGCGCCGGCGCCCGTAGGCGTTGAGACCGATGCCGCCGCCGGCGAGCCAGCCGGCGAACGTCGCCCCGAGGTTGGACGGGTAGACGGGCAGCGCCATGTCGTGCTCGGCGAGACGGCGGTGCACGGTGCGGAGCCGCGCCCCCGCGCCGAGCACGCAGACGCTGTCGTCGGCGTTGACGTCGATGTGGTCGAGTCGGGAGAGGTCGAGCGTGAGCCCGCCGTCGCTCGGGACCGAGCCGCCGAGCGCCGACGAGGCGGCGCCGCGCACGGTCACCGGGACGCGTTCGTCCCGGGCCCAGCGCAACGCCGCCGCGACCTCGGCCACGGAGGCGGGCAGAAGGACGACGTCGGGCACGGCGTGCGACAGGGTCCGCGTGAACAACCGGGTGAGATACACGTTCTGGTCGCGGTCGGCCTCGGCGCGCAGCGTCGCGTCGGTGACGATGCGCTGCGCGAGCGTCGCCGTCTGACGCTCGGACGTACCGACCGACCCGGCCAGCCGGGCGTGCAGCGAGGTCGCCAGCGCGAGGGTGCGCGGCGGCCCCTCACGCTCGGCCGGCGGGCGCCCGTCGTCGAGGAACCAGTGCAGGTCTTCGGGGAGGTCGTCAGCCGGCCGCGGATCGTCGGGGCCGGAAGCGAAGGACGGGCGGACCGCCGCGCTCAGGGTGGGGTCGTCGGACCCGGAGGTCATGCGCGGCAAGGCAGCCGCAGGTGGTCAGTCAGGGAACGCACCGTGGTCTCCTCATCGTCTGCGTTCACGCGAAACTGCGAAGACCGGCCCGCGACCGGCCCCGGAGGTGATTCAACTAGGCCGGACGGGTGAAGTCAATCCGCGTGACGGACCGGCGTCCGGCGACCCGGACCATGCCGGGCACTCAGAGCGGCGTGGCGATGTCGCACGCCGGCAGCTCGCACTCGACGAGCCCGTCGCGCAGCACGAGGGTGCGGTCGAAGAAGCGCCGGTTCTCGGGATTGTGGGTCACCATGACGATGGTCATGCCGTCGTCGTTGAGTCCCTGGAGCAGCGCCATGACCTCGTCGGCGGTGGCCGAGTCAAGGCTGCCGGTCGGCTCGTCGGCCAGGATCAGGGGCGGCTCGTTGACGAGCGCGCGGGCGATGGCGACGCGCTCCTGCTCGCCGCCCGACAGCTGGCTCGGCAGATGGGCGGCGCGGCCGCTCAAGCCGACGCGGCGCAGCACCTCGTCGGCTCGGGCACGCTTCACGCTGCCCGGCAGGCGCTTCACGGCGAGCGGAAGCATCACGTTCTCGAGCGCCGTCAGGTACGGGACCAGATTGTAGGCCTGGAAGACGAAGCCGATGTACTCGCGACGGAAGTCGGCCAGGCGCTCGCCGAGCAGGCCGTAGACGTCGATCCCGTCGATCGCGAGGCTGCCCGACGTCGGGTGGCTCAAACCGCCGAGGATCGCGAGAAGCGTGCTCTTGCCTGAACCAGACTGCCCCATGACGCCGAGAAAGGTGCCCTCCTCGACCTCCGCGTCGAGACCGCGCAGGGCCGGGACCGTCCCGGCGTCGGTCCGGTAGACCTTCTGCAGGCCGCGGATCTCGATGAAGCCGCTCACAGGGCTCGCAGCGCCTCGGTCGGGTCGAGCCGGCTGGCGCGCACCGCCGGATACAGCGAGGCGAGCCCTCCGACCGCGCCCGAGATCAGGAGTGCCCCCAGCCCGACCGGCAGAAGCCAGACGATGTGCGCGGAGTCGTCGGCGACCAGCGGCAGCACGGCGTACGTCGTCGCCATCCCGGCGAGGTAGCCGAGCGCCCCGGCGAGCACGCTCGCGGCCAGCGCCTCGATGAGGATCAGGCGGGTCACGTGCCCGCGTCTGAAGCCCAGGGCGCGGAAGATGCCGATCTCGCGTGTGCGCTCGCTCACCGAGCCCATCATGGTGACGAACACCACCAGCGCCTCGATCGCGAGGACGACGCCGGCGATCACCAAGCTCATGGTGCGAAGCTGGTCGAGGGCATGGATGCGGCTCTGGACCACTTCCCGCATCGCGGTGACCTTCGCCACCGGCAGTGTGGTCGAGAGCTGCGCGATGATGTCGTCGATCGGGCAGCCCGAGCAGAGGGCCGCGACCTCGACCAGCGAGACCGAACCGGGCTTGCCGAGCAGGCGCTGGGCGGCGGCGAGGTCGACAAGCAACAGGTCGTCGTCCTGCGAGCCGGTCTCCTCGAGGATCCCGGTGAGGACGAAGTCGCGCCCTTGGAGCCGCACGGTGTCGCCCATCTGCAGGTCCAGGGCGCGCGCCGCGTCGTGCCCGGCGACGAGCTCGCCGGGACTCTGCGGCGCGCGCCCGTCGACCTTCCACCAGCGCTTCAGGCGGAACTCGTCCTTGACGCGCGCGCCCATGAGAAGGACCGGTCGCCCCTTCACCTGAACCGTTCCGAGCAGGACGGGCGCCACCACGGCGAGGTTCTTCTTGTTCGGGATCGTCCCGATCCGCCGCACGTCGCCCTCGGTCAGGCCACGACCGGTGACGGCGACCCCGCCGAGCGAGACGCCGCCGTAGCTCAGGGCGAGCTCGTCGGTCCGCGGCGTGATGAGGATGTTGGCACCGTAGTCCTCCATGCGGTCCTGCGCCTCGACGCGCATCGCCGACGTCAGCGAGATCAGCGTGACGACCGTGGCCACGCCGATCAGGACGCCGACGACCAGAAAGGCCGCGCGCGCCTTGCGGCGACGCAGATTGCTGAACGCGATGGAGCGCAGGTTCACGGCACTCGGACGAGCGATGAGGCTCGAGGCGACGGGCGCCGAGCGGTCACTGGAAGTACTGCACGCCGGTGGCCAGAGCGTCGGCGGTGATCTGCACCTCGCCGCCCCTCACCTCGGTCTTGAGCGGCGACGGATTGCAGCCCCCGGCGACCTTGCCGATGCTGGCGGTCGGAAAGCGGCGCCCGCAGTTGTTGCAGACCATGACGTCGCCGTCCTGCGTGTAGCCCTTCTTCGCGGGATAGCAGACGTCGCACGCGTCGAACGCCGCCCGGACCGTGCCGTCTGGGCCCTCGACGAGGAAGTACTTCACCGTCGTGCCGCCGGCGTCCGCGCTGAAGAACTTCGCGGCGCCGCCCTCGAGATCGGCGACCGGGACGCTGGCCCGTCCCGCGTTGACCTCAGCGGCCTGAGCCGTGCCCTGGGCCGGCGGGGCGGCGTCGCCGCCGCGCATCGCGAACACCGCGCCGGCGGCGAGGGCGGCGACAACGGCGAGTGCGGCCAGGACGTAGCGAAGCGGTGAGCGGCGCCGTTCTTGCGTGAACTGCTCGCGCTTCGCCGCGCGCGCCTCTTCGCGACCAGCGCCGGCGCTAGCCTTGCGACTCTTCCCTGACTTGCCTCGCTGGGACGCTGCCATCACGCGCACCTCGATCTGGAGTCGGATCACGGATGAATTCGCTCCACAATAGGGACCCCCCCTGCGGGGGTCAACCCGTCCGCCGTTGGACGACGCGAGACGGCGCCCCGACTCCCGCCGGCTTCGTCGGCATCGGCCGCCGCTGGTCAGCCCTCGCGCCACTTGATACCGTGCAAGACCTCCCCATGGACCCGACCGACTTCCATCTCAGCGACGAGGCGTCCGCCCTCTCCGAGGCCGACCACGGCCGGCGCCCACCCGCACCTGGCCTGATGGAGGACGAGGCCGCGCGCCGCCGTGCGGCCGGTCAGGGCAACGACGTCGACGTCCACACCGGGCGTTCCTTCGCGCGCATCGTGCGCGAGAACGTCTTCAACTTCATCAACAACCTGTTCTTCGGCCTCGGCGTGCTTCTCGTCGTGCTCGGCCGACCGCTGGATGCGTTCGTCGCCGTCTTCGTGATCATGGCCAACACGGTCGTCAGCCTCTTCCAGGAAGTGCGCGCCAAGCGGATCATCGACCGTATCGCGATCCTCACCCGGCCCAAGGCGACAGTCGTGCGTGAGGGGGAGCTGGCCAGCGTCGACCCGAGCCGGATCGTCGTCGGCGACCTGCTGTACCTGCACCCGGGCGACCAGGTCGTGGTCGACGGGACGATGGTCGGCGAGGGGCACATGGAGGTCGACGAGTCGCTGCTCACCGGCGAGTCGGACCTGGTCGCCAAGCGCACCGGCGACGAACTGCTCTCGGGGAGCTTCTGCGTCACGGGCGGGGGTTACTACGAGGCCAAGCGCGTCGGACTCGAGAGCTTCGTGAACAAGCTGACCGCGCGCGCGACGACCTTCCGGCGCGAGCTCACGCCGCTGCAGCGCCAGGTCGGCATGATCATCCGGATCCTGCTGTTCATCGTCATCGCCTTCGACATCCTCATCTGGGTGCGCACCTACGCCGGCGGCATTCCCTTCGTCGAAGGCGTGCGCATGTCGACCGTCGTCGTCGCCCTCATCCCCAATGGCCTCGTCCTCTCGATCGCGCTCGCCTACGCGCTGGGCGCCGTGCGCATGCTCGGCAAGGGGATGCTGATCCAGCAGGGCAACGCGGTCGAGTCGCTGTCGAACGTCGACGTGCTCTGCACCGACAAGACCGGGACGCTCACCTCGAACCTGATCCGTGTTCACGAGCTGCTGCCGCTGCGCACGACGCGCGAGGAGCTCGAGGGTCTTCTCGGCGTGTACGCGGCGACCACGACGGACGTGAACCGTACCGCCGCGGCGCTGCAGGACGCCTACCCCGCGGAGGCTGTGGCGGCCGCGGACGAAGCGCTGTTCTCTTCGCAGCGCAAGTGGAGCGGCCTGTCGTTCGCGGACGACGGGTCACCGGGCACGTACGTGCTCGGTGCGCCGGAGGCGCTGGAGCCGTCGCTGACGAAGGACGATGCCGGACCGGACTGGCGGGCGCAGGCCGACGCGTGGGCGGAGCAGGGCCTGCGCGTGCTCATGTTCGCGGGGCGGCCGGAGACGCTCGCCTTCGGCGAGCCCAGCCGGCCGCAGATCCCGACTGGTCTCGTCCTGCTCGGGCTTATCTGCCTCAGCGACGAGCTGCGGCCGCACGTCCGCGAGACGCTGGACGAGTTCGCCGAGACGGGCATCGAGCTCAAGATCATCTCCGGCGACAACCCGCACACGGTGGCGTCGCTGGCCCGGCAGGCGGGGCTGCGCCGGCCCGCCGGCGCCGACGAGACCCACCGCGGGTCCTCCGCCGGCGCCGGAACGGGCGGCCTGACGGCCATCTCCGGCGCCGACCTCGAGGCGATGGGGCCCGTAGCCTTCGCCGACGCTGCCGAACAGGCCACGGTGTTCGGTCGCGTCACGCCCGAGCAGAAGCAGGAGCTTATCGACGCGCTGCGCGACCGGGGCCACTACGTGGCGATGATCGGCGACGGCGTCAACGACGTCATCGCCCTCAAGGAGGCCAAGGTCGGCATCGCCATGCAGAACGGCAGCCAGGCGGCGCGCGGCGTGTCCGACCTCGTGCTCCTCAACGACTCCTTCGCCGCCCTGCCTTACGCCTTCCGCGAGGGGCAGCGCATCATCAACGGCATGCACGACATCTTGCGCATCTTCATGGTCCGGATCCTCTCGAAGGCGTTCATCATCGCGATCATCGGCGTCCTCGGAGGCTTCCCGTTCGCTCCACGCCAGGCGTCGTACCTCTCGTTCGTCGGCGCCGGCATCCCTGCCGTCGCCCTCGCCACCTGGGCGATCCCCGGTCCGGTGCCCAAGATGCGGCTCTACCGGCTTCTGGCTCGCTTCGTCCTCCCGGCCATGGCGTTGCTCGTTCTCGGCGCGGTCGCGATCTACTTCATCTACGCGCTCCCGGCCGAGAGCAGCTACCTCGCCGCTCACCCCGGCGCGGGAGAGAACGAGGTGCACGACGTCACGCTCCACACGGCGCAGACCGCGACGACCGTCTTTGCCGCCTTCTGCGCCATCCTGCTGCTCCCGCTCACGGTGCCGCCCAGCGGCTGGTGGGGCGGCGGCGCCAGGGTCCGCGGCGACCGGCGCATCCTGGGGCTCACGGCGGGCCTGCTGGCGCTCCACATCGGCGTCCTCGCGACACCCTTCGGGCGCCACATGTTCGAGATCACGCCGCTGCCGGTCTGGCAGTACGTGGTGCTGGGGGGCTGCGCCGTGGCCTGGAGCCTGCTCTGCCGTCTGGTGTGGCGCAGTGGCATCCTCGACGGCTGGCTGGGGACACTCGACGACCCGGGCAACGAGGCGGTTCGGCGAGGCCGCGCTGAGGACCCTGCCGACCCCGCCGGCGGAGCCGGCCCAGTCGGCGGCTCGTGAACGAGGTCTCGCTCACGAGGCTGCAGTGGGCCGGCCTCGCGGCGAGCCTCCTCCTCCCCTCCCTGGCACTCGCCAACACCGCCGGGGCGACCTTCGTGCCCGTCTACCTGGCCGGCGGCGGCCTGCTGCTCTGGCTTCTGATGCGACCGTTCGAGCGAGCGACGCGTCGCCTCGGCGAGCGCACCGCCGCGTGGACGATCCTCGTGCTGCTGTGCCTGACGCTCCTCGCCGTGGTCGTCGTCCACCCACGGATCGACACGACGGGGGCCACGCTCTTCGGCGTCTCGATCGGCTCTTCCGACAACGACGACGCGGTGGACGTCGGCATCACTCGCCTGCTCGACGGCGAGAACCCCTACCGAGCGAAGACGTTCCTCGGCAACCCTGTCGCGCCGCTGCCGGGGGCCTTTCTCCTCGCCCTGCCCTTCTACGCGCTGGGCGACAGCGCCGTACAAAACGTCTTCTGGCTCGCGGTGTTCGCCGCGCTCCTGTGGAGGCTGGGCGGACGAGCCCGCATCGCCTTGATACTGCTCCTGTCCGTGCTTCTCGTCTCCCCTGATGTCGTCTACCAGATGCTCCAGGGCGGTGACTACGCGACCGACGCTCTCGCCACCGCCGCGTTCGCCGCTCTCATCGTCGATCTGGCGCGGCGCGCCTCGCCGTCCTCGCAGATCGCCCTGGCGGCCGTCGGACTCGGCATCGCGGTCACGACCCGGGTCAACCTGCTGCTCGTCGTGCCGCTCGTGGTCGCCGTCGTCTGGCGCGCCCATGGCGCGGATCTGCGGGAGCAGGCCGGCATCGGCAGACCGCCGGCGACCGCCGTTCGCGCGGCCGTCCTCACGGCCGCCGTCGTGGCGGCGACGGTCTGCGCCCTCGTGCTGCCGCTCTACTTCTGGGACCCCCCGCACTTCGCGCCGCTGCTCACGCGCGAGAAGGCCAGCTTCGCGACCTTCGGTCCGCTCGGCGGCTGGCTCGTGCCGGTCGCCGGCGTGGCGGTCACGGCCGCTCTCTGCTGGGCGGGCCGCTCCCAAGACGCGCGCGGCCTGTTCCGCGACGCCGCGCTTGTGCAGATGACGCTCGTGCTGGGCGGCTTCGCGCTCTCGTCCTTCGAGCGGGGCGAGCCGCACTGGTTCTACCTCCACTATGGACTCATGTTCCTCTTCTTCGGCGTGGCCGCCTGGGGCACTCCGCTGCTGCGAGAGGACGAGTAGCGGTGTGACGTGACGGCACGCCCGGGCCGAAAGGGTGGCCGATCCGTGCGGCCGCCCCGGCGCCGGGGCGGCCTAGACCAGCCCGGCCGATGGGCAGAGGCCCGCGAGCGGGCACAGCCCGCACGCCGGGCGGCGCGCGTGACACGCGCGGCGCCCGTGCCGCACGAGGTCGGCGTGCGCCGCGTAGATGTCCTCAACCTTCGGCCCGGCCAGCGCGGTCAGGTCGGGGTGCGCCTGCTCGGCTGACGCCTTCGCTGCGATCAGCCCGAGCCGCCGCGCCACGCGGTGCACGTGCGTGTCCACCGGCATGACGGGCCGCTCCAGGGCGAAGAGCAGCACGCAGGCGGCCGTCTTCGGTCCGATCCCCGGCAGGCGCGTCAGGTAGGCCTGCGCCTCGGCGTCGGTCATCGCGTCGAGCTCCGACAGGCCGGGCGCGCCGGTGCGCTCGCTGACCGCCTGCAGGATCGCCTTGATGCGCGGCGCCTTGGTGTGCGCCAGCCCGCCGAGCGCGATCGTCTCTTCGATCGTCTCGACGGGCGCGTCGCGCACCTCGGTCCAGCCCGGGAAGCGCGCCTTGAGCGCCGCGAACGTACGGTCGGTGTTCACGTCGGCGGTGTTCTGCGAGAGGACGGTGTAGACGAGCTCGTCGACCGGCGGGTAGCGCGGCGAGAGAACGGGGCGCCCGTAGGCGTCGTCGAGGATCCGCACGACGCGGCGCAGGAGCCGTCGTCTTTCGGTCGTCGTCATGCGCCAGAGCGTGTCAGCCGCGCGGCCGCCGTGCCGCCCGCGCCTCGGCCGTCCCGCCCGTGCCTACCTCTTCTTCGGCCGCCGCGCGTAGGCGCCGATGAGCAGGCCGGCGATCACGCCGATGACGAGCGTCAGGATGATGACGAGCCAGGCCGGCCACGTGAAGTCGAACCAGAGGAAGTTGAGCTGCGTGTCGGCGCCGTTCTGGAGGATGAAGACGAGCGCGATGATGGCGATGACGGCGACGACGATGAGGCGGCCGCGACCCCGCTTCGAAGGCTTGTGGTAGCGCGCCTCGGGCTGGACCTCGGGCTGCACCTCGGGCTGCACTTCCATGGTCGTCCTCCCCGCGTCGCGACTCGCCGTAGCTCAGATGCTATCGCCCGCGAAGGGCCGGGGAAAGGGGTCGTGCACAGGCGAGGGGCCGGGGTGCTGCGCACCCCGG
>Ga0315281_10007275_pt1 | contig 15619 bp, 17 predicted proteins | sample YL17G07_0_MG_FD_204540 | JGI IMG/M metagenome (GOLD analysis project Ga0315281, IMG submission 204540) | Sediment microbial communities from Yellowstone Lake, YNP, Wyoming, USA - YL17G07_0 | ecosystem: Environmental > Aquatic > Freshwater > Lake > Sediment | place: USA: Wyoming | collected...
AATACAAGTCTTTTCGTTTTTCGAATCTGCCAGTTTGAACTTCTCTCGCACGAACAACACGCTCACGTATGGCCGAGGAATTCTCGCCCGAGCGCTTCGATGAAAGCTCCGTGTATTTCACAGCCGGCACTTCCACGTGGATGTCGATTCTATCCAGCAGCGGACCAGAAATCTTGCCAACGTATTTTTGGATTTGCATCGGGGTGCAGGTGCATTCCTGATGCGGGTTTCCGTAATGTCCGCATGGGCAGGGTTGCGTTGCCATTTTGCAGTATTCAACTAACCGTCCCAAAACCCACAAAACCGTTGCCAATTCTGAACACCGTTGGCGACCATATTCGAAGAAGGCGGCTTGAACTCAACCTCGTTCAACGGGAGCTTGCGGAGCGTATTGGGGTCGAGGTAGACACCATTCTTAACTGGGAACACAACCGTTCAACACCGACGCTGCGGCATCTTCCCAAAGTTATCGCGTTCTTGGGCTATAACCCGCTTATCAAAAAACCGGAAACTTTGGGAGAACAGGCGCTTCAATATCGTAAACGTTGCGGTGTGAGTCAAAAAGAACTGGCGAGACAGGTAGGCATTGATCCGACAACCCTTAGTAGGCTGGAGCGAAACCAAGGCACGTGTTTTCCGTCCGTCTTACGGAAAGTTTCGACCTTCGTCAACGCTCACTCCTCAAACAGCGGAAAGCCTCCACAATGAATGAGCAATGAAGCCTAGAAAGGAAAATCATCCTCTATCACTTGCTCACAGTAAAAGCTAAAAAGAATTGTCACGAAGAATCAATCTCGATCCAACCACGCTTGGCCGTCGTTCCTTGCCTGAAGAGAGCCTTCTCTGTGTTGTTTCCTTCACCGATGTAAGCAGGGGAATTGCTTGTGGAGAGTCCTCGATCAAGTGACCGTAGGCTTCTTCCCTGCGGGCGCTGAGGTGGGGTCAGTTGGCATTCCATCAGAAGTTGATCGAGCAATTTGAGGTTGTTGTGTAATACTTTCTGCCATCTTTGCAGTTGTGGCTAACTTGCGAAATCCAATTATTTTCCTTAATAGTACAAACGAGAACAGTGAACAGCGTTGTGGGTGCTACGCTGCGGCGCGCAGTCTTTAGCTCCGGTCTGTTAGCTGGCGTCAAGAAAACAAACTATTAGAGAGCATATTGGACGTCCATACGATTCAGGCTGAAATTGACAAGACGAGAAAAAATCAACGCCATCAGTTCCAAACTCGATGGTCTTGTGGCCGACTTTCTCAAGTTTCTTCCGACTTTCCTTGTTAACTACAGCTTCTGCTATCGGGGCAGCTAATCAAAAAACCGGCAACTGATTTTTTAGGACGCTTCATCCGCTTGCACGTAAATCTGATTGATGATCGGATCGACTTGATGGTGAGAGAGAATCCGTTCGAGGGTTGACCCGGAAATCCTGGTGTTCTGAGAAAGCAATTTCTTTCCGCTCCCCGTACACAGGTCGCTTGCAATGACCATGCCTTCTTTCAATTCATAGATGTTTACTTGTTTCTTCCCTTCTAACCATGACGGGTTTTCAACAACCTTCAGATATTCTTCAAGAAGTTGAGTAACCTGCGGGTCCAATACAGTGCCCCGTCCCTCGTGGAATGTCTCCCATAGCGCTTCGCCCTTCCTGTTGGATTTTGCGGCCTCCTGTTCCAGAAAATTGATTGCTCGCAACACGCGCGAAGGAAACGGTATTTCCTTTTTCATCAGTCGATCAGGATACCCTGTGCCGTCGTAGTTCTCCAGTTGATGGCGCAGGATCAACGCCACGGTCTTCAGTTGTGGAATCCGTTCAACAAGGTATTGGCCTAGAACGGGAAACTGAGAGACACTCGTTCGTTCTAAGTCGGTCAGTTCATGCGTATCTTTCCGCAGTACGGTGTCAAGCAATTGGACTTTTCCGATCTCGTGCAAGTGGGCTGCAATCTCTAAAGATTTCAATGTTGTCTGGTCGAACTTCAAGCGCTCGCCGATCCATCGTGCGATCGTCGCCGCCCGTTCCGCGCGAATGGAAGCGTCGGGCACGTGGATGCCGATCAGTGTTGTCAGCAAATCGACTACTCCCGCGAAGCTCTCTTCGAGTTGCTGGTTTGCTTCCTTTAGCTCGGCCGCTTGCTGTTTCGATTGCTCCTGCAATGCTTTGATTCTCAACAGGGCAGCAACTTTTGAGACGAGTTCATCGGTGTTGAACGGCTTAACGAGGTAATCATCGGCTCCGATATTGAGGCCCTGCACTTTGTGCTCCACGCCTTGTGCTGAAGTGAGGAGCAAGAAAATCGTATCGAACAGTTGCGGATGGGATTTCACTTTCTGGCAGAAGGCAAAACCGTTCATCCCGGGCATGTAGTAGTCGCTGATAATCATTGCCGGCGGTTCCTCTTGAGCAATCTGCAGGGCTTCCTCTCCGCTGGAAGCTGTCACGACGTCGTATTGATTTGTTTCTAGCAGCGTTTGCTGGATGACCAGCAGCATGATCGGATCGTCATCCACCACCAGGATTCTCATCGGCTCATTCGTTTCTTTAGTTTTTGTCATACTCGATAATAATGCTTATGCGACGGTTCGTTACATCATAGGGGTCTTTCGTATTGCGAAGCTTTTTGTCCGCGTATCCCCGGACCTCATCGATTTGGCTCTCACCCACGCCGTGCCTAACAAGCATTCGGCGGGCGCTGTTGGCTCGGTCTGCACTCAACTCAAAGTTCGTGTATCCATCCTTTCGTGAATACGGCCTACTATCCGTATGCCCTTCGATGATAATATGATTCGGCAGCAGTGCCACCTTCTCAGCAATGGTCGTCAGCACCCGAACGGCCTCCGCTTTGAGCGATGAGGTTCCGATGTCAAAAAAGAATGACCGGGAAGTTTCGAGAAGTTCAATGCGTAAGCCTTCCTTGACAATTTCCATCTCTATCTGTCCTGCCAGTTCTTTCAACTGCGGCTGATTCTCTATTTCTTTCAGAATAGTCTGAGCCATCTCCTCCAACTTTTGTTTTTCCCTCTTCATTTGTTCCTCATCAATAATCTTCTCAGCTACCACATCCGTCCCCTGGAACATCCCGCCTCCTTTGGTGTTATCGAAGAATGCGCCCGGGTCCTTGAAGTAATTGGAGATGGAACTCTTGATATTTTTGCTTTGACCAACGATCCACAAAACGATGAACAGCGCCATCATCGCGGTGACGAAATCCGCGTAGGCGACTTTCCAAGCACCGCCGTGATGGCCGCCGTGGTCCCTCTTTTTCTTTCGTACGATCCGGATCGGCTCGTTGTCGTACTTCGAACTCACGCCGCTTTGCCTTTTTTGCCCTGAGCCGCTTTCACTTCTTTGATTGCTTGTTCAAGCTCCGCGAACGAAGGGCGCATATCGCTGAAAATGACGCGGCGCGAAAACTCTACTACGACCGTCGGTGCATTCCCTTTCGCATATCCCACTACGCTGGACTTTATGCATTCGAAGTACCGCGCTTCAGATTGATTCAGGAGCTCGAGATGGGATGCGATCGGTTGGACAAATCCGTAGGACAATAGCACGCCCAGAAACGTGCCGACCAGAGCCGCCGCCACTTTGTGTCCGATTTCTGCTGGCGGACCGTCGATCGCCTGCATGGTGACGACGATTCCGAGAACGGCCGCCACAATGCCAAGGCCGGGCAGCGCATCGCCCAATCTCTGAAGGATCGCGGGATATTTCGCCGACTCCAAGTGATGTGTATCCGTATCCGCCTCGAGCAAAGCCTCAATATCGTAAGGTGAAATGCCGCCACTGAGCAATAATTTCAACGTGTCGCACAAGTATTCGACGGCATGATGGTTCTCCAAGAGAAACTTGTTTTTCGTGAAGATAGAACTTTTTTCGGGAGTTTCGATATGAGGTTCGATGTTGATAAGGCCGTCCCGTGTCGCCACTGTGAACAACTCGAAGAGCGTCTTGAGAAGATTCAAGTATTCGGCTTTTGAATATGTATCTCCCTTGATCAACGCACCGACCTTACCGCTCATCTGTATCAGAACAGACAATGGAGTACCGACAAGCAGTGAGCCAATAGATGCGCCGCCGATGATCAAGAATTCAGCCCACTGCAACAGAACTCCCAACGGTCCGCCGTGAAGCATGTAGCCCCCGATGACTCCAACGATGACGATAGATAATCCTATTAGGACAGCCATGCCTCCGGCCTTTTATTGATCCAATTCCATTTCTAGACAGACTTCTCGGAACTATTTTTTCTCTTGTTCAGCATTGCTGCTGCTTTGAGCACTGAGCTTTTGACAACTAGCGCAGCCTGACGATTTTGTTGCTGCACAAGATGATAGATCTCGGTGCGATGCACCGTAATCTCTTTGGGAGCCTCGATGCCAATCTTGATTTGACCCTCGTGGATCGACAATACTTTGACTGTAATTCCTTTGCCAATCGTAATCGATTCGCCTGTTTTTCTTGAGAGAACAAGCATGGCCTATTCATTCCTTAACAAATGTGCCGGTTGGCTGAGGAGCGGATGCTGAAGCGACAACGAATCGTCTTCAAGGACAACTTGCTTTCCGTTCCGTGTCGTGTTATCGATAACAATCGGGCTTCTCAGATTGATTGTTGACTCCTCTACTCTTTCTCTTAGCGTCGCAACCACGAACGTCGATTTCTTTTCCTCACGTTGAAGGATATTATAGTCCGGCACGACCAGCTCAGGGTCTAGCAAGGGAAAACTCATCTCCGGGTCCTCAAGAGACACCAGCCAACGGAATGGCTGCGAGTCTTCATCATCGACGATGAGAAACTTCCGAGATTCCTCAAACCCTATCAAGCCCTGAGAGAATGTTATCACGTGCTTCCCTTCAAAGTCTAACTTGCCAAATCGGCGGTTCTTGAAATTCATTTCTTATCCTCCTTTTGTGACACTGGTTTTCTTATTGTTCCCGTTGAGAAGCGAACTGTTTTGAGCCTTGATGGGCGTTGTGAGGATGACAATATCGACGCGCCGGTTACGGGAACGGTTTTCCGCCGAGGTATTCAGCACCAAGGGCCGGTATTCTGAATAGCCGATGATCGACACTCTATCGGCCGACAAATGATGCTTCTCGATCAAATAATATCCGGCCGCTATCGCTCGCGCAACCGACAGATGCCAATTCGACGGGTACAACGGCGTGTTGATCGGAACATCGTCCGTGTGCCCCTCCACCCGGAAATCGTTAAGAAGCTTCCTCAATGCGTCTGCAAGCCGATCCAGCGTGCTCAACGAGATTTGCTTGAGTTCAGCCTTGCCCGATTGAAACAGCAGCTTCTCCATGAGATGCACCGTCACTCCCCGTTCATCCTGTGAGATTGCGACGGATTCATTCCCTATATCTTTCCCCAAAACAGCACGGATCTGCTCTTCTATCTTCTTCTTCTCAGCCTGCAGCGCCGGCATGACCGGTTCAATCGCCCCAACATTTCCCTGCATCACTCCGGGCTTTGACACGCCGAAGACTCCGCCGAGCGCCGAGACAATCTCGGCATACTTTTCGGAATCAACCTTCGACATCGCGTAGAGAATGACGAAGAGACCTAAGAGAAGTGTGATAAGGTCTGCGTACGTTAACAGCCACCGATCGGAATTATCCTGCTCGTGCTCGGTCTTTCTTTTCTTCTTCGCCATAAGATTCTTGTTCTCTTGACGGTAAGAGACTGTTGAGTTTTACTCTAATAACAGAAGGAACTTCGCCGGCTTGAATGGCCGACACTCCTTCGGTTATCATTTCCATAAACATTTGTTCCTGATGATGGATGTGTTTTAACTTGTCCGCAACAGGGAGCCAAACGATGTTTGCCATGAACACGCCCCAAAGCGTCGCGATGAAGGCGCTCGCAATATGATGAATCAACTCGTTCGGGTCATTTCCTGCGGCGGCGAGAGTCGCGATCAAACCCATCACAGTGCCGATAATCCCCATCGTCGGTGAATAGCCCCCCATCTTTTGAAACAACGACGCACCCTGAGTGTGGCGTTCGCCGACGCGCAAGATTTCTGTTTCTGCCAGCGATCGCAGTGTTTCAGGGTCGGTTCCGTCAATCGCAAGCCGCAAGATCTTCTTCATGAACGGATCCGACACTTCTTCAATCTCCTGTTCAAGCGAGAGCAAGCCTCCCTTTCGCGCAATCGAAGAATAGTGGACCATGTCCTCAATGATTGGCTTGACCTCGTACTTTGGAGGAAAGAGCGTCAATCGGATCAATGTTCCAATCTCAAAGAACTTACTTAAAGAGGTTCCGATCATCGCAGTGGCGAGAGTTCCGCCAAAGACAATGACCATTGCCGGGATGAGTATCAACGCGCCGATTTGTCCCCCCTCGAGAAGAAACGACCCGAAGATCGCTGCGAAACCAAATCCCAAGCCGGCAGCAGTGCCGAGGTCGAGCGATCTCCTCATGTTATCGTAGATAGTCAAGTAAGGTTTTCGGGAGAATCCTCGAAGCGGTGTTCAGAGCAGCGTCGAGCATTATCTCGTCGTGCTTGAGTTTCATAATGGACTCTGCGACGTCGGCATCTTGTTGAATCGATAATAGCCCTTCCAGTTGTGTTTTCTGCACCGTGAGGTGCGTGTTCAGCGCATCCAGGCTCTGGAGTATCGATCCTGCTTTGCTTCCTTTCCCAAGGACATAATCATACATCGAAGAAATTGAATCCTTCTGCGCGACCGTGGGAAACTGGCCGCTGCGGAGATCATCCCGCAGTTGGATCATCGCCTGGAATATTGCCGTCCCTTGGAACGCTTCCTGGCCGTCGATGTTCACGACTTGCGACAGCCCCTCGCTCACGGGAAACTGAATCGACCCTGTAATTCCCTTGGGACTCGGAGTGACCGCCGAACGGTCGGATGCCATAATAAACGGAGCATCGAGTGTTTGCGTGCCGCCAAAAATGTACTTACCGCCAAACTTGGTGTTGGCGATGTTTACTGCTTCATCCAAAAGGCTATCGATGCGATCCGCATAGATCCCGAGCTCACCGGCGTGCGTCCCGTTCGAAGCCCGTGTCACGAGTTCCCTCATTTCAAGAAGAACATTCGCAAAACTGTCCAGGGCGCCCTCCGTCATTTCCATGACGCTTTGCGCATCGCCGACATTCTTTTGATATTGTTCATTCAGGCTCAACATCGATTTCAGACGCAGGATAGACTCTGCCGCCTGAGGATCATCCGAAGATTTGTTCACCCGCTTTCCGGTGGCGAGCTGAGTCTGGAGTTGCACGATGCGTTCTCGGTTCTTGTTCACGCTGTTGAGAAATGAATCCGCGATATTTGTCTCAGTCACTCGCATAGGTTATCTCATGTCAAGAATTGTTTGGAAAAGGTCGTCGACCGTCGCCACCACTCTCGCCGCCGCGTCGAACGCACGTTGGTACTTCATGAGGTTCACCATCTCCTCATCCAGCGAAACGCTGGAGACCTGATTGCGTTGATTCTCCATTTGCTGTAGCACCAGCTCTTGCGCTTTGGACGTGCCTTCCGCGGAATTGATGCTTGCTCCGATTGTACTCACCCATCCGTTGTAGAATTGAGAGATCGAGATGCTGTTCCCGCTCATGAGTTTTTCGTTCTGGACCGCAGCGATTGCCATTGCGGTTTGATTATTGCCGGGCGCGCCGTCCGCCGAAGCGGCGATGTTGTCCGTGTTCGACAAGACTGAACTGTTCACGGCAATGCTCTGGGCGGTTGTTCCCGTGAAAAAATTGAGTCCGGTCGGTGCGGGACTGCCCAAGCCACGGCCGCCAGAATGCAGCGTGTTAACCCGTGAGATTAATGTCGCGGCAATTTGGTCGAGCTTGGCCATATAGTCGGGGAGAGTTGTATTGTAGATTTTCATCGCTCCGCCAAGCTCGCCTGAAGGGGCCCTCACTTCACTTCCAGAGATGTCACCAACAATGGCAATTTGGCTTCCCGTTACTTGGACTCGCAACGCAACGGCGCCTCCGCGAGATGATATAACCGTCCCGCCAACAGAGACCATAATCGAACCCCGCTCATCCTCAGAGACCTTCGTGTTGACAAGCCTGGAAAGCTCTTCAAGCTTCAGATCGCGAGAGTCCTTCAGATCGCTTGGATCTGAACCGACCGCGGCAGCGCTCACGATCATGATATCCAAATCACTAAGCTCTTTCGTAAGCTGATTCACTTTCTGGATTTTGAGTTTGACATCATCGATCAGATTATCCCTGAGTTGCGTCAAGCTGTTGTTCAAGCTGTAAAATTTCTGAGTCAGCAAGGTCCCTTGCTGCAGGACTGCGTTTCTCGATGAACTTTCTTCGGGGCGAACTGCAAGGTTCTGAAACGCCAGGAAGAACTCATTGAGGGCATTTCCCAGTCCGACGTCCGACGGTTCATTGACAAGAGCTTCCACCTGGCTAAGAATGCTGTACTGCGCAGAAGCATCACCCAAGAGGTCATTCGAGGAACGAATCTGTTGGTCAATGAATCGCTCCCGAATGCGGCCGATGTGGTCAGCCAAAACTCCCGTTCCGATATACCCGCCCTGAACTGGCAGCGGCATTGAAGCAACGAGATCCACGCGCTGACGCGAAAACCCCGGTGTGCTCGCGTTAGCGATATTGTGACTGGTGGTATTCATCCCCAGCCGCTGACCCATAAGCGCCCGACGCGCAACTTCTAATATTGTTGAGATTCCTGCCATGCGCTACACCTTTTGGTCGACTAACTGCCGTGAATAATTTTCTGTGAGGATGCGGATATTCTCGCGCACAAAACGCAGCGAATGTTTCAGCAGAGAATCGTTCTCGCTGTTCATCACAATGACATTGTGAACCGCCTCCCTGAGACGATGGCGGACATCTTCGATTCGGACCATCTCATCCCGATGCTCAAGCTCGTTCACCGCCGACTTGGTCAAGCTGGTTCTTTCTCGCTCGAGAGCCTCGATGGAACTTGCCAACTCCTCCTCGCGCTCTATAGCTGAATCCAACGCGGCGCTATCAAACTTGACGATCGCCTCTTGTTTCGTTTTCAAGATATCGCGCATCAATTCTGCCAACTCTGCTTCCGCGGTGAGGACCTGTTCAAGCCGGTCAATTGTTTTCATTATTCAGTATCTCCTGTTGCTCGTAGTGACGCAAATATTGTTTTACGCGTGCAACGTATTCGCCCGTTTCCTGATACGGCGGGATGCCTCCGTGTTTCTCGACTGCCGACGGGCCCGCATTGTAAGATGCCAGAGCGCTGTCGAGATTTCCGCCAAACTGCTCCAACATCTGCTTGAGGTATTTTGTACCACCAAAGATATTCTGCCGAGGATCCCAAACATTTGATACTCCCATCGACGCAGCTGTTGAATCAATCAATTGCATCAAGCCCTTCGCATTTTTCGAAGAACGAGCGTTTTGGACGCCGGCAGACTCCGTGGCGATCACTGCTTTGATTAGACTTCCATGAAGTCCGTGTTTCTTGGCGGCTTCTTTGATAATGTCATCAAATGCGGCAATCCGCTCCGCCATTTTCGTTCCGGGGCCGGAGTTTGAAGTCCGGGTGCTCACTGTGGGGACAACTGAGAGCGGAAATTCGTCCGGCGGAACATCTCGGGAAGGATGCTGCGCATTCGGCAGTTTGTCTCCGGTAATTTTCTTATAAAGCATCTCTGCGAGGCCGAGATTGCTGTTGCGAGAAACGTGTCGCGCAAGCTCAAGATCGAACATACCTTCGAGCATATCCCCGCCGAAGCTGTCGCCAAACATATCCTCTTTGCTGATGTTGCCTCGCATAGTTTTCAACAGGTAACCGACAAACATCGATTCAAAATCCTGCACGGACTTCTGAAGCTTCGCTTTTGACTTCTCGTCCAAAGGCGCCGCTTTTGTTGCATCCGTCTTTGCAGTTACTGGGGTATCAATGGTCACTGCGGTCTCTTTCTCTATGCTTACATGATGATGAGGTCTGCCTTCAACGCCCCGGCTTCTTTCAAAGCCTGGAAGATTGCTATGATGTCGCGCGGAGAAACTTTCAGAGCGTTCAGAGACTTCGCGACGTCCTGCACAGTTGCAGCTCCGTTCAGCACAACCACCGATGTGCTGTCGATGCCGGCGCTCACGGTCGTTAGCTGCGTTGCCACAGTCTGTCCTTGGGAAAACGGACCCGGTTGCGAAATGACGGGAGTCGATTGGATCTCGATATTCAGCCCTCCGTGCGAGATGGCAACCGGCAATATGCTGACATTCAACCCGACGATCACTGTTCCCGTCCGTTCGTTGATGACGACCTTCGCCGCTACGTCGGGATTGACCTCCAGAAGCTCCAACACGGAGATGAATTCGACGAGCTTTCCGTCTGGACGATACTCTTCGGGCACATCAAGCGCAACCGTCGACGCATCCTTTGGGATCGCGAGCTTCGCATTGAATTTTGCATTGACTGCTTCGGCAATGCGGTTTGCCGTCGTGAAATCTGCCTGAAGAAGCACAACGAAAACCTTCGATTCCTTTATGAGCTCGACCGAGACGGATTTCTCCAGCACGGCGCCGCCTGGAATTCTTCCCGCAGCGGTATGGTTCCTTCGTACTTCACTTCCTCCAGCACGGACGCTCATGCCCCCTACAGAAATCGGGCCTTGCGCTGAGGCATAAACCTGCCCCTCGATTCCCGAGAGAGGCGTCATGAGCAAATTTCCTCCCTGCAAGCTTGTCGCATCGCCAAGTGATGAGACCGTCACATCAAAAACCCCGCCTTCTTTCGTAAAACCGGGGACGGATGCCGTTACCATCACTGCCGCAACGTTGCGCAGCCGCAGATCATTTTGAGGAACAGTGATGCCAAAGCGTTTTAACATACTGGTCACTGACTGGAGCGTGAACGTTGAACGCTGCGTGTCCCCCGTTCCGTTAAGGCCTACAACTAAACCGTAACCGAGCAATTGCTGCGCTCGAACACCTTGAACGTAGGCAATATCCTTGATCCTCGTCGCCAACAGCATCACCTGGAAACCGATGACGAGGATGCAAACCTTAGCGAGGAGTTTCGAACACTGTTTCATCGTCTGAATTCCTTAGAAGAGCCAATGGAAAATTTTCGTAAGCCAACCCGGCTCTTGCGAACGGGCCACGATCCCGCTTCCTTCAAAAACAATGACGGCATCCGAGATGTTGAATGAATACACGCTGTTGTCGGCCTGAATATCCGAGGGCCGCACAATGCCGGAGATTCTGATGATCTGCTCTTCACCGTTGATGACAATCGTCCGGCTTCCGTTCACGAGCAGATTACCGTTTGTCAGCACGGAATCGACACGAGCGCTGATCTTCGCACGAACCGAACCTCGGCTGGAAGTCGAGCCTTCCCCTGTGAATTTGTTGCCCGTCCCTAGCGTAATAGCCGCATTGGGGAGGGGTTTTTCTGAAACTTTGCCAGAAGCTGAGAACGAAAGGTCGCTTTCACGAGACCCCGATGTCTTGGCGTCATTCGATGCGCTCGACGTTTCCACGACAATGATTGTTACTGCGTCCCCCGCTCTCGCTCCTTTTTGATCTGCAAAGAGCGATCGACTTGAATTGTTTCTCATGTCCTGCGCCGAAGCAATATTGAAAAGACCGCAACATAAAACAACCGTCATCACATGGTTTTTTTTCATCCGGTTCCCCATTTCTCAATCTTATTTGGGCACAAGTTCCAGCGTCTGGTCATCTATTACTCGGGCCCTCAAGCGTTGATGCGAGTCAACTAATTGCACGGTGATAATATCCCCTTTCCTGCCATCTTCTTTTGCGACCGCCTTGGTGGAGAGTGCCACGGCACCGTGCCTTACCATGAGAGTCACAAATTGGTTCAGCTCAACCAACGGGTGCGATTCGAATACACTCTCGGACAGAACGCTTCCTTCCGACACAATCCGTTTTGTCCTTTTTCCGATGAGTTGTTCTCGCTTCGTGATCACATCGGTCGACAAGGTCGTCGTCTCGACCGACCGGAACAGGAGATCATCGTCAGTAATTGGAGCGTGTTTCGGTAGTTGCTTTTGCGAGATTGCCACCGTGCCAAATGTTCTGATTCGCACCGGGACTGTAAAACGACGACCTTTTTCTCCGTCTCCAACCACCTCGAGTGCAAAACTGAGATTTCCACGAAGAGGCGCTGTGTTGTCCGCCAAGACCCGAAGTATATACGCTCCCCGAGGAAGCGGGATACGATTCGGAACAGTTCGAAATTCAATCGCGATCGAATTTGTGCTCGCGTCTTTGCACTCTGGCACGAACCTCTCGACGGTTCTTCGAATCTCTTCGACCGAGATGTAAGTCGTCTTCGGAGCCTGCCACAGTAAGCAGAGTATGAGAAATATCGTCATGTGTTTCTTTCGCTCTTATCCTCGCTTGAGGTTGTTTGCCATTGAGAGCATTTCTTCGACGGTTTTGATCGTCTTTGAGTTGATTTCGTACGCCCGCTGTGCGGTAATCATATTCACCATCTCTTCGACAATATCGACATTCGAAGACTCCAAGAAGTTTTGCTGAAGTTCGCCGAAACCTTCGCTTCCGGCTGCGCCGTTGATCGGCCTCCCGGAAGCTGCGGTCTCAACGTAAAGGTTGTTGCCAATAGACCGCAAGCCGGCGGGGTTGATAAACTTGGCAAGCTCAAACTGGCCTAGCTTCACCGGAACAGTGTCTCCCGCCGCCGTCGCCTCGATCACGCCATCTCTGCTGATCATGATGGAATTCGTGTCTGAGGAGAATGAAACTCCCGGCTCGACGATGAACCCTTGCGCTGTTACCAACGTTCCTTCGCCGGAAATTTTCAACGCTCCGTCACGTGTGTATGCTACGGAGCCGTCCGGCCGACGGACTTGAAGAAACCCTTCTCCCTGTATCGAAACATCCAGAGGGTTGCTTGTTGGCTGGATATCTCCCTGTGCAAAGCTCTTCAGCGTTGCAACAGGGAGCGTGCCGTTCCCAACCTGAATTTCGGTTGAACCCTGAACATTGGGATTTTGGGATTGCTCACTGACCTTGAGCGTTTGATACATGAGGTCCTGAAATTCTGCGCGGCTTTTCTTGAACCCTGTCGTGTTCACGTTTGCCAGATTGTTCGCCATGATTTCCACGTTCAATTGCTGCGCATACATGCCTGTCGCTGCCGTCCTTAAAGCTCTATTCATAATCGTGCCTCCACATTTGGTTGTTGTTGAGTGATGTTCTAAATGCGTCCGACTTCGATCGTTTTTTCGAGTGTCCCGTCCTGCGTCTGCACTGCCTTCTGATCTGATTCGAAGCTACGGTTCAACTCTATCATTTCAATCATCTCGTGAATACCGTCCACATTCGACTCTTCCAGGAATCCTTGTCGGATCAACGTCTGGTTGCTATCGACATCCTTAGGTTGATTCGATGCCTCGGTAACGAACAGGGATTCACCGGCTTTCCTCAATGCAGACTTATTTTCAAAGTCCACTAACCGTAATTTTCCGACAAGAGCATTGTTGAACTGAACTTCTCCAGCTTCATTGATTTTGATGTTTCCGTGTACGGCTTTTTGGATATCGGGGATTTGTAGTTTCCCTTCGTGTGCCAAAACCGGATATCCTTGCGAAGTTACAACGGTACCGTTCAGCGAAAGCATAAAGTTGCCGTTCCGCGTGTAACAGATTCCTTGCGGCGTTTCCACGGCAAAGAACCCTCTTCCTTGTATCGCGACGTCGAGCGGGTTATCGGTTTGATTCAGGGACCCTTCGGAGAAATCCGTAAACTGACGAACGTGCAGGCCAGCCAGTTCGCCTTTCCCTTGTGACTGGGCAAGCTCGGTCCCTTTCATCACTTCCAGGAAGGTGTTTTCACGCTTGAATCCTGTGGTCCCAATGTTGGCAAGATTATTTGCCAGCACTTCCAGATGGAGCATCCTCGGTTGCAGCGCAGCCCCTGACGAATAAATGCCTTTGATCATGCAAACTCCTCCTTCTGAGTCTTTGAATGTTCGATGCGGCGAAGTTGGTTTACCAATTCGAGCTCACCCAGGCCGACGCCTAATTTTTTTGCAAGTTTTTTCCGATCGTCAACGGATGATTTCGGGATACGAAGCCCGCGTAACCTTGAACCGAGCGAATTCCCCACTTTGTGCATTTCCAATGTCTTCACGAGCTGCAATTCGCCTTGACCCCTCTGGAACGACCGGGCAGCGGCTATTTCAACATCATCGCATATCTCATCCTCCGTCCACGTCCCGGTTCCGATTGCGGATGAGGGCTGATGCGCCTCCAGCAGGCTCTTGAAATCGGTTGAAGGGATGGCAGACACCCCGCGTTGAATTGCTTGCCGGATTGTTAAAATGACTGATGCCCCCAATTTTCCTTGCTGGAACACGACGAATCTCATCACTCCGTACGTCCCAAGCCCCGCGAGAACAACAATCCAAAGGAACGCAATCACGGAAACTTTTGGGGAATTGCGTCGACCTACTCCGGCGTGTGTTTCTTGCTTGGATAGGTTTTCACTCACAAGGGCGATATCTGGCTGATTCCAAGCTTGCGCAGCGATATCAATCACTGGTCGACGCGCCAATACTTTTGATTGCTGCTGCTGTCTCAGCGCAAACTGTCTTCGTCGTACAAGCTGTCGCACCGAATCCGTTAGAGTCACTTGACTAAACGCGACCGTAGTCGCCGCAGGCTTTCCTACTTGAACACCACTGCTTGCAGCCGATCCGAATGGGCTGAAAGCACACAGAAATCCCGCAACAATCATAAGCAACAGCATCCTGTGTTTCATTGTGGTAGCCTCCTCACAGGAAGATGGATAGTAAATGTAGTCCCCGCTCCTTCGGTGCTATCGACCTTCATCTCTCCCTGGTGCTGGGCGACAAGTTTACTGCAGATCGAAAGCCCTAATCCAGTCCCTTTACCCTCTTCCTTCGTCGTGAAGAATGGATGGAAAATCCTGTCGAGGTGTTCTTTCTTGATTCCGGTGCCCGTGTCCGAGAACTTCACTTGGACAATCATCCCTTTGAGTTCGGTCTGAACACTCACTTTCCCTCCTTGAGGCATCGCGTCGCGCGCGTTAATCAATAAATTAAGAAACACTTGTTGAAGATAGGTTGAATTCCCCGTGATGGAAGGAAGGTTTTCCGAGAGGGAAAGCTCAATATCGATATTATCATTCCTGAATTCATGATGGACTATCGCGACCATTTCCTCGACTGCCTTGTTAACATTCACAATGCTCATCGGCACTTCGTCGGAAACGTTCCGTGAAAAATCCATCAGCCGTTTGCAGATCTCAGCGAGCCGTTTGACCTGGATAGAGAGCACGTTGATCCAGTCTGGATGCGCGTTGCCCTTCTCCGCCATTGCCACGTGAAGGATCAGAATTTGGACGGGATTTTTGATTTCGTGCACAACGCTCGCAGCGAGTTCGCCGATGGCGGCAAGCTTGGCTGCCTGCATTATTTGTGCCTGCGACGCTTTCAGCTCTTCATTCACTTTCGCGAGCTGCTTGTATGAGCGCGAGTTCTCCACTCCCACCGCTGCCTGGTTTGCCAGAACGGTGAGGAGCTGGATATCTTGATTCGAAAATTCCTCATGGGGTTTTTCCGTATGGATCAGATAGATTCCCGTTCCCTTGTTGCGCAAGATCAG
>Ga0315281_10007278_pt1 | contig 15615 bp, 12 predicted proteins | sample YL17G07_0_MG_FD_204540 | JGI IMG/M metagenome (GOLD analysis project Ga0315281, IMG submission 204540) | Sediment microbial communities from Yellowstone Lake, YNP, Wyoming, USA - YL17G07_0 | ecosystem: Environmental > Aquatic > Freshwater > Lake > Sediment | place: USA: Wyoming | collected...
CACCCCACGTCCGGACCACTCGTTCGCAAGGGCTCTCGTGATCGCCGCCACTCCCGACTTCGCAGCAGCGTAGGCGGGGACCCAGATCCCACCCTGGAAGGAGAGGAGGGAGGCGATGTTGATGATCTTGCCGTGACCGGCGGCGAGCATTCCCCGGCCCGCCTCGCGGCAGAGCCTGAAGACGCTTCCGAGATTGACGTCGAGGACGTAGTCCCAGTCCTCGTCGGTGGTTTCCTCGGCACTCGCGCGCCGGATTGTCCCGGCGTTGTTGACGAGGATTTCAAGACCGCCGAGAGCCGCAATGGCCTCCGACACGAGCCTGGCGGGCGTCGTGAAATCTGAGAGGTCTCCCGCGATGGCGGCGGCCCTGACACCTGCCGCGCGAATAGCCGCACAGGTCCCGTCGCAGTCCGCGGGCCGCACCTCGGCGTGGACGACGACGTCCGCGCCGGCCCTGGAGAGGCCGATCGCAATGGCAGCGCCGAGGCCGCCCGAGGCGCCCGTGACCAGAGCCCTCCGGCCGACAAGTGAGAAAAGGCCGAGTCCGTTGGTGTGCATGATGCCCTCACTTTGCGGGCTCGAGCCCGCGGCCGACTGTCCCGAGCTCGAGGCCAAGGTACTCCCTGGCATTGAAGAACGAGATCGCCTCGACCAGGCGACCGAGCAATGCCTTGTCGTGTGGAACGAGCCCTCTCCTCGCGTCGTGGCCGAGGAGATTGCAGAGCAGCCTGCGGAAGTAGTCGTGCCGCGGGTAGGAGAGGAAGCTGCGAGAGTCGGTCACCATGCCCACGAACTGCGAGAAGAGGCCCATGCTCGAGAGTGCCCTCAGCTGGGCTTCCATCCCGTCCAGTTGATCGAGAAACCACCACGCCGGGCCGTACTGGATCTTGCCCGGCAGGGAGCCGTCCTGGAAGTTGCCGGCCATCGTTGCGAAAACCTCGTTGTCGGCCGGGTTCAGGTTGTACAGGATCGTCTTGGCGAGCTGCTCCGTGCTGTCCAGCCGATCAAGGAAACGCGCCAGCGACCGGGCCTGCGGGAAGTCGCCGATGGAGTCCAGGCCGCTGTCGGCGCCAAGCCTGCGGCGCAGACGCGTGTTGTTGTCCCGGAGCGCCCCCAAATGGAACTGCTGAACCCAGCCGCGGGCGTGGTCGAGGAGCGCGAGCCGGTGGAGAAGGGCCGATCGAAAGCCGCGCGCCTCGCTGGGCTCGAGCGTCTCCCCTCTCCGGACACGGCCGAAGCTCTTCGAGGCTTCCTGGTCGGTCCAAGGCTCCGAGTCGATCTGCTCAAGCCCGTGGTCGGAAGCACGACAACCGGCAGCATGGAAAAACTCATGTCGCGACTCGAGGGCTTCGAGCAGAGACGCAAAGGTCCCGACGGAGAGTCCCGCGGCCTCGCCCAGCCGATCCACCCAGGCGTTCCATGCCTGCGGATCGCCCGTTGCGAGGACGCGGTCCGGCCTGAACGTGGGATACACGCGCGTCTCCGGGTCAACCCGCGCGGCCAGCGTGGTGTGATGCGCCAGCAAGTCGATAGGGTCGTCGGTGGTACACACCACAGCGACCCGGAAATGTTGGAGCAGCCCCTGCGCGGAGAAGCCGGGTTCGGCGAGCAGCTCGTTGCAGCGGGCGAAGATGCCGCGCGCGCTCCGCGGCTCGAGAAGCTCCGCGATTCCGAAGGGGCGCCTGAGCTCCATGTGAGTCCAGTGGTAGAGCGGGTTGCGGAGCGTGAACGGGACGGTCCGCGCCCACGCCTCAAACTTCTCCCAGTCCGACGCGTCCCCGGTACAGAACCGCTCCGGGACCCCATTTGCTCGCATCGCCCTCCACTTGTAATGGTCGCCCTCGAGCCAGATCTCGGTGATCGAGCGAAAGCGATGGTCCTCCGCGATCTGCGCAACGGGCAGGTGGCAGTGGTAGTCGATGATCGGGAGCTTCTCGGCGTGAACGTGATAGAGCTCCGCGGCCAGATCCGTTTCCAGCAGGAAGTCGTCGTGAATGAAGGGCTTCATCGGGCGCCTCCTTCTCGTCGCCGGCGACGCGTCGGCGATGACCCAGACTCGCTGGCCTGGGCCTTGCGTGCCTTCTCGAGATGCTCGGCCATCTCACGCCGGGCCCGCTCAACGTCCCGCGCCCGGATCGCCCGGTAGATTCGGCGGTGCATTTCGGCTGATTCCTTGAGGTTCGTTGACTGGACCACCGTCTCTCGCCTGGTCTCCCACACCAACTGCGCGAGCGTGTCGACGAGCGTGGCCAGGACAGGATTCTGCGAGGCGGCCGCCACGGCGCGATGAAACTGGACATCGTGGAGGAGGTACTCCTTCGGATTGTCGATTGACGCGAACATACCCGCGACTTCGGCCGCCATGGCGGCCATCTGCTCGGGCGTTGAGTTCGCCGCCGCGAGGTAGGTTGCCCCGACCTCGAGCACGGATCGCGCCTCGAAAATCTGGTCGTGGGTGAACCCGTGGAGGGCCGCGAGAAAGCGGAGCGGCCCTTCCCCGAGCCGCGGCGGGCCCGCGACGATGTAGGTTCCCGAGCCCTGGCGTGCGTGCATCACGCCCATCGCCTGGAGCGAACGGATACCTGAGCGCAGGGAGGCCCGGCTCACCCCGACCTGATCGGCGAGGTCGCGTTCCGGAGGGAGCCTGTCCCCAGGCCTCAGGCGGCCGGCCTCGATCATCTTGAGGACGTACTCCACCACCCTGCCCCCGGCCGTGTTGCCGTTTGACCGGCTACCAGAGGTCTTACCTGTCATCGCCGTGGCCTCAGAATTGGTCTGCAGAGTGATACCACCCCCCACCCGTTCGTGTCAAGTAGGAGTGGCCCCTAAGCCAGGTCATTCGTGTACTTGCACGGTCGAAAGGGGTTAGATTTGACCCCGTGGATTTTGTGGTATCGTGTCCCCGGAACGGAAGAGTGGTTGACCACTTCTTCGGGACCATGGAGCTGGGATGACACTCAAGCTCAGGAGTGAGTCTGAGTGCCGCTGGGACCTCATCAGCCTCGGAGAGGTCATGCTGAGGTTGGACCCCGGCGAGGCCCGCATCCACACCACCCGGCGGTTCGCCGCGTGGGAGGGAGGCGGCGAGTACAACGTCGCGCGCGGACTGCGGCGCTGCTTCGGGAAGCGCACGGCGGTCCTCACCGCGCTCGCCGACAACCCCGTCGGGCGGCTCGTCGAGGATTTGATGCTCCAAGGCGGGGTCGACCTGTCCCTCGTGCGCTGGGTTCCATACGACGGCGTCGGGCGAGCGGCGCGCAACGGGCTGAACTTCACGGAACGGGGGTTCGGACCACGCGCCGCAGTGGGCTGCTCGGACCGAGGGCATACCGCCGTTTCCCAGCTCCAGCCCAGCGACTTCGACTGGGAGAACATCTTCGGCCGGCTGGGCGCGCGGTGGCTGCACTCCGGCGGCATCTTCTGCGCGCTTGGCGAGTCGACGCCCGACGTTGCGCGGAGCGCCTTCGAAGCGGCCAGGCGGCACGGGACGATAGTCTCGTACGACCTGAACTTCCGCGACTCCCTCTGGCGGTCCGCCGGAGGCCAGGCCAGGGCGCAGGAGGTCAACCGGGGCCTGGCGGGTCTGGTCGACGTCTTGTTTGGCAACGAGGAGGACTTCTCCGCCGCGCTGGGATTCGGGGTCGAAGGGACCGATTCCGGTTTCGAAGATCTCTCGACGGCCGGCTTCCGCCGGATGATCGCGAAGGTCATGGAGGCGTTCCCGAACATCACGGCGGTTGCGGTGACGCTTCGTACCGCCCGGAGTGCCGGCAAGAACGGCTGGGGAGCCCTGTGCTCCTTTGCCGGCGAGTTCCTCGAGATCCAGCAGGTCGACATCGACATCCTCGACCGGGTGGGTGGGGGCGACTCGTTCGCGTCCGGCTTCATCTGCGGCCTCTTGGAAGGGCGAGGTCCGGAGTGGGCGCTGCGATGTGGCGTTGCCCACGGTGCCCTCGCCATGTCGACTCCTGGCGACACCTCCATGGCCACGCGTTCCGAGGTCGAACGGCGCATGAGCGGTTCGAGCGCGCGGATCGAGCGATGAGCCGGCGGGAGACCATTGAGAGGATTGAGCGGCTCGGCCTCGTCCCGGTCGTGCGGGCGCCGTCAGCGGCCGTGGCGCTGCGTGCGGCGCGAGCCGTTTTCGCGGGAGGGATCGACGTCCTCGAGATCACCATGACGGTTCCCGACGCTCTCGATGTCCTGCGCCAGCTCGCCAGCGAGCTGAAGGGCCGCGTCATCCTCGGCGCCGGCACCGTCCTCGACGCCGACACCGCTCGGGCCTGCATCGCGGCGGGAGCCGAGTTCATCGTGGCTCCCGGGCTGGACCTCGAGACGGTCCGCGTGGTGCACGACCTCGAAAGGCCGGTGTTGCCGGGCGCGCTCACGCCGACCGAGATCCTGACGGCATGGAAGGCCGGCGCCGACATGGTCAAGATCTTCCCCTGCTCGGCCGTGGGGGGAGCCGAGTACGTTCGGACGCTCAAGGTGCCGCTGCCCCAGGTGAAGCTGCTGCCGACCGGGGGCGTGGACCGGCACACTGCGGCCGACTACATTCGCGCCGGCGCAGCCGCGCTCGGGCTCGGCGCCGCACTCATTGACATCAAGGCCTTGCAGGAACAGGGTGACGAGGCGCTGTCGGCTCCCGCCCGCGAGCTCGTCGAGATAGTGCGCGCGACGCGCGCGGAGCTCGCAGGACGGTAGGAGCGCGCATGGGGATTCGCCTCCGTATCCCCGACCTGCTGGTCGCGGTTGGCCTCATGGCGGCATGCATCGGCGGAGCCGGCGCCCCTGACGTCCCCGGCGTTCATGAACGCGGGCCCGTTGGAGGAGCAGACTTGGTCGTTGCCCAGGACGGGAGGGGAGACTTCCGAACGATCCAGGAGGCTCTCGACGCTCTTCCCGCTGACGGGCCTCGCTACCGGGTCATCCTCCTGCGAAACGGTACGTACAGGGAAAAGGTCTTCATCACGAAGAGCAGGGTGGCGCTCGTCGGCGAGCACCGCGAACGGACGCGCGTCGTCTTCTCCGAGCTGCGGTCCGAGTGGCGGAAGACGCATCCGGACGACTGGGGCGCAGCCGTCGTCAACGTGGGTGAGGGGGTCGAGGACCTTGTGCTTGCGAACCTCACGATCAGAAACGATTACGGCGGTCGCGGCGGGAGCCGTGACCATCAGTTCGCCGTGCGCAGCGGGAAGGGAACGACCCGCATCTCAGTTCTCCATGCCAATGTCCTCGCAGATGGGGGCGACACGATATCGCTGTGGAACAGCGCCTCAGGTATGTACTACCACGCCGGCTCGACGTTCGAGGGCTACGTGGACTTCTTCTGCCCCCGAGGGTGGAGCTACGCCACGGATTGCCGTTTCGTCAGCCACAGCATGAGCGCCAGCATCTGGCACGACGGCAGCGCCGCGGAGGATCAGAAGCTCGTGATCAGGAGCTCGCACTTCGAGGGCGACGCCGGGTTCGCACTGGGACGCATCACCCGGGACGGGCAGTTCTACCTCCTCGACTGCACGTTCTCGGCGGCGATGGCCGATCGTCCGATCTACCTCGCGCGCGAGCCGGAGACGTTTCAGTGGGGCCTGCGTGCCTACTTCTGGCACTGCCGGCGCGAGGGCGGCGACTTCCCCTGGTTTGCCGACAGCCTGCACCAGGCCCGGGGCGCCCCACGGGCCGACGAGATCGACGCCCGCTGGACGTTCGGAGGAAGGTGGGATCCCGAGGGGACGCTGCCGGCCGTGCTGCCGTTTGCGAGCATCCCAACTCCGCGAAACGGCGCTCAAGTCGTTCCATCAAGGGCCGGCCCGTTGCGGTGGATCGGTGCTCGCGGCGCAGTCGCCTACGACGTCCGGTTCGGCCGGAAGGACCCGCCTCCGCACGTCGCTCGGGTCGGGGGCACGGCGTACGGACCCGGCCCTCTGGAGCCGGGCGTGACATACTTCTGGCGGGTTGATGCGGTGACGCCCAGGGGATCGGTCGAGGGACCGATCTGGAGGTTCACGACCGGTGAGCCTGAGGGCGGGATGGCCGCGGCAAGACAGTGAGGGACACGAGAATGGCCAACGACACGGTGGTCGAGCACCCTGCGAAACCGGACGCCGCGGAGAATGTGGTCGCCCACGTCCGTGATCTGCTCACTAAAGGAGCGGTCAAACCGGGGGATCGGCTGCCGGCCGAGAGGGAACTGGCGCTGCAGATTGGCGTCAGCCGGCCGAGCGTGCGCGCCGGGCTCCAGGCACTGGCGGCGATGGGCGTCGTGGAGGCGCGACGCGGCTCCGGAACCTACATCAGTATGGGTCCCCCGGTCCTCAGCAGCGGGCCGCTGCAGCTCCTCGCGATCCTCCACGGCATACCGCGCGCCCAGATCTATGAGGCCCGTCGCGTCCTCGAAGGCAGGACGGCGCGGCTTGCCGCCGAGCGTGCCGCAGGAGAATCACTGGCTGAGATCTCGGAGGAGGTGATGGGGATGTTCGCCTCCACCGATGACGCGCAAACGTTCCTCCTGCACGACATACGCCTCCACCGGGCGGTGGCGCGGGCAGCCGGCAATCTGGTCTTGTCGGCTCTGGTGGAGATGGTCTCAGCGATCTTCTACGAGCACCGCAAGGAGACGGCAAACCGGGACCGTGACCTCCGAGTCTCGGCCGAGCAGCATCGTAGAATCTACCAGGCGATCCGCGACCGGGATCCCGATGCCGCGGAGCGAGAGATGGACGCCCACCTCCAGGCCGCCCTCGAGAGAATGGAGAAGGAGGATAGCAAGCTGGCCATGCCTTCGCAGAAGAACTCTGCCACAAAAAGAACGCGGAACAACTGAACGTTTTCGTGCGGCTGCCCCTCGCGCTGGAGAGACGTGGTACCGAATCCAACATGCAGACGAATAAGGTAACAAGAAGGAGCAGAACGTGAAGAAAGCAGATATCGGCCTTGTCGGCCTGGCTGTGATGGGCCAGAACCTGGTCTTGAACATGAACGACCACTCCTTCACAGTGGCTGTCTATAACCGCACGGTGTCCAAGGTGGATGAGTTCCTCAGTGGCGCCGCCAAAGGCACCAAGGTCATCGGCGCACGTTCCATCGAGGAACTGGTCAGCCTACTCGCAAGGCCCCGGCGGATCATGCTGATGGTCAAGGCAGGCAAGCCGGTGGACGAGTTCATCGACCTGTTCATCCCGCACCTGGAGCCAGGCGACATCATCATTGACGGCGGCAACTCCAACTACCAGGACACGATGCGCCGTGCCGCGCTGGTCGAGTCCAAAGGGCTTCTCTACATCGGCACGGGCGTGTCCGGCGGTGAAGAGGGCGCGCGCCGTGGCCCCTCCATCATGCCTGGCGGGTCGCCGGCGGCCTGGCCGCACGTCAAGCCGATCTTTCAGGCCATCTCAGCCAAGGTGGCCGATGGCTCGCCTTGCTGCGACTGGGTGGGCGAAAACGGCGCGGGCCACTACGTCAAGATGGTGCACAACGGTATCGAGTACGGCGATATGCAGTTGATCTGCGAAACCTACCACCTGATGAAAGAGGGACTGGGCCAGAGCGCCGACGAAATGCACAGGGTCTTTGCCCAGTGGAACAAGGGCAAGCTCGACTCGTACCTGATCCAGATCACGCGCGACATCCTGGGCTTCAAAGACGAGGATGGCGAGCCGATGGTAGACAAGATTCTCGATACCGCTGGGCAGAAGGGCACCGGCAAGTGGACCGGCATCTCGGCGCTCGAGTTGGGGATCCCACTGACCATGGTCGTCGAGGCGGTGCTGGAACGCTCACTGTCGGCGTTGAAAGACGAGCGCGTGGCCGCATCTGGAGTGCTGTCCGGCCCCAAGCCCAAGTTCACCGGCGACAAGAAGGCGTTCGTCGATGATCTGCGAGAAGCCCTCTATGCCTCGAAGATCGTTTCCTACACTCAGGGCTACATGCTGATGCGCGCCGCGGCGCAGGAGTACAAGTGGAACCTCAACTATGGCGGCGTCGCTCTCATGTGGCGCGGCGGGTGCATCATCCGCTCGGCCTTCCTGGGCAGGATCAAGGAAGCGTTCGATAGAAACCCCAAGCTCAGCAACCTGTTGCTCGACCCGTACTTCAAGAAACAGGTCGAAGCGGCGCAGCCTGCATGGCGGCGCGTGGTGGCCAAGGCCACACAGAGAGGAATTCCAGTCCCCGCCATGGGCAGCGCGCTGGCCTTCTACGACGGGTACCGCCGGGCATGGCTGCCTGCCAATCTGCTTCAGGCTCAGCGCGACTACTTTGGCGCTCACACCTATGAGCGCGTGGACGGGCCGCGCGGCCAATTCTTCCACACGAATTGGACCGGGCACGGCGGCGATGTGACCTCGAATCCGTACCAGGCCTAGTGCGCAGGCCACTTCGCTGGGGCCAAGTCGCTGCCCAGCTCAGCGGGCCGGGTCGAGCCAGCCGTGGGAGCGCATCCACTCCTCCAGCCGCTTCGGCCACTCGGAGGTCGGCCCGAGACCGGGCTTCGTGCCGAAACCGTGCGGTCCCTTCTCGAAGAGGTGCATCTCGGCGGGAACTCCTGCCCGCCGTAGCGCCTGGAAGAACAGCAAGCTGTTTTCGAGCGGCACCGACGTGTCTTCGGCGGTGTGGACGAGGAACGTCGGAGGGGTGGCCCGGCTCACCTGGGTCTCGAGCGACAGGCGCTCGACGAGGGCCGGTGAGGGGGTATCGCCGATCAGGTTCTTCCGCGACAACGCGTGGGTGAACGGCGCGGTCATCGTGATCACCGGGTAGAGCAGCGCGAGAAAGTCCGGCCGGGCGCTGACGGCGTCCAGTTCGGCCCCTGTCCGTCCCTCCGGCGCGTCAAAGAGGGTGCCCGCGCAGGCTGCCAGATGACCGCCGGCCGAGGACCCGAGCACGCCGATGCGGTCCGGGCGGACGCCGAGCTCAGCCGCCCGTGAGCGGACGATCCGGATCGCGCGCAGCACGTCGCGGAGCGGAGCCGGGTGCCCGTACTCCACGAGACGGTATTTGAGGACGAAGGCGGAGACTCCGAGCGCGTTGAGCCGCTTGACCAGCTCGCTCCCCTCTTTTGCCACGGCGAGGCGCCCGTAGCTGCCGCCGGGACAGATGATCACGGCGGTCCCCACCGCCCTTTCGGCCGCGGCCCGAAACCCCGTGAGGGTGGGCACCTGGACGTTGTAGACGCGGCCGTCCTCGACGCGCTCGTCGCCGCCCGCGGGCTGCGCGTCTGGGACGCCCTCGGGCCACAGCGGAACGACCTTCGGTTCATCGGCAGCGGCGCTCGCAACCGTCAGCCCGAGCACGACGAGAAGACCACCGAACAGGCCGATCGACCGACGGACCCAGACTCGCTTTGTGCCGAGCGAGCGGCCGGCTACACTCGTCGCCACGGCTCCCTCCTCCAGCCCGGACACCTCAGCCGTAGAATCCCGGTCCATGTGCCAGCAAACCTACTTTCCCGTTGCTGGGCGTCTCGGTCCCTCGGCATCGGCCACCGGTGCTGGTTCGAGCCGCGGCGCCAGCACGTGGACGACCAGCAGGGCGACGAGGTATGCGGATCCGGCCACCGTGAAGAGCAGGCGATAGCTTCCGGTCAGCTCGAGCACCCATCCGGTCGCCGTGGCGATCAGCATGCCGCCGATCGCCCCTGCCATGCCGCCAAGCCCCACCACCGAAGCGACGGCGGAACGCGGGAAGAGGTCGGACGCGAGCGTGAACAGGTTGGCGGACCATCCTTGGTGCGCCGCCGCGGCGAGACCAACGAGGGCAACCGCAACCCACATGCTCGTCACAGCGGACGCGAAAACGATCGGCGTGACGCACACGGCGCACACGAGCATCGCGAGCTTGCGCGCCCGATTGACCGAAACGCCCCGGCGCAGCATCGTCGAGGACAGCCAACCGCCGCCGATCGAGCCGATATCGGCGATCAGGTAGATCGCTACCAGCGGCGGACCCAGCTTGAGCAGCGACAGGTCATGCTTATCGTGGAGGAACTTCGGAATCCAGTACAAGTAGAACCACCAGATCGGGTCGGTCATGAACTTGCCGGCCGCGAACGCCCAGGTCTGGCGATGCGGCAGGAGGCGAAGCCATGGAATTCGCTGCGCGGGATCGTCCGGCTCCGAGCGGATGAGTGCGAGCTCAGCGGGTGTCACACGCGGATGCCGATCGGGGTGGTCGTACATCGGCAGCCAGAACAGGAGCCACAGCAGCCCGATCGCGCCGGTCAGGATGAACGCCCAGCGCCAACCGTAGGTGACGGCGATCCACGGGACAGCCAGTGGCGCAATGACCGCGCCGACGTTGGTGCCGGCGTTGAATATCCCGGTGGCCAGTGCGCGCTCGCGCCGGGGGAACCACTCCGCCATCGTCTTGATCGCGGCCGGGAAGTTGCCGGATTCGCCGAGACCCAGTGCAAAGCGGGCGGCGCCGAAGCCGAACGGCGTGCGCGCCAGCGCGTGAGCCATCGCGGCGACGCTCCAGACCACCAGAGCGAGCGCGTAGCCGATCCTGGTACCGAGCACATCCAGCAACCGCCCGACGAGCAGCAGCCCGATCGCGTAGGCGGCCTGGAACGCGGTGACGATGTAGCCGTACTCCACCTCGGTCCATCCGATTTCCCGCTGCAGCGTCGGCGCGAGGATCCCAATTACCTGGCGGTCGATGTAGTTGACCGTCGTCGCGAAAAACACCAGCCCGCACACGACCCAGCGGTAGTGGCCCACTTTGGAGGCGGCGTCGGATGCAACGGTCGCAGGTGACATCGAGCACTCCCCTCTTTCGATCCCGTCCCGCTCAGCTCACGAGGTCCCGCTCCAACGCGGCGTAGTCCGGCAGGGCGGCGAGCTGCTCCCGCGCCTCGGCCACCCGACTCGCATCCGCCAGGCCCGTCGCCTCGGCGAGGAAAAGGATGTAGCTCGCGACGCCCCGGGCGTACTCGAGCCGCGCCTCGTCGCTGATGGCGTAGAAGCGGGCCCTCTGACCGTACCCTCGGGGCCCGTGATCCCCGAGCCGCCGCGGGGACCCGTCGCCCGCCAGGACGTACAGGAAGTTGTACTCGAACCAAAACATGTGATCGGGCGAGGACGGCAGCGCGGCCAGCGCCGACCGGAGCGTGTCCGGGTTTTCGAACACCCCCGTCTCGTCGCGCTTCTCGTGGGCCAGCGAATGCCGGATGAACTCGCGCGCCATCCGCTGCCGGGTCGCGTCGGCGGCGAACGCACCTTCGATGGCGAGCTCCCGCGTGAACTCGTACCACTCGCGCCAGAGCGTCTGGTCGGACGGGGCGTGCGAGCGGGCAAGTGCGGCGCCCATCTCGTAGGTGTAGCGGCCCGACGTCTTGATCTCGAGGTTCTTCTCCGTCACCTCACCAACGACGCGGTAGTTCTCTGCCGACTTGCCGCTCCCCGAGTGGAACCCGATGGAGACCCCGAAGGCCCGTGCCACCCGGTAGAGAGCGGCGACCGTGCTCCGCAGCTCGGAGTTGTCGGAATAGGGGAAATTCTTCTGGAAACCGATGGCCGGCGCGACATAGTGGATCCGGACGCCGAGCGCCTCGGCCATCGCGAGGCAGAGAGCCAGCGTCTCCGGCGTCGTGCGGCCGGGCAGCTCGTCGATCGAGAGCTCCCGGAAGTACCTCCGGCCCACCTCCTCGGTGAAGAGGTCGCGGCGCACCCGCGTGTAGGCCTCATCCCGCCTGACGAGCTTGCGCATCGCCGGCAGCAGGTACGTGAACAGGCGCATGGACTGCGTCTCGTCGAGCGAGAGCCCGAGCGGCCCCAACCGTTCCACGACACGCCTGAAGAGGCCAGGCTCACCGAGCGTCGCGAACGCGCGCTCGAGCTCCGCCGCGTTCTCGATCGGCGCGCGCAGCGCCAGCTCCGGCGAGAGATCGAAGGTGATGTAGCTGGCGAAGGCACAGCCCTGGGCGAGCTCCTCCTCGATTGCATCGAATCGGCCGCCAATGGGCTGGTGGTCGGCGTTGAACCCCCACGGGATCTGGCGCCGGTGGAAACCGATCTTCAGAAACGCGAGGATGCTCGCGTGGCTCATCCCCTCGACCGACTGCCCCTGGTGCCCCTCCGGCACCGACCCGCCGATGAAGGGAAAGGGGACCTGCGCGAGGCGATCCTCCAGCATCGCATCGACGTCATAGACCAGCTCCCGCGGGATCGAGTTCTGGTTCGCCGTGACGGAGAGGCCGAGCTTTTGCATCACCCAGGCCACTGCCGGCCAGTGGAGCGTGGTGAAGCGGGCGCCTATCCCCAGGCTCGATCGAGCCAGGGTTCCCCCGGCCACGGGGAAGACCGTGCTCGCCGGGTCGTGCTTCTGGACGAGGTTCTTGAATGCGGCCAGCCCGCCCCACAGCATCGGCAGGAGCTGGAAGCCCTTGCCCAGCGCGACCGCCCCGGGCACCGGCAGCGCATCGGGGCCGTCCACGAGGAGGCCTGCATCGCCGTTTGAGCGATCCTCGACGACAAAGAAACACCAGCGTCCGGCGTCGAGCGCAGAGGCCGGGTAGAAGTCGAGGCGATCGGCCGCGACCCGTGGTTGTGCGCTGCGAGGTTTATCCTTCGCGGCCCGCACGAGCTCTTTCAAGACCGGCAGCGCTGTGCGCGCCGGCCCCTCCAGCGCCGGCGGGTCGAGGCAGAGATCCGGGGAGATCGCCGGGTTGCCCCGAATCCGGATCCTGTTGGCCAGCAGGAAGTCGTTGATCGCGCTCGTGGTCTTCATCGTCCCGTCGTCATCGCGATTCGTCCGCCCGGAGCATCACTTGGCAGGACCTTAGCATCCCTCATTGATCGGCTGGTCGGTCAACTGGCCCTCGTCATACACAAGGTCGCCGTCGTTCCCATTCTTGCACACGGGGCCTCCGGCGGTCCGGGATGCCCGCCGGGCCCGATCAGATGCTCATCGCGTTGAAGCCGCCGTCGACGACGATCTCTGCACCCGTGATGAATGACCCGGCCCGATCGGAGGCCATGAGGAGCACTGCGCCGATCAGCTCGTGCGCCTCGCCGAACCGTCCCATCGGCGTGTGGCCCATGATCGATGCGACCCGATCCGGGGTGAGCACCTTCCGGTTCTGTTCGGCCGGGAAGAACCCCGGCACGAGGACGTTCACGCGGATTCCGAGCGGAGCCCACTCCCGCGCCAGGTTCTTCGAGAGGTTGTGGACCGCGGCCTTCGAGACGGAGTACGTGAACACCCGCGAGAGCGGCGTCAACCCGGCCATCGAGCCGACGTTGATGATGCTCGCACCCACGCGCTCGCCCTTCGCGCGTTCTACGAAGTATTGCCCGAACACCTGGCACGCGAGGAAGACCGTCTTGACGTTGACCTTCATGATCTGGTCGTACTCCTCCTCGGGGATCTCGAGGAACGGCCGGGCGGAGTTGATTCCCGCTCCGTTGATCAGGATGTCCACCCGCCCGTACTGCCGCACGACCTCCGCGAGCAGCGCCTGGAGGCTCTCCTTGCTGGTCGCGTCGCAGGCCACGAAAGAAGCCGTTCCGCCTGCCGATGCGATTCGCTCAACGCGGCGGGGACCCTTGTCCGCGTCGCGGTCGGCCACGACGACCGTAGCGCCGACCTCGGCCAGCCCCTCGGCCATGGCGCCGCAAAGCTCGCCGGCGCCGCCAACGACGACAGCCACCTTGCCTATCAGCCGGAAGAGATCACTCATCGGTGTCGCTCCAGTCCGGGCTCACTTATCGCACCTGCATTCAGGCCTGTCAAGCCGCAGTCTCATCTGTTCCACACCCATGTCTATCTGTCTCGACACCTGGTCCAGCCGCCTGCTATTCTCCTTCCTCGAAGGGAAAGCGGTGGGGGGCGAGTCTGAGTGTCGGATTCAGAGCCGAGTCGATGGTGATCGGAAATGGACACGCTGATCGCACGCTGTCGGCAAGCGAGGTCCGTGCGATTGTAGAGCGGAGCGTCGCGACGTTCGACTCCCGCTGGCGCCGGATCCTTGTGCTGATCCCGGATGGGACGCGGACCATGCCGCTCCCCCTCATGGTGGACCTGCTGGACGAGACGCTCGGCCGCCGGACCGACGCGCTGGACTACCTCGTGGCGCTCGGCACGCACAGGCCGATGACCGACGAGGAGTTGGGGCGGCTGATTGGCCGACCGGTCGCCGGGGGACGGGTGGGCTCGAGCCGTATCTTCAACCACTGCGGGTCGGATGCGGGGGAGTTGGTCCGGCTCGGGACGATCCCCGCGGCCGAGGTCGCATCGATCACGGGCGGGCTGCTGTCGGAAGATCTGCCCGTCAGCCTCAACCGCCGGGTCCTCGAGTACGACGCTCTTCTCGTCTGCGGTCCGGTCTTTCCGCACGCGGTGGTTGGGTTCTCGGGCGGGAACAAGTACTTCTTCCCCGGCATCGGCGGACCGGAGGTCATCAACCTCACGCACTGGCTCGGGGCGCTCATCACCAGCTACGAGGTGATCGGCGGCGGGTATACGCCCGTGCGTGCCGTGATCGACCGGGCGGCGTCTCTGATCGACCGTCCGAAGATCTGCTTTGCCGCGGTGGTGACCCACGCCGGTTTTGCCGGCCTCTACTTCGGCGAGCCCCACGAGGCGTGGGAGGCGGCCGCGGCACTTTCTGCTCGGGTGCACGTCGTCTGGGTCGAGAAACCGTTTCACCGCGTTCTCGCGGTAATGCCGAAGATGTACGAGGATCTCTGGACGGCTGCCAAGGGAATGTACAAGATGGAGCCCGCGGTCGCCGATGGAGGCGAGGTGGTCATATACGCTCCACACCTCACCGAGGTCAGCCACACATACGGTCCGGCGATCGAGGCGATCGGCTATCACTGCCGGGACTACTTCCTGTCCCAGTGGGACCGCTTCAAGCACGTCCCGGGTGGTGTGCTCGCACACTCCACTCATCTCAAGGGCCTCGGCCGCTACGACGTTGCCACGGACGTGGAAACCTCTCGAATCCGGGTCACGCTGGCCACGGGCATCTCCGAAGAGCGGTGCCGCCGCCTGAACCTCGGTTTCCTCGATCCGGCGCAGGTGGACGTCGAGGCGTGGAAGGGGCGCGAGGACGAGGGTGTGCTTGTGGTGCCGCGCGCCGGGGAGATGCTGTACCGGTTGCGGGCGGCGCAGCCCGCCTTGGTGACATCCGTACAGGCCTGATAGATGGAGGAACGATGAGCCACGGACTAACGATCCTCAAGACCGGTGCGCTCGACTTCGTATCGCTCGGAGCACTCGTCCACCGTCTGGACCCGGGTGTTGTGCCGTTCCGAAAGGCGACGAGCTGCCAGATCCACGTGAGCGGGGGCGAGTTCAACTGCGCCGCGAACCTCGCCAACTGCTTCGGCCTCAAGACGGGCATCGTCACTGCGATGGTCGACTACCCGATCGGCGATCTGATCGCCGAGCGCGTGCGGGCTGTGGGCGTGACACCATTCTACAAGCACTTTGCCCACAACGGCGTCACCGGCCCGAACATGGCCACCGTCTACAGCGATCGTGGCTTCGGCGTGCGCGCGCCAGTCGTCTTCTACAACCGGTGCGACGAGGCCGCGGCGCAGCTTAGACCCGGCGACTTCGACTGGTCGAGGATCTTCGCCGGTGGCGTGCGCTGGTTCCACAGCGGCGGGATCT
>Ga0315281_10007279_pt1 | contig 15615 bp, 16 predicted proteins | sample YL17G07_0_MG_FD_204540 | JGI IMG/M metagenome (GOLD analysis project Ga0315281, IMG submission 204540) | Sediment microbial communities from Yellowstone Lake, YNP, Wyoming, USA - YL17G07_0 | ecosystem: Environmental > Aquatic > Freshwater > Lake > Sediment | place: USA: Wyoming | collected...
TTTGACGACAGAGGAGGACGTGACCTTGTTCCCGTTGATGTAGAACTCTCCAGTGGGGTCGCCGATTGAGCCGTAGGTATCCAAGGTCGTTGAGACCCCGCCGGTGTTAGTTACTGTGAAGTGGAACTTGATGGTTGTTCCCTCAACGTTTGGGATGTTCCAGTCGTAGGCATGGTACTGGTAGACGCCGCTGCTCGTGACCACGCTCATGGATTTGACTCCGGAGTCGTAGGTCGAGCCGGAGTAGGTCGTCATCTGCACAGTGCACGTCAGCTGCGTTGAAGGATCCACGGCATCGGTGGCGGTCACCTTTATGCTGATAACTGTCCCGACGGGGAGGCTTGTAGGTGAGGAAGTTGCGCCTCCAGGGTAAGGATAGCTAAGGGAGGGAGGAGTGTAATAGATGACCGTCGCCAAAGGGATGACGTTTGTGAGTAGGAGCATACCGAACGCTATTAGGATCAGACCAGATACCTTGATTATTCCCGACAATTTTTCACCTTCTTCGTCTTCCAGCCTTCTTCACTACTTTAAAGGCTACCACCACCAATACGGCCAACACGACCACCAGTCCAGCTAGGACGTAGGGGTCGCCTAGGTCAAGCAGGGTAGAGCCTGCGCTGAAGTTCAGGCCGATTACTGAGAGAGTTATGGTCTTGGAGCTTGTGGATATCTTAGCAGTCACCGCGTAAGAGCCCGCTGATGGGAGAGTGTAGGAGGCCGAGTAGTCGCTTCCGCTCACGGAGAAGCCGCCCGCACTGTTCTTGATGTTCTTCAACGTGGTTGAGCCCTGAACTATCGTTATCTCCACATCAGAGACGATGCTCTGCTGGCTGGTGAGGGTGACCTTCAGGCTGAGGGTAGGAGATGTTACCTTAATGATTGAAGAAGATGTGACCTTCTCCCCATTGATGTAGAAGTCTCCTGTTGGGTCTACCTGCGTCATGATCACGGACTTCGTCAAGTCGCTGCTGGTGACTATGACGCTGTCGCTTACGTCGCTGTACCCGCCCCTGGTCACCGTGAAGCTGTACGTGCCACTCGCCATGCCTGAAAAGGCAGCGTTGCCACTTGAGTCAGTGGACTTCGAAGTTCCAGACAGCACAACCGTCGCAGAGGGGATGGACGAGCCTTGAGAGTCTTTAACCGAGATCGTCACCGTGAAGGTGCTCGGCGGCGGGGCTGTTTTCGCAGTTAAGACCACGGTCGTTGTCACATCCGCGCTGTTAACGGTGACGCTTCCAGACGCATCGTTATACCCAGTTTTAGAGACCACGTAGTTGTAGCTTCCCTTAGGTATGCCCGAGAAGGATGTGGAACCGCCGGAGTCAGTGGTTTGGGTTACGCCGTTAAAAGTCACCGACGCCATGGAAATGGCTGAGCCAGACGAGTCCTTAACGAGAATGGTTACAGTGTAGTATATCGGGTCGAGCGTGAACGAAAGAGTTTTGGAGTCGTCGACTGTCCCTGAGCTGTCCTTCAAAGCCAAGGAGACTATACCAGTCGTCGTGGTTGAGACTCCCGTGTTCTTAACGTTGAAGGAATAAGTCTTCTCGTCTCCCGTGGCCAAGGTGTCCGAGATCGCAGCCGGCGTTATCGACAGGTCAGTGGTGCTTGAGCTTGCCTCCAGGTTGAACGTGCCTGGAGAGGTGCATTTGACCTTGACGTTCAGCTGGCTTGCCACGTTGTACTTCAACTCGCTGCTGCCGGATGACCAGCTTGCGTCAGATATGGTGAACGTCCCGTAACTCGGCTTGTAAACGTAGGAGTCAGCCATCTCGGTTGAGATCTTCATCGTTATCAGGCTGCTTGCGGAGCCTCCGGGCATATTCACCCTCAGCATATTGTTGTCTATTGATACTCCCTGCCCCCATGTCTGGGCGTTCAGGTCGGTGTCAACGACGTAGTTCAGGCTCCTTAGATAGTTCTTTAGGTCGTCGATGCTTGCCGGGTTCACGGAGTAGTCGTAGGTCCAATATGTAAGACCCCCAGTGCTATAGTCCGTGTATTTGACCCCCCACCCAGGATAATTCTTGGGATAATTATAGTCAGGCCCTAAGTTGAATATCGACCACCACATATCGGGTGTCGGCGGCTTCGGCGTCCCATCGCTCCACCTCCATTCTCTGTCACCGTAGAAGTGCACTGAGTAGGATGAGTCTGACCTGTCATACCCGATGATGTTCATCAGGTTATTGTCCTTGTCTATGACATTATGGGAGGCGTCCAGAAGTATCATGTTGTCGGAGAATGTTGGTTGGCTGTAGCCAGTCCCAATCTTTCCCAGGTCGGATATCACGATCTGCTGAGAGGCGTCGTTCGGGTTTGTGATGACGACGTTGTTGACCCCGCCGAGGGTGTCGATCGTCTTAGTCGCCGTGAAGTCCGTGCTGCCGTCAGCCTTAATCTTCGTCACCGTCACCTGGAAGGGCGTGTGCTGCTCCCAGATCGATGTGGCGAAGGTGTAATAGCTCAGACTCAACTGGGGGACGATGTCGTACTGCTTCTCTATCCACCCCTCCCAACCAGGAACGTAATTTCCATCATAATCATAGTAGCCTCCCTCGTACCAGTATGCAGCTGGATGTACCTCAGATATGACTTGGATGGTGTGATAGACCAGTGCCCTCTGGTAGTACGGCTGCATGGGCGTAAATGTAATCTTCACCGTGGCCTTCGGGTTTATGACCTGGTTGTTCACCGTGCCACTCGCCGAGGGGTCGAGCTGGTAGAACACCGAGGACTCCGAAGCATCCACAGTCCCGGTTACGATCCAGAAGCTTCCAGTCCACCTTCCAGTCGAGTCCGCTGAACCCGTTGGCTGTATGGTGACCTGGCTTACGGAGAGAAGCGAGAGGTTTGGACCAATCGCGTAACGTTGTACAAAGACAACGCCTATAATAAGCAGGAAGATTAAAAATATGTAAGGGAGGTAGTTTCTGCCCTTCCTTCCTCTGACGGCTGTACGTCTGCCTCTGACCATTTCTTACCATTAGAAAAATGGTCTAGCTTTCGAAGCCGTCTTCTTTGTACTGGTCTCTTATCCAATCCGCGTCGCTGGCGAATACCTCACGGGCCTTGGGCTGAGTGCGCTTGCGTAAAGTCTCCTGCGCCTTCAACTTTCTGAACACGCTCAAACTTCCATACTCTTCAACAGCCTTCTTCAATGTTGCGTGGCGAGCCTGCTCACCCTTCTTAATCGAGTAGCCATGCTTCGTCAAAGTACCCTTCTCCATTATCGGTATCAGCTTGGGACCTACGCCCGGCTTACCGATATCTTCCCTGACGGCCATGTAGCCCTTCCTGCGAGGAGTGGCCGTAACTCTGACCTTGATTGTCCTTTGACCGTACTCTGAGCTGCCACGCTTCCTGTAGCCCATCAAAATTCACCTACTTGTAGTCCTGCTGGTGGCCATATCCTTCTTCGGGCCGCTTCTGCTTCACCTTCTTCCTCTTGTCCACGGCGATGCCCTTCGGGATGCTGGTCCACTTCTTGAAGCGTCCTTGCGCGTCCCTCTGCACGTAATAGCCCGGCGTGCGCTTGAGGTGGTATCTTTTACCCATTCGACTTTACTCCATATGAAAAATAAATGTAGGGAAGTCGCTAAGGATAACCTGCAGCGACAGTCTGACGATGCGCTTCAAGGTATCCGCTATTGGTGACCTTGCCACTCTTCCCCTCTGTTAATATTTACTTGTTGGGATCTTCCTAGAACCTTGGTCGCTCTCTCGACGTAGAACTTACGGTCTTCAGGACTGATCACAGCGCAGTTTCCTCCAGCGTTTATCCCAAATTCCTGAAGTGCCTTCCGCTCCTCGTCCGTGAAGTTGCGGAACTCATCCTTGCTCCCCCAGACCTCAATCCAGCCATAGGCCGTCCCGGAACCTCTCCTGACCGATAGCGTCGGGCACAGCTTCTTCAAAGCCTTCCTTATGGCGTCTATCTGTCGGTCATACTTCGTTAGTGTCCTGGGCTCTTTGGTTTTGGGCTGCGGCTCTTCAAAGAAGTTATCTGGAACGCCTTCAGCATCGAAGCTCTTCAAGCCCTCCTTAGGCACTCGGACGATCAAACGCTTCTCAAAGCCTGGGCCATCAAACTGTTTCTTGACTTCAGCATCGACGGGCAGCTGAAGATCCTTCCGAACGGGAACAATCAGATCCACAAACTCCACGCTCTTGGGGATAAACCGCCCAGACCTCAGGATGCTGTACTTGCCCTTACACTGATAACCGGCAACCCACGCCCCAGGCTTCTTCTGGTACTGGCTTGTCGGGCTCTTCTTGTAACTCATCGCTCTCGAATGAAAAATGATTTGATTTTTCTAATGAATAACCCTTGACGTATCGAAGAAATTCTAGGCAGCAGTACAACAGATACTCGCCAATCCAGCGCAGGATGGGCCGTATGGAAGCGAAGATATACTCACACAAGTGGACCATCCCAAGCAGCAGCGACCCTTCAAAGAGCTACACGGTCAGCTTGACAGATGACGGGCAATATGAGTGCTCATGCCCGCAGTGGATTTACAGGAGGAGAGAGTGCAAGCATATACAGCAGGTCAAGGACAACCTCGTTGGAAGCATCATTTCCTCCGCCAAGAAGAAACCGAAGACAGGCCAGTTGACTATCGGTGACCTCATCGATCAAGAAAAGAATGTTGGAGGATTAAGGGCGCGAGTGCGAGCCACTGGCAGACCGGTGAAGGTCTATGTTCTTATGCAAAAGGGAGCCAAGCCCAGATTTTTAGATGGGCTGCCTCAAGATCCTCGGACACGATCATACTCCGAAGAGGAACTGGAGTTCCAGTAATAATAATCATCAACTAATTTTTCCATCGATGTCCGATGGCTTACCAAAAACAGGCGAGGAAACAATACCAGCCGCACCATCCGCCCCTCTCCAGAGTAAACACCAAGAAGTGGGGTGAGATCCGTTACCCGAAGGGATCGAGACCGGTTGTCGCAGAGGTCAAGGTCGAGGGTTCAGAACCCACCATCATAAAGGAAGGCTTAGGCTACAGGAAGGACAGTGACCTAGACCTCATCAGGAAGGCCCTCGAGATCAAGGCAAAGCGTGAACTCGCTAAGGACCAGAAGGCCGAGGTGGAGCTGAAGTTCCCGAAGGATAGCAAACGCCCAGTCAAGTTCTCAGTCATCGGCGAACAGCCACTCAGGCCGAGGATCATATATTACCCTCCATGGGAGCCGCCGGAGGGCATCCTCGAAGACATAAGGAAAGAACTTCAGAACCCGAACAGGAAAACAGCTTCAAACGCAGAGGTGGTTGCATACCTGAGCTCGGCATCGCTGGCAAATCCGCCGAGCGAGCAGTGGACGCGCATCTACATGTACGTGGCTCGCAGCTATTTGAAGTCGAAGGGCTGGAAGAAATTTTCCAGCGGTATGGAGTTCCTAGACGAGTACAAGACGCTTAGGCCAGAGGATAAGCGTGAGTTGAAGAGGCTGAAGGAGTGGATATTTGAGGAGCAGAGGAAGGACTTGGCCGAGCGAGAAAGGGCAGCGAAGAAACTGGTAACAAAAGTGTAATTTTGGACTTTATTCCACGTGGAATAATTTTTCTATCGAGTGGGCGATTAGATTGATTGCCTTTAGACGCGAGTTTTTAGGACAAATGCGTGACGATCCCAAATGGTCTAAAAGGTTTGAGACAGCGGAACAGCTGATCGAGGTTGTTAAAGCATACTGCAAAGAGAGAAATCTTGGGATTGGGAAAGTCAGGGAAGGCAACATGGATATGATCCTCTTTTCATCAAAATAGCCCTATTGGGGAAAACTATTGTGGTAAGAACCATTTGTTAGTTTGAGGCTGTCTGTCCATCCAGAAAGACTGATGCCTGCAACAACTGTGGCTGCAGGGATTGTCTAGAAAGTTTATCGCACATGCGATAAACTCAAAATGTACACTTCAGTACATGCTCCACGTGGAGCATTTCAAGCGTGGCTTCAACATCAATGCTTTTTGATTTTCCTCAGAGGTTCAACTCTTAACGCCTGTTTAGGGGCTTTCTTGATGGCTTCATCCAGAGACGACGCCCTAATTCTACGCTTCTACGGCTCCTCATAGATGTTGTAGGCGACAAACGTTTTCAGCTTCGGGCGCAGCGACTTGTACTGTGAACGTTCCTTGGTTATGATAACCCATCTTAGGCCTCCACCTCTTCGCTTTTCACTTTCCCCTCATCCTGCAGAATGAGTAAGGCCTCAATCACCTTGATTAGGCTCATGTCAAGGGCCTCAGCTATCTCGTCCTCGGTCTGACTAGGATGTTCAAGTACGTATCGGTGAACTCTCTCTTTGAGACTCATAGCTACCACTTACCACATCTTGGGAACTACCGGCGCCTCCCCCTTCACGGCCTTAGCCTTGGTCCCCGCGCCCGGCTCGGCTGGCATCCACCTTCTGCGCTTCCACCTGTTCTCGGCGAGCATCAGCTGCACCGTGAACGACTTGCCATCTTTGCTGAGTATCGGCTTCAGGAAGCCCACGTACATCTTGCCTCCCATCCCGTGGCTGAACTTATCTACTCCCCCGACTTTACCCATCTTTATCAAGTCCCTGGCGAGTGCCCTGAGGTCGTCATCGTCGGCGTCCTCCTCTCCCCAGACCTCGAGGAAGGAGTAGGGCTGGAACTCCTCCATCACCCTCGGATTCACGGCCTCGACCTTTATGTCGCCCGTCCTGTGCACGTCTATGGACTTGTAGCTGCCGTCCTCGAGCTCCTGCACAAGCTTGACGTTCTTCTTGTCGTGCTTGTTGCCCTCGTCATCCACGTAGACCTCCACCTTCGCTGTCCCTTCAAACCTTTTATGCACAATCTTCCCATCAGTTGTGTCTTGGAGCGCCGTCTTGATGAGGGCCTCCGTCTTCATGGTCTCATATCTGACCTTCGCCGAAACCTTCACTTTGGCTCCGTCGTAGTGTAGGGTGGCTGGCATTCCCCTGCCGAGCGCTTCCGGGTCTTTCTCCTTCACCTTTGCCTCGGTCTTGACCGCTGGAGTTGGAGCAGTTGGGGCTACTGACTTAGAGACTGTCTTCCCCTTCTGCGCCTGTGCAACTCTCTTCACTTTGGACTCCACTGTGGAAAGAACCTTCTTCCTCTGAACAACGTACTGCTGGCTTGGGTGCTTCTTGTAACTCATAACTATCTACTGGAAAAATGTTAAATGCCGTAGAACTCAGCGACTTCAACGATAGCATAGTAATTGCTGAGATTGAAATAAATAGCAATTTATTACTTGCCAGCCAATTTCATGTTTATAGTATAATATTACGAAGTTAACGTTTAGGTGAACAAAATGAAAATTTTTCTCGCTGCACCATTGTTCAATGAAGCTGAAAGAGAATTTAATTCCAGAATGGCTGAGAAGCTACGTGGAAAAGGTTTTGAAGTATGGCTTGCCCAGGAAACGCCGTTCATCCAGCAGGGTACTCACAAGGAGAAGAAGACGATCTACGAAGGTGATATTTCAGCCTTAAGTTCGAGCGATATGGTCGTGGCAGTGCTGGACGGTATGGAGGTTGATGCAGGCGTAGCGTATGAGATTGGCTATGCGAAGGCGCTGGGTAAGGCGATTATTGGGATTAAGATGGATTACAGGACTTTCTCAGAGATGGAGAAAGTAAATCTCATGTTGGAAGTTCCGTTGATCAAAATCTGCAAAAGTGTGGATGAGGTTATAGAGCTGCTCTCAAGAATGAAGTAGCTTCAGGAATAAATTTATTTGCAGGAGCTCTGGATGTATCAGCAGAGCGGGTGGTGGGGCCTCCCACCGTTCCGCATTAGAAACCCCGGTTGGGAGGTGAATGAATTGGAAACCAGAATGATAGCGTTAGGGTCTGTCATCGCTGCTCTGTACGCTGTCGGCGTTATCGTCCTTGCGCCTATCAGCTTCCTCCTCTTCCAGGTGAGGGTTGCTGACGCCCTTATTCCCCTATCAATCATCTTCGGGATGCCTGCGGTATTGGGGGTAACGTTGGGGAACATCATAGCCAACATTTACGGTGGGCTGGGTTACATCGATATCATAGGAGGTACGATTGCGAATTTCCTTGCCGCATACGTTGGCTGGAAGATTGGTTTGAGAAGCTTTCACGGCTCCGAGTTCATTGCAACAGTTGTGCAGAACCTACTAATTTCAGGTATCGTTGGCTCATATCTGGCAGTGCTTTTCGATGTTCCTCTGGAAGTAGGATTCCTCGGAGTCTTGCTGGGTTCAATAATCTCTATGAACATTATGGGGTACGTCCTGATCTTTGCTATCAAAAAATTTGGCATTTCAAATAGGCTTAGCTAGCAAAAAGAAAATGGATTTATCTAAAATGATGCATCATAAGTCATAGTTTGCACTCCTCCGGGGCCTTGTCGTCTCTCTCCCTCACGTAGTCAGGGAATCGGAAAGTACCGTTCTCAGTCCTCTCATAGTACTTGACCTCGGCGACGATCTCGGGCTTCACCCAAGCCTTCACGTTGATGTCGGATGGAGCATCGATTACCGGAGGCTTGTCCGTTTCCAGCTTCCTCATCTTCTTGAGGAGCCTGATAGTCTCCGCGTCTGAGAAACCACTCGTCTTGCCAACGTACCTCCATTTGCCGTTCCTGTCCTTCTGCGCCAGAATCACGGCGCCGAACGTGCCCGCCCTCGCCCCTTTTCCCTTTGTATAACCGACGACCACCGCGTCATCGTCCTTCCAGTGCTTAATTTTAAGCCACTCCCTGGTCCTCTCGCCCTCCCTGTACGGGCTCTTCCTCTCCTTCAGCATGACGCCCTCGCCCTGCTTCGCCTTCAACTCCTGAAAGTAGGCCTTCTTGCCCCTCTCAACGGTCTCCACCGCATCCACATGCCTGAGCCTTCCAGGGATGAGTTTCTCGAGGATCTCCCGCCTGTCAGAGAAGGGAAGTCGTTCGAGGTCGTAGTCCTCTACGAAAAGTGCGTCGAAGACCATCAGCTTGGCCGTGTAGTCCTTCTTGGTCTCGGGGTTGGCAAGTGCTGTGACGAATACGTCTCTGTCCGTGCCCTTCCTGAAGAAGGTGAGTTCACTGTCCAACACGCAGGAATCAACGGGCAACTGCCTGACCTCTGCCACCAGCTCAGGGAACTTTGGCGCGTAGTCGTTGATCCAAGATCTACCCCGCAGGGTGACCTTATCTCCATCCTTGATGATGAACGCGCGAGTGCCATCGTATTTCCTCTGCTCGTCGTAGTCGTGCAGCCTATCGATGTCTTCGGGACTTCCCTGCTCGGCCAGCATGGGGTGGATCCTTCTAGGTTTGCCGTAGGGGAAAGCATCTGCTCCACGTGGAGCAACTCTTCTCCTCTGGACGTATTGCTGCTTCACCGGTTTGCGGTAGTTAGTCACTTCAAGTCACGATCTCTGTCCAGTTGACCTTGTCCTGGTCTGTGCCTCCACCCAGGTTAGGGGCGATAACGACCTTGTCGCCATCAGCGTTGACCATGAATGCTGGAAGATTTTCGCCGCCGTAAATCGTAATAGGCTCCTTTCCTCCGAGGACCTTCAGCCCCTTCAGAACCAAGTCTATGCCAAGAGGTGTGGCGTCGGCTCCAGATCCGAATACGACGCGTTCCTTGCCCTTGCCCTTCTGGTCCTTGAGAACCTTCTCAACAAAAGCTTTTCCAGGCCAAGTAAGACCGTCTAGACTCTTGGCTTTATTGAACTGCCCAACAACTGGCTTGAAGAAGTCCTTGGTCGACGCAGCGTCATGCGGTATGAACATGGTAGTGCGATCAGCACCCATAACTATGCCGCCGTCCACGGAGCCCGAGTCTGGTTCTTTGCCACCCCAGAACTCTCTCCTGTAAGTTTCGTTTGGAGACATTGGAGGTGCGCTTGGAGCGCTTGGAGTTGCTGCCTCCTTGGGCGCCTCAGGCGCCTGAGGCTTGGGTCTAGGCCTGTAAGCGAGGAAGACCACGTCTTCGCCAGACCACTTCGCAACGGGCACCACTTGAGTCTCGTACCCCGCGCCTTCGAATTCTGCTGAGAGCTTCTTGGCCTGTCCTCCCATGAGGGCTTCCCTTTCCGTGTTCACGATCCAGCCTTCCTTTCGGAGAAACTCAACCCTCTCCAGAGCCGCGTTTAAGCCGCTGTCCCAGTCAGTCCTGAACCTCTGGTGTGAGGCAGGGGAAATGAGAGTGTGCCTCATGCTGCGCCCATATTGGCCTCTGCTCTTCCTCCTGTAGCTCATTGTTCTCCTATTCTCCTATCGATACTTTTTTTGAATGGACAGTAAGGACAGTCACAGTCATGACAGTCTGAGCCTTGATGTTTAATTAAGATATGATGAGAAGGGCAATCTTTGTAACCACAATCATAAGTAGTCATTTTTTTCATCACCATACCTTATCCCGTAATCGTCTTGACCAGCTTTGGGGGGATCTCATGGATGTCTTCTACGGCGAAGCTCTGGTTGTAGCCGAAGCTCCTCAGGCTCGGCTCCATCCTTTGGCGATCACCGATGCCGAAGGCAATCATGCGCGTGTGCCTCTTCAGCCTACCCACCATCTCCTTGGTGACGTCGGGTTTGTCTGGCTGCCCATCCGTAACCGTGATCATCACGTCAGGCCTGTGCCTCTGGACATACTTCTCCAGCGCCTGGTACGCTGCTGCCGTGGGCGTGCTATCGAAAGTAGCCTCAATTGCCGAGAGCTTGGCCGAGTGGCTTGGCGTCCACTTCGGCTCCTCAAACCTCTTCACGTTGAAGAACACATCTCCTACCGCCGGGTCTCCTCCGAAGCCGAAGAGCGCGATATTGCTCCCTATGCTTCCGAGGACCTCCATGCTGCTGACCAGAGCGCGCTTGTAGTCTTCCTCCCTTGACCGCATACTTCCGCTGAAATCTGCCAATACAAGCATCTTCCTACCCTTCACGCTCTGCTTGAGTTGCGTGGCGAAAGGCGTGTCCTGGTGCCTGATGTAGTCGGGTATGCTCAGCCTGCTGCCCGTCTCCCCCACAACCGTCTTGTAGCCCGTTCTCCAGTCCTTGAGTTGGGTATTCATGCTAGTGATGAACCGTTGGTCCCTGAACAGTTCTGGCGGGGCGGCAGAGGCCGTCGGGTTCCAGCTGAGGAGATCAGGGTCAACTGCCTGCTTCTTCTGGATCTTCTCCCACTCGGCCTGAACCTGTTCGGATCCAGACCTGGCGCGCTCAGCGTCCTGCTTGGTCGCCTCAGTTGCGGGAGTGTTATCTCCGTCCTCGCGCTTCTCCTTCTTCGCCTGATCTCCCTTATCCTTGATGAACTTCTCAATGTCTGTCTTCACTTTTCTAGGGGTCTTGTTCTTTCCCTGCTGCTTGGCGTACCCCTCTGTGTAGGTGTCCTCCCATCCAGCCGGTGGCTTCGGTCGATCCCTGAGACCTAACTTCGCAACAGCCTCGCTCACCATGTTCTGGATGCTATGTGTAATCACTTTGGGGTCTTCTCCCTTCAGTTTTGTTAAGTTCTCTTCGACGTACTTGGCCGTCTCCTCGACACGCTCCTGCTCACCTTTCGGGAGTTCTCCCTTGGTCTTTCCGATAAGTAGGCGCTGAAGGAAAGCCTCGCGCCTCGTGTACTGGTTGGTCATCGCATCTGGTGGCATATTCTTGTTGTACTGTGTGGAGACGTCTGGCCTGAGGGCGTAGGCATAGCCCTGCATGTAGATGCGTTCGGGGAGATATCCAGGCCACTCTTCGACGCCTATGTCCTCGATGCGCCTGTCCTCGATGATGTTCGCCACATCGCGTTCGATATCTGTGCTCCACTTGTAGAGGTCTTCTGGGGTTTGCTTGATGTGGCAGGTCTCGTGCCACACCCCTTCCCTGTAGATCCTGTACTTGTCGAATCCACCGACTGGGAGGTCGTAACTGTTCCAGGAGGGCACGTTGATCCTGTGGAAAAGCTTCCCCGCCACCATCGTCGGACCCGTTGAGAAGCCTGCGCCTCCGGATGATGAGGCTGACACGGCCACATTCTGCTTCCCACTGAGGTACTTGGCCAAAAAGTTGGTCACGTCCATCACGTTAGCCACGGCGGTCATGGATGTTGGCTGCTTCATTCCTCTGAAGGCCCTTCCTCCACTCATGCCGACAGCTTTCATCTGAATTCGGGCGCCCGAATTTCGTGGCGCTGCCTTGCGTTCGTATTGGAGGCTCTGCGCCCTCTGGTAGGTCTTGCCCATCTAGTTAGTTCACCTCATAAAAGTGCCATGTGGCACTTTTTCTTCAGGGATAGTCACCCCTTACGTCCTTCTCCTTACCGCGTTAAGCGCCTCCTCAACCCTGTCGGCCTCCTCGCCCCAGTAGTTCTCCTTGAGGCTGGTGTCGAAGGCCTTGTAGAAGTTATCGCCCTCTTTAAGGCACTGCACGAAGTACTGCGTGTCCCTGAGGCTAGGCGTGTAGGAGAGGTCTGTCTGCCCCCTGAGTCCGTTGACGATCTTCATGAAGTCAGAGATCTCCCTGGAGAACACCCCTGAGAGCGAGGGGCCTGTCACCTTGAACTCGGCGTCGCTGAGGGCCATCTTCCACTTGAGGATGTTCAGCTCAGTCGCCTGAGGGGGATAGTCCATCCTGTAAACGGGCTTCAGCCTGTTCTTGACAGGTGGAGGAAGGTCTTTAACGCCCTCGTACGTGGGTGGATTTTGAGTAAAAACAATGAAGAGGTCTGGGTGCGCCTTTATGAGAGGTCCGTTGATATCTCTCAGGTCGAGCTGGCGCTTGTTGTCCATGAGCTCGTCGAGGCGCGTGAGAACGGCGGGGTCGATGACGTTTGGCTCGTCGAAGTGTAGGATGCCACCCGCTCGGACGGCTTTCGGTATTATTCCTTCAACCCACCTGCTCGTCCCTTCCTTCATCGTATAGCTGCCGAGTAGCTCGTCGGCCCTGATGCCCTCTCTCCCTATGACTCCCCAGTAGGGAAGTCCCGTGTCCTCAGCGAACTTCTTGATCAGCTCGCTCTTCCCCGTACCAGGAGGGCCCATAATCAGCACGTTGATGGGGACGCGTCCCTGATGCCTTGCCCTCCTGAACGCTTCCCTCAGCTCCGGCAGCCAGCCGTCCTTGTTGTACTTGTTCGGGTAGTCCATGAATTTGACGCCGGATACCTTGCAGTACTCTGGGATCTCGTCCCAGTTGATGTAGGGCGTGGGTATCGGGCCTTTGTCTGGAACAGGGACTAGGGCTGCCCTCCTGCGCATCTCTTCCTCGGACAGGGTTTTGGGTGGAGAATAGGGTTTAGGTGGAGAGGTCTCTGGGGGCTTTGGTGGTTCTGCTGGAGGTTCTGGCGGTTTTGTCGGAGCTTCGACCTTGGGCTGTGGTTTGGGTTGTGTCGGCTTGTAGATCGGCCTGAGCTTTCCGTCATCTATCCTGAGGGTTTCAGCCCTCCTGATGTCGGTGACTGCGTCTTTGGACGCCTCGACGATGCTGAGCTTTCGGCCGGTCTTGTCCAATAGAACCTTAACTTTCTGCCCCTTGAAGCTCATGTTCCTGACCTTCCCAGGCACGAGCGACTTCGACTTGATCCGTCGGCCGTACCTAACCGTGGCGAGAGCCCTGTACTGCTGTTTCGTCGTCATTTGTACCACCCTTGGGGTTTTCGCGTGTCGAGCTGGCGGCTTGTCGTCTCATGGCCGTTCGCGCATCGGTATATTACGAGAGTGTAGATGCCCTCCTTTCCAGGGTATCTCCTGTTATGGATCTTCTTGAGTTGCCTGCTGCCGCACTTGGGACAGGCCTCGAGCTCCTTAAAGGGGATGTGAATAGACCATTGAGTAGCCATTTAGTATCCAAGTGAAAAATAGCTTGAATCCACTCTGCCCCGCATAATGTTCCGAATTGCCATTTTGAAATGGGATTCTTTCATGAATGATGCTAGCTATCCGAAAGAGCTAGCTCAGAAGATTTTCGGCGTAGCGCTCGGGTATTGAGACGAGAATTAAAATAGACGAGAACAGCTTACTGGTTGTTATGGTTAAGACGCGGTCTATAGCTCTGATAGCCGTTTTCGCGGCGTTAACCGCGGTCTTAGATGCGCTTCCAGGGCTTCCACAGCTGTCACAAGGGGTCTGGTACGGCTGGACCTTCATAGCAACACCCCTCGCCGGCATAGTCTTGGGCCCTGGGGAGGCATTCCTCTCAGTCTTCATAGGCGTTATGATAAGCCATACGATGGTCTTCTTTGGTCCATATGAGTACTTCTTTACCATCGGAGCGCCTTTCGGAGCCATGATCTCCAGCCTCGTCTTCCGGCAAAGGTTACGACCCGTCCTCCTATACTATGTCGTCCTCTTGGCAGCCTACTTTCTCACTCCAGCCGCTTGGGACCTACCTCTCTGGGCGCTCTGGGACACGTACATCGCCTTCACAGTCCTCATAACTATCTTTTTCTTCAGGAGAAGGCTTTACAATATGACAAAAGGGCGGCTCATCTTCGCCTTCTCCGCCCTAATTGGAAACGAGGCAGATATCCTCTTCAGGATCTTCCTCTTCGTTCCGCTGGGAACCTACAACTGGCTCTACGGCTCCCCCTTGGATTTTGTGCGGAGTGTCTGGGTGGTAAGCGCCTTCATAACGCCGATACAGGTCTGCATAGCCTTGTTTGCGACATCGCTGGCTGGCGCCATACTCCTAAAGGCAATCCGCCAATGACAGAAGCGAGCTGATCGATGCTTACAATTCAGAATATGATGAAGATGTCAAGGAAACGTATCTAGCTAATTGGTCATATACCATTGGTCATATTACTATCGGTAGCTAACTCCAAAGGAAAAATAACTACTGCCCTGCCACATTTACAATTATGTTGAAGCTGAAAGGGCCTGTCGGCGCATTCGAGGGTACCGTCAGGGTGAACGTGACCTTTACCATCTGGTTTGGCGTGAGCGCTGTTCCATTGCAGTCCGTTGTGAACTGAAGGACGCTCGCCGATACTGGATTCCAGTTTGCGGCGCTGAAGTTGAGAACCTCGTCCACGTTTCCAGTATCTACAATGTAGACGATCTTACTGTTGCTGCTTCCAACGTAGCACGTGCCCCAATCAATGGATGTAACGTTGCTCGTCTTCCCGACATCTGAGTATATTCCAAGCTGAGCGCTAGGATATATAATCGTTGTCCGTGGTTTAATGAAGGATAGAGATGGCACAGAAATGGCTACAGCCATTGTGACGCTTACGGAGAACACGACAAGACAGAGGAGAACAGGCCAGCCAATAGACTTCAACGTCGCTCATAGGAGAAATGGCCAATCCATTATGCGGGGAAAAATTGCACGCTTTCATTTCCTAAATCATGATTATTGAAGTTGAGTGGTTTCTGCAGTTTTTCCCTTCCCTGATTTTATCGCCTCGGCCATCTTCCTCTCCAGCTCACGCTTGGCCCTCACGTTCCTCAGCAGAGAGATGAACTGGAGCGCGTCCTCCTGAAGGCCAGTCCACTCGGTCAGCAACTTAGGCTCGGCCTCGTCCAGCCCGCTCAGGTCCTTCGGTGTCACGTCCAGGCTCACCGCCAGCTTGGCTAGGTCGCCGTAGACCTTCTTCTTCTCCAGCAACTTCGTCTCTAGATTGACTTCCTTGACGAGTTTGTCGTGATCTCGATTCAGCTTCTCGT
>Ga0315281_10007280_pt1 | contig 15613 bp, 18 predicted proteins | sample YL17G07_0_MG_FD_204540 | JGI IMG/M metagenome (GOLD analysis project Ga0315281, IMG submission 204540) | Sediment microbial communities from Yellowstone Lake, YNP, Wyoming, USA - YL17G07_0 | ecosystem: Environmental > Aquatic > Freshwater > Lake > Sediment | place: USA: Wyoming | collected...
CGTGATCAGGGGATGCAGCGCAAGGCGGATGCGGACGAAAAAGCGGACGAGCGCAAGGACGCGCGAAGGTAGAGCAATGCAGGAGCAATTGCCGAGCTTACACGCAGTAAATGAGCATATTGAGTCCGTATCCAACGCCGCGATGCGCCCCTCAGCGCGTTTTTCAACAGGCTGCTACCGGATGGCAGAAACAGGGCGCCTAGTGACACCCATCAGTCTGTGTTAGCCTAAACGTTGAGTATTCTACTCAGATTTAACCGCCTCACAAGTGAATAATTATCGTCTAAACTGTTCTTATGAATCTCGATTTACACCAGATCAAGCAAGCGGTACAGAAAAATTGCCACATTGCCGATGCCACTGCCGCCGGTGACTATACCCTGTGTATTTATCTGCTCAAGATGCGGGAATTTTACCGCTGGGAACAGGGAATTAACTTTGGCGATGCGCTGCCCAATGCCACGGTTGGCAATTGGCTGCGTTCCCGTGAGCAACTGTGGGAAGTCTTGCAAGACGAATCCTTCGCACCCATTACAATCGATGGCACACACTATGATCCCTTTGATTCTGCCGCGATCAATTCGGCCTTAACACCACAACATCTGATTTACAGCGGCGGCTTCGGTTACAACGTGAAACCACATTTTTTTCTTGGCGTCCTGGAAAAACATGAGGCCCATCAGGACTTTGATATTTACGTCTCCGGTGATGAGTACGCCTGTGACCTGACCTCACCACCGGCCATGAGCCAGGGCAAAAATATTTATATCCGGCGCGATGCGTTGCGGCGCATGTTATGGGAAAAATACGAACAGTGGTTGTGGAATAAACCGGATAACGCCCTGGGCCGCGCAGTGGCATATTATGATTTTGAACATGACTTGGACTCCGCGCTGGATGTAATGACCAGCAATGAATTACAATCCATCATCTGGCACGAGATCGGCGAGGTTAACGCCCATTACCAACTCGGCGAGGGCTGGGAAAAATTATTACTCCATGTGCCGCACTCAAAACTCGAAATCATGTTGCGCGCCATCCGTGACCTTTATGCGGACTCCCTATCGACGTTGCCGCAGTTACTCGAACAAGAAAATGTTCCGGCCTTGCATTTTTTCTTCGCGAATTTAACCAATATGCGAAAACATTTATTTCCCGGCATCACCGCCGCCTACGAAAACTGGCACCGTACCGGTGATCGCGCGGAATTGCACCGTGTCAGTCAAGAAGGTGAAGCGCATTGGGGGGGATTATGCCAGCAGGTCTTGGCGTACGTCGAACGGCACCCCACCCATTTTACCCAACCGCTCGTGGAGTTGATCGAAAACAGCCGACTTTAGTATCTGAATAAATTACAATAACAACTACTCATGGAAAAAACCCTTACCCCGCTCACGACCCTCGTCGAAGTCAAACCGCATTCCTTTGTGTTTGAAAAGCAGCACGCCCTGACTGCTGAACAGTGCCGCGACATGCTGCAGCGCTTTGAACAACAACAAGATGAACAATACGAAGGCCGCATCGGCCAACGGGTAGACAAAGATCGCAGTATTAAAAAATCCACGGACTTGGTCGTCAGCGGCAAGCCCCATTGGCACGACGTGGATCGCGCGCTATTTCAATCGCTGGGCAAGGCCATCCTTGAGTTTCGCGAAACCTATACTTTTTTCAAAGGTCCGTTCAAGGATATGGGTTACGCCATCCAACGTACCCACCCCGGCGAACATTACCATTGGCATATCGATGGCGGCAGTCATGAATTCAGTCAACGGCAATTGGTGGCGGTCTGGTATTTGAATGACGTCCCGGGGCCGGGTGGTGAAACGGAGTTTTTATTTCAAGACATTAAAATCAAACCCGAACAAGGCAAATTAATTTTGTTCCCCCCGTTTTGGACCCATGAACATCGCGGTGTGACACTGCAGCAAGGCGTTAAGTACATCGCCACGACCTGGGTGGTGTTTGCCTGAGCCCCAGAACGCATGGCGAGGCTCCGCGATGCATGAAAAATTTTAACGGGTATACAGTTGCGTTTTGATCATGTTACCTTGTGTATCGCTAAAAACCTTTTGGATGCTTGGCATTTTGTAAATGGTGTACACTGCATCAACATCATGCTCGATTGATGTTTATTTTCAGCAGAGTGCAAGACTATATATCAGCGATCACACGTAGCATGCGCCTATGCTCACCAAACACTGTTATTCTGTTTATCCGCGACGTAGTACAAATCAAATGTTTTACCGACACGCATGACGGGTTGCAACTGATCAAGCCAGGCATAATTCTCGCGGTTTTCTACGCAGAATTTAGCATACAGACTTACGGCAATCCAGCCAGCAACACGTTCTCCCGGCCGAAGTGAGTGCCATTCAGGAAAATGTTCTTGCGTCAAATCCGCCGTGCCACGATACACGACATTGACTTTATCGACGCGACGTCGCGACAACTCCGCTGACATGCGCCGCACGTCCTGGCCCCAATCCAGATCCGAATCCACGACGATGCGCTCTGGATGGTTCCCGGCCAATTCATTGAAATACGCCAGATTGTCCGGATAGGCACGAATTAATATCACTGCTTGCCAACACAACAACACCAGCACTACTGCACGCGACAGCTGTACCTGCCATCGGCGTAAAGCTGCTAGCAGGGTTACTGCAGCGAGCATTGCCAATAATGGGTATACGACCATGACATGCCGCACACCAATATTGATATTACTGTATGCACTGCTGAAAATTAGAATAGCGAATAAGGCGGTGACTGGGGCGACTATCTGCCAATGCCGCTCTTGCAGGTAGTATCGTACAGTCAAGCCCGCGCCAAGCAATCCCAACAGCAACATGGGTAATGGTGTTTTCACACCGAGCACGACCAAATAAAAATTCCACCATCCGTCCTGAGACACCTCACCCATAAAATAAGATAAGTGTCCGCTGTCGTTATGCTCATTCAGCGCAAGCAGGCTCTCAATCAAACGGTGTACACCCACGGGGACAGGCAATGAAAATTGCGCCGACCATGCTTCCCAGTGCCAACCGTAGCTGGCAATGAGTGTAACCATCGCCAGCAGCAAGGCTATGCCACCGTGACGTAATAACAATAAAAAATTCGGGGGCGACGATGCCTTAATCCGTGCGGCAAGGAACCAGATCAGCATGGTGCAACCGATAAAAGGTATTGCCGATAGTTTGGTTGCAACTGCTAAACCGGCACTGATGCCAAAAATACCTGCACGCTGCCACGTTGCGCGATCAAACCAGCGCAACAAGAAATACAATGACAGCACGATCATGGCACTCACCGGGATATCAAGTGCAGCTACCGCTGCATGGCCGAGCACGGGAGGCGTCGTGGCGAGAAAAAACGTGGCCAGCGTTGCTACGCCGATGCCAAAGGTGTGTTGTGCCCACAACCACGTTGCCAGCAGCATAATGATGAGAAACGGAAGTATGCCTGCTCGTGCCAGCGACAGGTAATTATCATAATGCCCGCCCTTATGAAGAATGTCGCGACCTTCCTGTTCACCACTGGGTCCAGTGCGGCCATAAGATCGCGCACCGGCAAGATAAGGTCCAATCGCCATTGCCAGTCGCGCTAATGGTGGGTGTTGTATGTCGTAGGGATACTGACCTGAATCAAGCAAGCTCAAGCCCGCAGCGAGGTGTTCCGGTTCATCCCAGGTATGACCAAATACAGAGTATGTTGAAATGACAAGACTGCACGACATGACAATAAGAATGATCAGTACGATCCGCAGAAAAACCAGGTGACACAGGGTGATTGATGTTGAAGCGGAATCCGGATTAACGCCTGAAGGTTGCATCTCGATGACCATCTCACTGCAATTCACGAAAAAAAACTTTCATCACGATAAACCTACCCAACAATTAATGACCGGAATGCCTGATGCATGACAACGCCAGCGAGACCAAAGGCGTACGGTAGAAAGGTACTGCGACGCTTAGTGAGTGACACCTGGCTTTAGTTTGGTAGTATAGGAAGTATAAACATCCTTTTTCTGATAATCCATCCCTGTCTTTTCGCCAACCCGTCCGTGATTCACCATTGTCGCCTTGCGCGAGTTTGTGTTCTTAACCCATTGGGAAAATGAAGAATCTTGAGCCACCAGCGCATTAACAGCTTGTTGAAAAACGCGGAACATACTGAGAATTCTTTAAACCGACTCACGTCGATAGCCAGAAGCCTATTGATATATATGGATTCCGGCGCGCACTGCGTTTGGCCGGAACGACGAATCGGAGTTCAATGTCGAGTTTTTCAACAGGCTGTTAAAGAATATCGACAGCCAATTCGCACTAACTTGCCGAGATTCCTTTTGCGGCCCTCAGTAGACGCCAACAAAGTAAGTCGTCATTCTTAGTCGCGTTATGGTGAGGCGCTGGCAGCCTGGTGAAAAAGTCACTCTGCCGTGAACCCCTCAACTGCGGTTACCTTAGTCGGTATACAATTGCGTCTGGGTCATGTCACCTTGGGTATCGATAAAAATCTTTTGAATCGTCGGCATTTTGTAGATGATGTAGCCTGACATCAACATCATGCTCGGTTGATGTTTGTTTTCTACCGCCGTTAATAATCGATTGGCGGCGACCTGACAGCGTTGGGTGGCATCCAGATTCGGTACCCATTCCCGACTCATCTGCCAGCCATTATCCATTTCACGATCCATTCTGGCAAAAATATCCTTGGCGGTGAATGCCATATCATCGGGAACCTCGATCTGATACATTTGCTCATCGATTTGTACATTTAGTTTCATGACGGATTCCTATAAACTGGTCGTCCGTTATTCTACCGGGAAATAACCCGAAGAAACACGTCCTATGCTTGTGGAAATACCGGCCGTTCTCGACACCGACAAACTCGCGGAAATCCATAAACTATTGGCCGGCGCACCGTTCGTGGAAGGTAAACTCTCGGCGGGTCAGGTTGCCCAACCGGTAAAAAATAATGAAGAAGTCAGCCCGGCTGCCGCGCAATTAAATCGCCTCAACCATTTAGTGATGGGCACACTGGTACAGCATCCGATCTTTCAAAATGCGGCCTTGCCGCATCGCGTCGCCGTGCCGTTTTATGCCCGCTATGCGGTGGGTAAGGCCTATGGTGATCACATCGATGATCCGCTCATGGGTCCGCCCGGACAGCGTTATCGCTCCGATGTGTCAGTGACGGTATTTTTAAATTCACCCACCGACTATGACGGCGGCGAGCTGGTCATCCGTACCAGTTATGGTGAGCAACAAGTGAAGTGTGCCGCCGGTCATGCCATTCTCTATCCGTCATCCAGCCTCCATCATGTTAACCCGGTGACACACGGTGTGCGGCTGGTGGCCGTGACCTGGGTGCAGAGTGTGGTTCGTGACCCCGCGAAGCGTGAGTTGCTCTATGGGCTTAACCGTGTGCGCGAAGCGTTGTTGCGCGCCGCGCCGGAGGATGAAAATTCAAAACAACTGGATCGCAGTTATGTCAATCTAGTGCGCATGTGGGCGGAACTATAGCGATTAACGACCTGACAGCTGTTGAAAAATCAGGCTGCTAATTGTATTACTGAATTCCGGCTCGCACTGCGTTAGGCCGGAACGACAAGACGCGGTCATATTTCGAGTTTTTGAACAGGCCGCTAAGCGCGTAATGCAGAAACAAAAAAGCCGCATTGCGGCGGCTTTTTTGTTGTATCGGTAAAACTCGGATTTAATCGCGATGCGATTTTTTCTCGGCATGTGCCATATCGCACACTTCCATCGCCAACCGCGCATATTCCTCACGGTAGTTATGCAAGGCATGACCCGTGGGTGCGGTATAGTAGGTTTCAGAACTGACGCCACTTTCATGTTCTAACTTCATGAACATCTGTTGCATTTCAAGCATCTTTTTGATGTTCGCTTGCTTGTCACTCATAGCTACCTCGCAATAACGCACTGTAAAGGAAATACATTTTCGATCTTCGGCTGAGCCTTAAGACCGGCATCTGGGCTGGAAATATAGCACCGGCGCTTTGACCCCCACTATATCCAATTTGGATAGCTGGGTGGTGATAATTAATATCCACCTTTGCGGCGACTCTCAGGCAGACCGGCTACCTTGCCACCTTGTTTGGACGGCATGAGCGGGAACAAGTCATACATATCTTTTGATGTGGCCTTGCCCCATTTGTCGGTCATCGCCTTGACAATGGTACGTTCGTTCGGTTGATTCTGGCCATTATTGATGTATTCATCACGCAGATATTCGATGAGATCCCAATGCCGCTGGGTCAATTCACCAATACCCTCTGCGTTAGCCAGCAGTTGGGATAATTCTTTGCTCCAATCTTCTATGTTAACTAAATAACCATTCGCCGTTGTTTCGATGGATTTACCATTGAATTCGATTGCCATCGGACTATCCTCTCCTAAAGTTTGAATTGATAAACTCTATGTTACTCATTATACCGAAATTTGAAAGGTGCTTATTATCTGGATTTTTGCGCGATAATCAACTGGCAATTGGAGACATATCCCATGCGATTAGTCGTTATCACTAACCACCGGCTTTATTCCCTTCTGCGGCACAAACAGGCCACAGCCGTATTTGCGTCCCGCGCCTAACCCTTGTTGTTGTAATCGAACCGACTGCGCCGGGATCAAGTCTGCCACCATTAAACTACGGGTGGCAACCGGCCCGTGGGGCAAACGCAAGGTATTTTGTTTACCCGCCAGTAACTTTGTCACGGGAATACCCATAGTGCGCAACTGTGCCGCCAGCGTCTGCAGAAAGGCGGTTTCATCCTGCGTGGCATCGCAGGTGACATAGCGGGCAAACAAGGTAGGCAAGGTGCTCAATAATTTGATCGCCCCGGCTTGGACGGTCAGCGCACTACCGGCCACATCCAGAATCGTCCCTGTTAGTTGCAGGGCATCTGCAATACGAGGTTTGGGAATGCGCAAGGTCAGGCGGGTACGTTTCGATAAATACAATTGGTCGTTTTCCGGATCATCGGGGCGATACCAACCATTACCCGATTCCGCCATATGGATTAAATGTACACCGGCATGTTCTTCCGCCGCCAGCCAGGGCAGTGCTTGTTGCAGCGCGTGCGATAATGGCCAGGCGTGATCCAGTGGTAAGGATTTGCAATCCAGTTTGTAGACAATATCGACGATGTCATCCGGAACCACAAACTGATCTTTTGTCGTGGATTGTTCATTCCAAAACATTTTCACACTCCATCACCGTTGTTGACCACTGGTAAATGCCGCTTCAAGTTGATCTTCCCAATTTCCTGGGGTATCCGGATATGGCGGTTTCACGTCCATCTGAAAAAAAATCTCCCCTTGCGCGGCACGAGAGCGTACCTGGGATTTTAATTCTTCAAATGAGGTGAAGGTATGTTCTCGAATTAATAACTCGCTCAACCAGAGCATGACCACCCCTTTTGTTCACTCGGTAAATCGGTGTTACGCACCCGATCAAAATAACGCGCCCGATACAGTAGGCGCTTGGTCAGTTGCGTAGTTCCATCGACAAACGCGGTGCGATTGTGCAGGACATTATTGCAGATAATCCCCTGATTCGCCGCAAGTCGATAACGAATAATATACGGTAAATCACCGTTCAGCAGCGATTGAATCTGCGCAACCGCATCGACGGTGAGTGCATCGTCACGCCATTGAATATTTCGCGTGCGCGCGGAATAACGCATGTGCAGATTCCCTCGGTTGTCAATGGAGAACACCGGTCCGGTTTGTGCCGCGCGGATCTCGTCCCCCTCCTCCACATTGGCGGGAATGGTCATGACATCCGGCCGCGACAATGCAGAGATATAGTCCGGGTTCGCATCGCGCAAGGTAAGATACAAAATTTCGTGATCCAAGTACATGTTGGCGCCCCCTTCAACCGCGGGGGTGTCACAGTGCATTAACAACGCACGGATCTGCTTATCCGGCGGGTTGTAATAACCATCGGTATGCCAACTCAACGCGCGATCCGTATAGGGTATGTAGCCCTGGTGTCGACCGCTTTGCATCACACGCAAGGAGCTAATGCTGTCTTCATCCGCACAAATATTACTATCGAGTTGTTCCAGACCGAACTGCCGACCCAATTGGCGAAGCCTGTTTTTATCCGTGGCTTGCTGGCTTGTCACCGTATACAAGGCCAGATTGGTCTTGCGCAGCCGCTGCATGATGTCGCGGTACTCCTGCGCGGATAAGTCCAACGGATTCGCAATGGCGACCAACAACTCCGCTGCGCAGCGTGGATAATTATGTAATTTTTCCTGGCGCCATGCCGCATAGGCCTGCGCATTACTCAGCAGAAAGGGGCTATCGCGATGAACAGTGACAACAGCGGCAGACATGATGGACGGGCCTTATTAGCGGCAGGTGTGAATGTCGCGGTATTCTACCCGCTCGATCTTTTTCTGAAATCTCCACAAACGAGTATAAACCACCGCACTGTATTCACCTCGTAGGCAAAGGGGTATATAATCTGGCACGCTTAAATGCGCTCACCTGCTTTAACATATTGATTGTTACAGGAATATTCAATAAACACAGGGTCGTGGCGTAGGAATAGTTTGCCAGTGCAACGCACTGCTCAAACTTTCTCTACCCCATTAGAGGTAACTGGGGGGATCGGTACACTCCCATTGGTGAGGTTCTCCACGGGTGTCAGGCACCCTAGACTTCGCTCACGTTAAAACTGTGGCCTTCATCCGCCGCAGTGTAGAGGTTTAACCGTAACTTTGGCCGGCTACTTTACTTGGTTAATTTCTCAAAAGGAGAACACCATGGACAAAAACAAGATTCACCCTACCCCGATGCTCGACATACTTGAAGAAGGCCCTTGGCCCAGCTTCATTTCCGGTTTTAAACGTATGCGTGACAAACACCCTGAAAAACGCATTAACGAAATGGTCAACTCCCTGTTGGGTCAGTTAGAACATTCTTATGAGACCCGCAAAGGTTATTGGAAAGGCGGCACCGTCTCGGTATTCGGTTACGGCGGTGGCATTATCCCGCGCTTCTCCGAAGTGGGCGCGGCCTTCCCTGAATCCAAAGAATTTCACACCCTGCGCGTCCAGCCGCCCGCCGGTAACTTCTACACCACCGACATGCTAAACCAGTTGGCGAACAGCTGGGAAAAATACGGCTCCGGCATGGTCACCTTCCACGGTCAAACCGGCAACATCATGTTCATCGGTACCACCACGGAAAATACCCAACACTTCTTTGATGAAATCAATGAATACGGTTGGGACTTGGGTGGTGCAGGTCCCTGCGTGCGTACCGCGATGTGCTGCGTCGGTTCCGCGCGTTGTGAACAATCCTGCGCCAACGAACAAGCCATCCAACGTCATCTGGTCAACACCTTTACGGATGATGTGCATCGTCCTGCGCTGCCGTACAAATTCAAATTCAAAGTCTCCGGCTGCCCGAATGATTGCGTAAATTCCATCGAACGCTCTGACTTTGCCGTTATCGGTACCTGGCGTGATGACATGAAAGTGGATCAAGCTGAGATCAAGGCCTTTATTAAGAAAAAAAGCCGTCAGTACGTGATCGACAACATCACTACCCGTTGCCCTACCAATTGCATGACCCTCAAAGATGACGACACCCTCGTGATCAACAATAAAGAATGCGTGCGTTGCATGCATTGTTTGAATGTGATGCCCAAAGCGCTATCGCCTGGCGATGACAAAGGTGTCACGATCCTGATCGGTGGCAAGCGTACGCTGAAGATCGGTGACTTGATGGGTACCGTCATTGTGCCGTTCATGAAACTGGACACCCCGGAAGAGTACGAACGCATCGTCGAAATGGCGCGCAGCACCATCGACTTCTTCGCTGAAAACGCCTTGGAACACGAACGTACCGGTGAAATGATCGAACGTATCGGCTTGGTGAATTTCCTGGAAGGCATCGGCGTCGACGTTGATCCCAACATGGTCAGCCATCCACGTCAAAGCTCTTACATCCGTACCGATGGTTGGGATGAAGAAGCGGAAAAGTGGTTCGCACGTAAAGCCGAAGAAAAAGCTGCCGCAGCGGGTTAATCCCTGTGGTGTTGTTACGCAAACGCTTAACGAAGTTTTAGGAGAAAAAAGACATGGCGGAAAAACCAAAGCTACGCACACCGGTTGAAACCGGTTGCCCAGACGGCTTCCAATACATGCATCCGGTGATGCGCAAAAATTATGGCCAATGGTCCTATCATGAACATCCCCGTCCCGGCGTATTAAAACACGTCGCGCACAACGGCGATGTCATCTGGACCGTGAAAGCCGGTACCCAACGTATCCTCGATGTATTCACCCTGCGCAAACTCTGCGAAATCGGTGAAAAACTCGGTGACGGTTACGTACGCTTCACCATTCGTTCCAACATCGAATACATGGTGGCGGATGCGAAGAAAGTGGAACCGATGATCAAGGCGTTGGAAGATGCCGGATTCGTGGTCGGTGGTACCGCCAATTCGGTGAGCATGATTTCTCACACCCAGGGTTGGTTGCATTGTGATATTCCCGGTACGGATGCCTCGGGCGTGGTAAAGGCCCTGATGGATGAATTGGTCGATGAATTCAAAAATCACAACATGCCAAACCGCGTACATATGACCACCTCATGCTGCCAAATCAATTGCGGTGGCCAAGGTGATATCGCGATCAACGTGCAACACACCAAACCGCCCAAGATTAACCATAACCTGGTTGCCAATATCTGCGAACGGCCAACCGTTGTGGCACGCTGCCCGGTTGCGGCTATTCGCCCGGCCCAGGTTAATGGTAAGCCCTCGTTGGAAGTGGATGAAAAGAAATGTATCTGCTGCGGCGCCTGTTATCCTCCCTGTCCGCCGATGCAAATCAATGATCCAGAACATTCCAAGCTGGCGATTTGGGTTGGTGGGAATCATTCGAATGCACGTGGCAAACCGACTTTCCAAAAATTGGTTGCTGCCGGTATCCCGAACAATCCGCCGCGTTGGCCCGAAGTCACAGCCATCGTCAAACAGATTCTCAAGGCTTACAAAGAAGACGCGCGCGATTGGGAACGTATCAATGATTGGATCGAGCGCATCGGCTGGCCACGTTTCTTTGAAAAGACCGGCCTGCCCTTTACCAAGTATCATATTGATAACTGGAAAGGCGCTCGCAACAGCTTGAATGCCTCCACGCATATCCGCTTCTAATATAAAGGACGGAACATGAAACTGGGTATTCAAGTTAGTGAAGGTCCATACACACACGAAGCCTCCCTGTCGGCCTTGAACTATGTCAAGGCCGCCGTGGAGGCCGGTCATGAAATCTTTCGTGTGTTTTTCTATCACGATGGCGTGAATAACGGCACCCGTTATACTTCGCCGCCACAAGATGATCGCAACATTGTGAACAGCTGGTCAAAGCTGGCAAAAGATTACAATATTGATCTGGTCGTCTGCGTTGCCGCGGCCCAACGTCGCGGTATTGTTGATGCGGGCGAACAAAAACGAAACGGTAAAGATGGTAACAATATTGCCGAAGGTTTTCGTATTTCTGGTCTCGGACAACTTATCGAAGCCTGTATTCAGTGCGATCGTATGATTGTGTTCGGGGACTAAACGGGGGAATTCATGTCTACTATAAAGAAATTTCTGTACATCAACCGTCGCGCCCCGTATGGCACTGTCTATGCGTGGGAAGCACTTGAGGTTGTACTCATTGGTGCGGCATTTGATCAACAAGTCAATCTGGCATTTGTCGATGATGGTATTTACCAAATTCTAAAAGGCCAGGATACCTCACAGCTCGGTACGAAGAATTTCTCACCCACCTTCGCTGCATTGGGTGATTATGGTGTTACCAACATCTATGTTGAGAAAGAATCGTTGGAGATGCGCGGCTTGACGGTCAATGATTTAATACCGTTGAAGTATGAAGATGAAAATGACAACTATGCCGAAAAAGATTCGATTCAGGTTGTCAGCGCCAGCGCACTTGCCAAGATTCTTGAAGAGCAAGATGTGTTACTGAACTTCTAACCGGGGCCTCACCATGTCGACATTACATACTATTAACAAATCACCATTTGAAACAAATTCGCTAGAGACTTGCCTGCGTCTCGCAGCGAACGGTAACACTGTCTTGTTTTATGAAGATGGGGTTTATGGGGCGATGAAAGGCACAACCGTTGCCGATAAGATAAAAAGCGCAATGAAGAACCTGACGTTTTGCGCTCTGGGTCCTGATTTGAAGGCTCGCGGGATTGATGCAGGAAAACTCTTGGAAGGCATTAAAGTTGTTGACTACAGTGAATTTGTTAAGCTGTCTGTGGACAATGACAAGGTGCAATCTTGGATTTAATTTAACGAAGAACGTAACAGTTCATCAGCACGAGGAGAACGTACAATGCCAATCGAAGTAAATGGTAAATCACTGGAAACCGACGAAGAAGGTTACTTGTCCAACTTAACTGAGTGGGTACCTGAAGTTGCCACCATCATGGCGAAACTGGATGATTGCCCCTTGAATGAAAATCACTGGGAAGTGATCAATTTCCTGCGTGAATATTATGAGGAATACCAAATTGCGCCAGCCGTTCGCGTGCTGACCAAGGCCATTGGTAAAAAATTAGGTCCGGATAAGGGCAACAGTAAATACTTGTATGAACTGTTTCCGTACGGCCCTGGCAAGCAAGCCTGCAAATATGCCGGCCTGCCGAAACCAACTGGTTGCGTTTAAGACCAATCTGTGGAGGGGAATTCGTTCCCCTCTGTATTTACTTGATTCTATAAGAGAGGGAGCCTGCGCATGACAGCCTTGTCTTGGGCTTACGTAGTATTCTTTTATCTGGCCATGTTGATCCTGTTCATCGGTTTGGCACGCAAGATCATACAATACGCGCGCACCCCTGCCCCTCTGAAAATTCCCACCACACCGGCGCCTGTCACCACGATTGGTGTGGTGTGGCGCATGGCGACGGAAGTCGTCATGTTTAACAGCCTCTTTAAGGCGAGCAAGTGGACTTGGATCTTTGGCTGGTTATTTCACGCGGCGTTGTTGCTCGCCTTCTTTCGGCATTTGCGTTACGTGATATCCCCCGACGTCATTTTTTGGCCGTTAGTCAATAACTGGCTCGTACTCAATGCCGGTAAATATGGCGCCTTTGCCATGCTGATTGGTCTTATCGGATTATTTGGCCGGCGTGTTTTCGTCGATCGCGTTCGCTACATCTCCAGCCCATCCGATTATTTTATGCTGCTGTTGATTCTTGCCATTGCCATCAGCGGTATGCTGATGTCGTTCGCCAATCCCGTGGACATCGTCCAACTCAAGGGTTTCGTTACCGGACTGTTCACCCTGCACTATCTACCGTTACCCACCGATGGGGTGTTATTAACTCATCTCTCCTTGGTGTTGTGTTTGATGGTGATCTTTCCGATCAGTAAACTGTTACATGCACCGGGTATCTTCTTCAGCCCGACGCGCAATCAGGTCGACAACCCGCGTGAACATCGGCACATCGCCGCATGGGCACGGCAATTGGAAACCGGTAAATCCTAATAGCTAGGCAGTAAGGGGACACACGTGGCGGATTTTGAAGTACCAAAATTACGAGAATTTGCAGAGATTCCGAAGCTACAGCCCGGGGTGATGGCGCATCTCAAGCCGTACGTTGCCAAGGTTGATTTCCAGAAATCGCTGGGCTTTCCCGGCGAACTGGTGGAAAACTGGGAAACCAAAGCGGTTGAAAAGTTAGGCGAGCTCAAAGGTAAATACCGTTCCCTCCAGGTGTTTCTTGACTCCTGTGTAAAGTGCGGCGCCTGCACCGACAAATGTCACTACTACCTCGGTACCAAAGATCCGAAAAACATGCCGGTGGCCCGTCAAGATCTGCTGCGCCAGGTCTATCGCCGTTATTACACCTTTGCCGGTAAATTTTTTGCCAAACTCGGAATGGCCTGGTTCGTTGGCGCAAAGGAGATGACCCGCGAAGTGTTAGATGACTGGTACAGCTATTATCATCAGTGCTCACAATGCCGCCGTTGTTCCGTGTATTGCCCCTACGGGATTGATACCGCCGAAATTTCCATGGCCGCGCGTGAGATCATGGATGAGATCGGTGTGGGCCAAAAATATTGTAACGAGATTATCGCCAAGGTTTATAAGATCGGTAACAACTTAGGTTTACCCCAACCGGCGCTGGCCGATACCCTGTTAGGCTTGGAAGAAGATGTTAAAGAAGCGACCGGCTTTGATGTGAAATTCCCCTTAGATAAAAAAGGTGCGGATATTTTATTGGTTACCCCCTCAGCGGATTTTTTCGCGGAACCCCATGTTGACGGTCTGATCGGTTATGCAAAGGTGTTCCATGAAGCGGGCATCAGCTGGACCTTGAGTTCATACGCCAGTGAAGCCGGAAACTTCGGTATGTTCATTGGCAGTTACGACAACATGCGTAAGATATCCTTGCGTATCCGCGAGGCGGCGTTGGAGTTGGGTGTCAAACGTATCGTGTTTGGCGAATGCGGTCATGCCTGGCGAGTGGCGTACAGTTTTCTTAATACCCTGGCCGGTCCCTTTGATTTTCTCGATCCCAACTATCCCGTGCCGCAACATATTTGCGAATTTACCCACGACTTGATCCAGAAAGGCGCGTTGCAATTTAACAAGGCTGCCAATGATCATCGTGTCATGACCTATCATGATTCCTGCAACGTTGCGCGCGCCTCGCGCATGGGCAAGACACCCGGTGGTCAATTCACCATACCGCGCGCTATTATTAAAGCTGCCTGCAACCACTTTTATGACATGCCCGCCGACACCATCGGTGAAGCAACCTATTGCTGTGGGGGTGGCGGTGGTTTGCTGACTGATGACTTGATGGAGATACGTGTAAAAGGCGCCTTACCACGGATGGAGGCATTGAAACACGTCGTCGAAAACCACGGCGTCACCCACATGGCGGCGATTTGTGCGATTTGTAAGAGTCAATTTACCAAAGTGATCCCCTACTATGGTTTCAAAATGGATCAAATAGTCAGCGTGCATCAATTAGTCAGTGATGCCATTGTATTAACTCGTCAATAACGAATTTATAGACGAACTCGGAAAACCCGGATTGCAAGACAGGAGAACAGCTATGGCAACCTCAAAACAAGATATGCACGATAACACGCTTACATTCCGTCGCTATAAAGATGGCGACCATGAATGGGAAACCAAGGTTGAACAAATTTTCAAAGGGGATGAGACGCACAAATGTCCCACCTACGTGCATCGCACGCCGCCTTGCCAAGGCAGTTGCCCCTCCGGTGAAGATATCCGTGGTTGGCTCGACATCGTCCGCGGCATTGAAAAACCGCCTAAAGGCGTCAGCATGCAAGAGTACGCCTTCCGCCGTTCCACCGATGCGAATCCCTTTCCTTCGATCATGGGCCGGGTCTGCCCTGCGCCGTGTGAAGACGGTTGTAACCGTAACGAAGTGGAAGATCATGTCGGGATCAACTCGGTTGAACAATACATTGGCGACTCCGCATTGGAAAGCAAGTTTACCTTTGTAACCGGCGCCACAACCGGTAAAAAGATCGCAGTGATCGGTGGTGGTCCTGCGGGACTGGCTGCTGCCTA
>Ga0315281_10007281_pt1 | contig 15613 bp, 16 predicted proteins | sample YL17G07_0_MG_FD_204540 | JGI IMG/M metagenome (GOLD analysis project Ga0315281, IMG submission 204540) | Sediment microbial communities from Yellowstone Lake, YNP, Wyoming, USA - YL17G07_0 | ecosystem: Environmental > Aquatic > Freshwater > Lake > Sediment | place: USA: Wyoming | collected...
CGCGCCCCTGCTGCTTCGTGCTGGCGAGCTGAGAGCGCCGCATGGTGCGATGCGTGCGCAGGTGCGCGGTGAGCTCCTTGCGCAGCACCCCGCGGGCCTGGACGAAGAGGCTGCGGTAGATCGTCTCGGTGGACACCTGCAGAGCCTGCTCCCCGGCGTAGGCGCGCGCAAGCCAGCCGGAGATCTGCTGCGGCGACCAGTCCTCGGCCAGCTTGCCGGCGACGAGCTCGCGCAGCCGCGGCGTCGCCGCCAACTTGCAGAGCTTCGGGCGGCGAGCCCGACTCCAGGCACGCTCGTCCGCCCGGGCCGCCCGGTAGTGCGTGCGACCACCGTGGCGGACGGTCTCGCGGCTGACCGTGGAGGGCGCCCGTCCCAGGCGCCTGGCGATCGTCCGTAACGAGAGACCTTCGGCGAGTCCGCGGGAGATCTCTTCCCGCTCGGTGAGCGAGAGCACGCGCCGCGAGCGGCGTCGCCTCGCCGGGACGTAGCCACCGTTGGCGGCCACCACTCCGTGGATCGATCCCGCCTGCCTGCCGAGCGCACGCCCGATCTCGCTCAGCGACTCACCAGCCCGCCAGCGAGCCCAGAGCTCGCGCTTCTGCTCGGCCGTCAGACCTGGCCTGCCCATCTGCGCCATCACGCCACCTCCCGGTCGACACAAGACCATAGTCGGTGTTGCATCGATCGGTGGAACGCACCGTAGCTCACCGCCCCCAGCAGGACATCAACGACCTGGATGAGGAGGGACGCATGCGACTCCAGCATGCAGACATTGAAAACCGTGCCGGGCATTGTGGGATCGTCCGCAAGAGCCAGGATCTCGTGTTCGTAGTACCGCCCGCTGGCGCGCGGTTTGCCCTGATAGTCGGCCAACACGCAGACGGACTCACCCATGGCCCAGCTCTTCTGAACGAGCATGCGCGAGTAGTCGATGTAGGAATCCCATACGGAAGCAGCTTGTTCCGCCACAGCTGCGGCCGTGTCGTGCTTGTCGAGCATCACCGCCAGGAAGCGGTTCGGGGGGTGAGCGAACACCTCATCGATGAGTTGCAGGTGGTAGGGCAAGCCGACTCGCTTGACCGTGTTGAACTTGAACTCGAACCCGACTGAGGTCCTGCCCAGCCCTCCTCGCACGCGTTGGTACGTGCGGTGCACCGCCTCGGTGAGGGGCGCGGTGTCTTCGAGCTTCAGGAGGCCCAGCCCGTAGAAGCGCTGCGAGCTGGGGCCGAGCACCCCGGTCTCGTCGATGAACGCGAAGACGTTGCTCATGTGCTCCAGTGCGGGTGGAAGGATGCTGCGCGGCCAGTCGCGAGCTGCTCAGAAGGTAGCAGCGCAGCCTCAGGGGGGGAAGGGTGACGGAGCGAGGCCAGGGGTGACGTTGGCCAGGCCTGGGGGTTTGCGACCCCGGCGCGACGCGCGTAGCATGGCGCACGAACCGGCGTGGACGCGCCACACCCCACTGGAGAACGGAGAGCGGTCGCGGCATGGCCACCTACTTCGGCACCGACGGCATCCGCGGCGTAGCCGGTGAGTTGCTCACGCCCGAGTTCGCCGTGCAGGTCGGGCGCGCGGCGGCGGTGGTGCTGGCGCAGAAGGCCGGCCCGCACCCGTTGTTCGTGATCGGCCGCGACACGCGCCTGTCGGGGCCGATGCTGGAGGCGGCGCTCACGGCCGGCCTCACCAGCGGTGGCGCGCGCGTGGAGATCGCCGGCGTGATCCCGACGCCGGGGCTCGCCACGCTGGTCCACCAGCGTGGCGCCGACGCCGGCGTCGTCATCAGCGCTTCGCACAACCCCTTCGCCGACAACGGCATCAAGTTCTTCTCGGGCGCCGGTGTCAAGCTCAGCGACGAGGAAGAGGCCGAGATCGAGGCGCACATCGCACATCACGATCTGCAGTCGCTGGCCGGCGCCGACTTCGGCTGCGCGGAGCACCTCGAGGGAGCCGTCGAGGGCTACGTGTGGGACGTCGTGCGCCGCATCCCGCTGGATCTCAGCGGCATGAAGATCGCCCTCGACTGCGCCCACGGCGCCATGTCGCGGGCGGCTCCGCTGGCGCTCGCCGAGTCGGGCGCCGACGTCACGGTGCTGTTCGCCGAGCCCGACGGCACCAACATCAACGCCGGCTGCGGCTCCACGCACATCGGCGCGCTGCAGGACGTCGTCGCCGCCGACGGTTTCGACCTCGGCCTGGCTTTCGACGGCGACGGCGACCGCGTGCTCGCCGTCGACGCCGCCGGCGAGCTCGTGGACGGCGACTTCATCATCGCCATCCTCGCCCGGCACCTCAAGGCGCAGGGCAAGCTGCGTCGCGACACCGTCGTCACCACGGTGATGACGAACCTCGGCTTCCACCTCGCCATGCAGCGCGAGGGCATCGAGGTGCTCGTCACCGACGTCGGCGACCGCTACGTGGTGGCGAAGATGCTCGAGGGCGACTACCTCCTCGGCGGCGAGCAGTCGGGCCACATCATCAACCGCGACGTGTGCACCACCGGTGACGGGCTGGCCACGGCGCTGCTCCTGCTGCAGGCGCTGCGCGAGATGGACGTTTCGCTCGCCGAGGCCGCCCGCGTCATGACGCGTCTGCCGCAGAAGTTGGTCAACGTGCGCGTGCGCGACAAGAAGGCCCTGGACGGAGCCGCCGCGGTGTGGGCGGCGGTCGACGAAGAGACCCGCCGCCTCGACGGCAACGGCCGCATCCTGGTGCGCACCTCCGGCACCGAAGAGCTGGTGCGCGTGATGGCCGAGGCGCCCACGCACGACGACGTCGAGGGCACCTGCGCGCGCATCGTGGCCGTGGTCGAGGAGCACCTGGCGTAGGGATTCTGCGCCGCTCGCGGCAGGCCGCCCCCGTCGATCCTCGTTCATCCGCGGTCTCACCAAGGAAACGTCACCCTCGCTTTCGCCTTCACTATGTGATAACATATGAGGGCAATGTGATTACACCTTGGGGTGACGACATGGTGCGCACGCAGATCCAGCTCAGCGAGGACGAGGCGGTGGCCGTCAAGCGTTTGGCGCGCGAACGCTCCGTCTCCATGGCGGCGGTCATCCGCGATGCTGTCGACCAGTACGTCCACCGTGAATCGGGAGCCTCGCTTGACGAGCGCTGGCAGCGTTCACTGGCTGCCGTCGGCGGTCTTCGCTCGGGCCGAAGCGACCTCTCGCAGACGCACGACGACGAGTTCGCGGCGGCGGCTTCCGAGTGAGCGTCTTCGTAGACACGTCGTTTCTCGTCGCGCTGCTCGACGGGGACGACGTCAAGTCTGCCGACGCCATGGGCCTCTGGCGTAGGGCGGCAGCGGAGCGCCTGTCTGTATTGACCAGCAACTACGTGGTCCTCGAGACCTGCGCGGTGTTGCAGCGACGCCTCGGCGTCTCAGTGGTGCGCAGGCTCGTACGTCAGATCCTCGGACCCGTGGCCCTCGAGTGGGTGACGAGGGACGACCACGAGCGCGCCGTCGAGGCGCTGCTCGTCGCCGATCGGCGACGCCTGAGTCTGGTCGACTGCGTGAGCTTCGAAGTCATGCGCCGCCTCGACGTCCGGGAGTGCCTGGCGTTCGACCAGCAGTTCGCCGAGCAAGGGTTCGTCGTCACGCAGGCTTGACCCCCGCGGCAACGGCGGCGACGCCGAAACGGTAGAATAGCCCGCATACAGCAGATCGGCGGCGCGGACACCCGAAGAGCAGCCTGAGCGCCTGGCCCGCGCGCGAAGCCCCGAAGGGGCTGCCCCGCGCGGGTGACGAGGTGGAGGTTCATCGAAAGACTCGGCGGATGCCTCCCGGCCCGGCACGGTCGATATCGAGTCGTCAAAACCCGTCGGCGACGGCGGAACAAAGCGGCCCGCAAGTGCCGTCCGCAGCCTGCCCGCCTGCGCCATACCCGCAGAAGGGAGCACGCATGTGCGGCATCGTAGGCTACGCCGGGCGACGTCCCTGCAAGCCCATCATCCTCGACGGCCTGAGACGCCTCGAGTACCGCGGCTACGACTCGGCGGGCATCGTCCTCATCGAGGACGGCGGCCTGGAGACAGTGCGCTCGGTGGGCAATCTCGACGCGCTGTTCGCGGCCGCCGGGGAGACCTCGTCAAAGGCGACGGTGGGGCTGGGGCACACGCGTTGGGCGACGCACGGCCGGCCCAGCCATGAGAACGCGCACCCGCACGACGATTGCACAGGCAAGGTCTCGATCGTCGTCAACGGCATCGTGGAGAACTACAAGCAGCTGCGCGCCGAGCTCACGGCGCGCGGGCACGAGTTCAAGAGCGAAACCGACGCCGAGGTCGTGGTGCACCTCATCGAGGAGCACGTCGGCGAAGGCCTCACGGCGGCCGTGTGCGCCGCGGCTCGTGCCCTGAAGGGCCACCACGCCTTCTGTGCGCTCTCAGCCGACGAGCCCGACGTCGTGGTCGGCACACGCAACCAATGCCCGCTGGTGGTCGGCGTCGGCGACGGCGAGATGTTCTTTGCCTCGGCGATCCCCGCCTTCATGGCGCACACGCGCACCGTGGTCGTGCTGGAGGACGGCGACGTCGTCACGCTCCGCGCCGGCGGCGCGGAGATCTGCGACGTCGCCGGCGCGCCGCTCGTGCGCGAGCGGACGGTAGTGCCCTGGGACGACGCCGCCGCGGAGAAAGGCGGCTACGAGACCTTCATGCTCAAGGAGATCCACGAGCAGCCGGCGGCGCTTCGCGACACGCTCGCCGGCCGGCTGCTCGAGGACGGCAGCGTCGACCTCTCCGAGGTCGGCATGGGCGACGAGATGCTGCGCCGCCTGCGGCGCATCTTCATCGTCGCCTGCGGCACCTCGTATCACGCGGGCCTCATCGTGAGCTACGCCATCGAGCAGCTGGCGCGCGTGCCCGTGCAGATCGACGTGGCCAGCGAGTTCCGCTACCGCGAGCCCGTCTTCGACCCCGATACGCTGGTCATCGGCATCACGCAGTCGGGCGAGACGGCCGACACGCTCGCCGCCATGCGGCTCGCCCGGGAGGCCGGCTCGCCCGTCCTCGCGCTCTGCAACGTCATGGGCAGCCAGGCCACCCGCGAGGCGGACTACGTGCTCTACACGCGCGCCGGCCTGGAGATCGGCGTGGCGGCGACCAAGACGCACACGTCCCAGGTCGCCGCCCTGCTGCTGCTCGCCCTGCGCCTGGCCTGGGCGCGCGGCGCGAAAGCCGAGGACGAGCTCAAGCGGCTCGGCCATGAGCTGCGCGCCGTCCCCGAGCTCGTCCAGCAGCTGCTCGAACGCGACACGGCCGTTACGGAGATCGCGCAGCGTTACCACGACGAGCGCTTCTTCCTCTACCTGGGCCGCGGCATGGGGTTCGCCGTGTGCCTGGAGGGCGCCCTCAAGCTCAAGGAGATCAGCTACATCCCCACCGAGGCCTACGCCGCCGGCGAGATGAAGCACGGACCCATCGCCCTGCTCGACAAGGAATCGCCGGTGGTCGTGGTCGCCGACGACGGGCCCGTGTTCCCCAAGCTGGTCAGCAACATCGAGGAGGTGCGCGCCCGCGGCGCCGACGTGATCGCCGTGGCCACCGACGGCAACGAGGTCATCGGCGAGCTGTCGCGCGACGTCCTCTGGGTGCCCAAGTGCGACCACCATCTGGCGCCGATCCTCACCGTGGTGCCGCTGCAACTTCTGGCCTACCACATCGCCGCGATCAAGGGCCTGAACGTGGACCAGCCGCGCAATCTGGCCAAGACCGTGACGGTGGAATGACGTGAAGCCGCCGGGAGACACGGCGGGCGGGTTCCCCGCCATCCCGCCCGGCGGCCTGCTCTTCGGCCTCGGCATCGACGTCGTCGAGGCGGCCCGCATCCGGCGCCTGCTCGAGCGTCTGCCGCGCGCCTACGAGCGCCTCTTCAGCGAGCAGGAGCGCGCCTACTGCGACGATTTCGCCGACCCCTTTCCGGGCTACGCGGCGCGCTTCGCCGCCAAGGAGGCTGTGGGTAAGGCGCTCGGAATCGGTATCATCGGGTTCGTGTGGCGCGACATCGAGGTACTCTCCGGAGGCAAGCCTCTGATCGCGTTGCACGGCGACGTCGCGCGCATCGCCGCCCATCTGGGCGTGACGCGCGTCGAGGTCTCGCTGAGCCATACCGGCGGCATGGCCTACGCCGTGGCCGCCGCCCTCAAGGAGGACGCCGATGGATGAGCTTCTGCTGCTCGGCCTGTACACCGCTGACGGGATGCGGCAGGTCGACGTCACCGCCATCCAGGGCGTCGGCATCCCCGGCGGTCATTTAATGGAACGCGCAGGGCTGGCGGTGGCCGACGAGATCCTCGAGCGGTATGAACCCGAGGAGGCCGTCGTGTTCGCCGGCAAGGGCAACAACGGCGGTGACGGCTTTGTGGTGGCGCGTGAGCTCTTCAACGCCGGCGTCGAGGTCACCGTGTTCGCGCTGGCCCCCGCCGGCGAGTACGCCGGTGACGCGAAGCTCAATCTCGACATCCTCGACAAGCTCGGCGTCGATGTCCGCGAGGCGTTCGACGCCGAGGGCGTTTCGGCCGAGGACGCCATCATGATCGTCGAGATGGCCGACGTGGTCGTCGACGCCATCTTCGGCACCGGGTTCACGGGGGCGGCCAAGGGCGCCGCCGCCGCGGCCATCGAGCTCATCAATGAGGCGCCCGGCGCCGTTGTCAGTATCGACATCGCCAGCGGGGTAGGGGCGAGCACCGGAGCCATCCACGGGCCGGCCGTCTTCGCCGACCTCACGGTGGCGCTGCACGCCGCCAAGATCGGCCACTTCGTCACGCCCGGCGGGACGTTCAGCGGCGAGGTCGTCGTCGCGCCGATCGGCATCCCGCCGCTGTGCGACCACGACGCCGACGTCTGGCTGCTCACCGAGGACGGTCTGGCGCCGCTGCTGGTGCCCAAGGGCGCGCTCGACCACAAGCGGTCGGTCGGCAGCGTGCTCGTGGTCGGCGGCTCCAGAGGCATGACCGGCGCCGCCCACATGACGGCGATGGCGGCGCTGCGCGGGGGGGCCGGGCTGGTACACGCCGCCCTGCCGCAGGGGGCGGGCGGCGAGAAGCCGTTCCTCGAGGTCATCACCGTCGAGGTGCCCGGCGCCGAGGGTCAGTTCACGGCGGCGGCGCGCAGCGCCCTGTTCGGGCAGGCCGCCGGGCTCAAGGCCGCGGCCGTGGGACCGGGCCTGGGCCGCGGCGACGAGGCGCAGCTCCTGGTGCGCGAGCTGCTCGGCCTCGACCGGCCGCTGCTCCTCGACGCCGACGGGCTGTACGCGCTGGGCGACCGGCCGGAGCTCCTGGCCGACCGTGCCATGCCGACGGTGCTCACGCCTCATGAGGGCGAGCTGGGCCGCCTGCTCGGCCGTCCGGCCGACGAGGTGGCGGCCCAGCGTCTCGAGTGCGTCCGCTCCGCCGCGCAGCGCAGCGGTGCGACCGTGCTCCTCAAGGGCGAGGCGACCATTGTGGCCGACCCGTCGGGACGGGCCTACGTCGTCCCGACCGGCAACCCCGGCCTCGCCACGCCGGGCACCGGCGACGTGCTGAGCGGCGTCATCGCCGCCCAGCTCGCCAAGGGCCTCGGCGCGACGGAGGCGGCCTGCCTCGGCGCCTACCTGCACGGCCTGGCCGCCGACCTCGCCGCCGAGAACGCCGTCGGCACCGAAGGCATGGTCGCCGGGGACGTCATCCAGTTCCTGCCGGTCGCCGTCGAGCGGCTCAAGGCCGGCCCACAGGAGGAAGCGCATGAGCACCACTGAGCAGCCGGGCGAAGCCCGCGCCCGCGACATCATGACCACGCCGGTCATCACCGTCGACCCTGAGCTCTCCGTCAAGGATCTCGCCGCCCTGTTCCGCGAGAAGCGCGTCGGCGGCGTGCCCGTGGTCAAGGACGGCAGGTTGGCCGGCATCGTCACCGAGGGTGACCTCATGGCGCTCGACGCCGACGTCCAGTACCCGCACTACTTCGAGCTCTTCGACAGCATCATCTATCTGGGCAGCCAGAAGAAGTTCAAGGAGCAGCTCGAGAGGGCCGCCGCCGCCAACGTGGGGCAGCTCATGACCCACCGCGACAAGGTCAAGACCGTCGGGCCGGACGACCCGGCCCGCGCGGCCGGGACCATCATGTCGCGCCACCATTTCGACCGCGTGCCGGTGGTCGACGAGAACGACGCCGTGGTCGGTCTCATCACGCGCCACGACATCATGAAGCTCCTGGGCCTGTAGATGCTGGCCGGCCGCCACCGGGCGCTGGCCGAGATCGACCTCGAGGCCATCCGCCATAACGTACGCCGGCTGAGGCGCGACCTGCCGGCCGGCGCCGTGCACTGCGCCATCGTGAAGGCGAACGGATACGGTCACGGCGCGGTCCCGGCGGCGCGCGCCGCCCTCGCAGCCGGCTCCACCTGGCTCGGCGTCGCCGCCGTGGCCGAGGCGGAGGAACTGCGCGCGGCCGGGCTAATGGCGCCGATCCTCATCTTCGGGCCCATGACCGGCGCGGAGCTGGAGGCCGCCGTGGCGGCCGGCGCCGACGTCGTCGTCTGGTCGGCCCCGTTCCTGGCCGCGGCGCGGCGGCTCGGCGCCCGCGTGCACGTGAAGTTCGACTCCGGCATGGGCCGTCTGGGCGTCACCGAGGAGGAGGCACAGGTGCTCTGCGCCGGGGCTGCCCAGGACGGCTTGCTGATCGGCCTGATGAGCCACTTCGCCACCGCCGACGAGGCGGACACCACGTTCTTCGAGGAACAGCTGAAGCGCTTCACGGCGCTGTCCGGGGAGCTCGCGGCGCTCTACCCCGGCCTGCTCTGCCACACGGCGAACAGCGCGGCGACGCTACGCGGGCCGCGCACCCACTTCGGCATGATCCGCACCGGCATCGCCATGTACGGCTTGGCCCCGAGCAACGACGATCCGTTCAAGGACGACCTGCGGCCGGCGATGAAGCTCTGCTCCTACGTCGCCGGCGTGCGCGTGGTCGCGCCGGGCGGATCAGTGGGCTACGGGCGGCGCTTCGTCGCCGACGAGCCGACGCGCATCGGCATCGTGCCCATCGGCTACGCCGACGGCGTGAGCCGGCTGCTCACGAACCGCGGCGACGTGCTGGTCGCGGGCCGCCGCTGCCGCATCACCGGCACCATCAGCATGGACCAGCTCACCGTGCGGCTGCCGGGCGACTGGGGCAGGCCCGGCGACGAGGTCGTCTTCTTCGGCGCGGCGGGAGACGGCGTCGAGGGTCGCGCCGGCGAGGCGTGGACGGGCACGGCCGCTCCCCGCAGGGACGCCCCGGACGCGCCGCGCATCCTCTGCGAAGAGGTGGCGCAGCTGCTGCAGACCATCAACTACGAGGTCGCCTGCGACGTGGCGCCGCGGGTGGTACGCCGCTACCGCGGCGCCGTGCCCGCGGCCTGACGCGCCCGTGAGCGGCCGTCCTGACGGAAGCGCTTCACCGCCGTTGCCCGACGAGGTCACGGCGGCGGCCCGCTTCGCCCTGGGCTCCGGCGAAGCCGGCTGGCTCGTCGGCGGCTGCCTGCGCGACGAGCTGCTGGGCCTGGCGGTCCGCGACGTCGACATCGTCGTGGACGGCGCCGCCGAGCCGTTCTCGAGGAGCTTGGCGGACCGGCTCGGCGGCGCCGTGTTCGCCTCGTCAGAATCGTTTGGCACCTGGCGGCTCGTGCTCGGCGACATGCACGTCGACGTCGCGCCGCTGAGGGGTGAGGCGGGCATGCCGGTGACTGCGGCGCCCGACCCGGCCACGAGAGGCGCCCGGCTGGAGGCCGACCTGCGCGCCCGCGACTTCACGGTCGACGCGATGGCCCGGCCGCTCGACGGCGACGAGCTCGTCGATCCGCTGAGCGGCCTCGACGACCTCGCCGCCCGCCGCCTGCGGCTCTGCTCGTCCTCGGCGCTCGACGACGACCCGCTACGGGTCGTGCGTCTCGCCCGTCTGGCGCGCGGTTTCGACCTCGTGCCCGATGCGGCCGCCACGGCGGCGGCGCTGCGCGCCGCCGCCGGTCTCACGGCCGTGAGCGGCGAGCGCCTCTGCGACGAGCTCTCGGCGGTGCTGGCCACCAGCGGCGCCGCTGTGGCCTTCCGCGACCTCGCCGTGTGGGGGGCTTTGGCGGTGGTCCTGCCCGAGCTCGACGGGCTGCGCGGCGTGGAGCAGAACCCGTATCACCACCTCGACGTGTTCGAGCACACCCTCGAAGGGCTCACCTACGTGCGCGGTGTGGTCGAGCAGCTCGGGGGGGTCGGCCATCTGACGCCGCCCTCCGACGCCGGCCTGGCCGGGGTGGCGCCGCTCGTGCCCGTGTCGTGGGCGCTGCTGCTGCACGACATCGGCAAGCCGGCGGCGCGCAGGGTCGACGAGGAGGGCCGCGTGCTTTTCTGGCACCACGACGAGATCGGCCGCGGGATGTCCGCCGCCATCGCGGCGCGTCTGGGGATGAGCAACCGCTTCGCGGCCTATCTGGGGACGCTCATCCGCCAGCATCTTCGGCTTGGCTTCCTCGTGCGCGAGCAGCCGCTGACGCGGCGTGCGCTCGCGCGGTACCGCCGCGACGTGAGCCCCTGGGTGTTCGAGTCGGTGGTGGTGTCGCTGTGCGACCGGCTGGCGACGCGCGGCGAGATGACGTCGCTCACATCCATGGCGCGGCACTATCGCGTGGCGCGCTCGGTGTGGACGGCGGTCGGCAAGGCACCCGTGCCGCAGGTGCTCAGCGGTCACGAGGTGATGGAGCTGCTCGGGCTCGAGCCCGGCGTTGCAGTGGGGCAGGCGCTGGACGCCCTCGAAGAGGAGGTCGAGGCCGGCGACATCACGACGGCCGCGGAGGCCCGTGCCTTCCTGGATGAGTGGTGGGGGGAGCGCGAGGGCGTCGACGCGGAACCACCGCCCGTCCGCCCCGCAGACGACTGATGCCCGAGCTGCCCGAGGTCGAGACCGTCCGCCGCCGGCTGCTCACCTGCCTGCCGGGCCTCGTGGTGCGCGACGTCGTCGTCAACGACGCGACGGTGAGCGCGCAGAGCGAGGCGGAGCTTCGCGCTCTGCTCGCCGGCCGTCGCGTCGTCGGGCTGCGGCGTCGCGGGAAGTACCTCATCGTCGACCTGGGCGGAGTCAGGAGCGGGGCAGTCGCTGCGCGTGGCGGCCCCACGACGGCGGTCATCCACCTGCGCATGACCGGCCAGCTGCTCTTCCGTCCGGGGCCGGCGGACCGGCCGCCGCGCTTTGTCTGGCGGCTCGATCCACAGACCGACCTGGCCTTCCAGGACGTGCGGCGCTTCGGCCGCCTCTGGGCCTTCGACCCGGCGGCCGAGGACGAGTTCTTCGCCGGCATGGGCCCGGAGCCGTTCGGCGACGCTTTCAGCGTCGCCCATCTGCGCCGGGCCCTCGAGGGCCGCAGCGCGCCGCTCAAGTCGTTCCTCCTCGACCAGCGGCGCATCGCCGGCGTGGGCAACATCTACGCCGACGAGGCGCTGTTCCGCGCGCGGCTACACCCGTTGCGGGCAGCGGGGAGCGTGGGGCCGCGTGAGGCGCAGCGCCTGCACGCGGCCCTGCTCGAGACCCTGCAGGCCGGGATCGACCACGAGGGCTCGTCGATCGAGAGCTTCATCGACCCGGCCGGCCGGCGCGGCAGCTTCCAGGAGATCCTCAGCGTCTATCAGCGCACCGGCCAACCGTGCCGCGTCTGCGGCGCGACGGTGAGGCGGCTCGAGGTGGGCGGCCGCGGCACGCACTACTGCCCCAGCTGCCAGCCGCGGCGGGGCGGCATGTCGCGCGGCTCGCGACGGCTGCGCGGCAGCCCGCTGCCGCCGCGCGGCGGCAAGCCGGCGGGCGGCGCCCCGCCGCGCGGCTGAGGCGGCGTCCGTGATCGCCGGCGCGCCGCGTCTGTACGTCGTGCTGACCTACGTGCCGCGGCGGACGACTGTGCCTGTCGGCGCGCTTGGCCCCTTCGCGTTCGAGCGCGGCTGGTACGGCTACGTGGGCAGCGCCGCGCGGGCGCGTCGGGCGCGCGTCGCGCGCCATCTCGCGCCCTTCAAGCCGCTGCGCTGGCACGCCGACTACCTGTTCGCGGCCTTCCCGGCGCGCCGCGCCTGGATCGTGGACGGCGCCGCGGGGGAGTGCGAGCTCGCCGGCGCTCTGGCGGCGCTGCCCGGCGCTGCGCGCCGTCCGCGCCGCTTCGGCGCCGGCGACTGCCGCTGCGCGGGGCATCTCGTGCGTTTTGCTCGCCGGCTCCGGCGCCGCGACCTCGCGCTCGCGGCGCAGGCCGCCGGCGCTCCGGAGCACAGCGCGGTATGGAGCTTCGCCCCCCGCGCTCGCCTCTGAGCGGATTAGCGCCCGAACCAGCGGCGCACCGCGCCGCGAAGGCCACCACCGTCGGCGGCGGGCTGGTCGCCGGCGTCGCCCTCCTCGACCGCGTGGCTTGTCCAGGAGTGATCCTCGTGCACCTGCGCCCCGGCGCCGTCGTCTTTGGCGCCGCGAAGAGCCGAGGCTGAGAGCCTCGGCCCGGCCGCGCCCATGCCCACGGCGCCGCTGAGGTAGGTATCCTCCAGGAGTCGCTCCGACTTCTCGCCGGCCTCCCGGGCCTCTTCGTTGATGGGGAACTCCTCGCTCACGTCCGGCCTCCTCGCCTGTCGCCGCAGGGGGAAGATACCCGGCTAGCGTGCCCTCTCCCATTTCTGCAGGTAGGCGACCTCGGCGAGCGTCTTGCCGGCGTCGATCTCGCCGCGCAGGCGGTTCTCCTTCTCGAGCACGTCCATGGCGCGGTTAGCGAGCCCCACGGCCTGCTCTCGGGGCAGCACCATGACGCCGACGTCGTCACCGGCGGGGCGCCGGGGCGCGCGGGCCGGTTCACGTTGCTGCGGAATGCTTGACGACTCCTCGTTGACGAGGTGATACTGGGGCCTGACGTACCACCCCCGGGTCTTCGGCCCGGGGCGCAGAGACCGCCCTTCGGCGGTCTTTGCCTTTTGTTGGACCGCTTTCGTCAACGGGGGTGACGAACATCGTCTAGCCGGCTTGGCCCACGACGCACGTCTACGTTGACGGCTTCAACCTCTACTACCGAGCGTTGAAGTACGGCCGCTTCGGCGACTTCCGCTGGCTCGGCATCGTACGCTTCTCCCGGGTTCTTCTGCCGCACAACCACATCACGCTGGTCAGGTACTTCACCGCCGATCTGCATCCGCTCAAGGGTGATGCAGGCACTGCCGACCGGCAGAGGGTCTACCTTCGTGCCTTACGCTCGCTGCCCGACCTGGTCGTTCACAAGGGACGCTTCGCTGCGCGGCAGATCGTGCGCCCGCTGGTGACGCCTGCGCAGCCGATTGACGGACTGTCGAGCATGGTCCGCGTCTGGAATCTCGAGGAGAAGGGCTCCGACGTGAATCTCGCCTCGTACCTGCTCCGCGACGGATTCCTCGGAGAGTACGAGGCAGCGGTCGTGATCTCAGACGATCTCAGACGATTCCGATCTCGTCGAACCTATTCGCATAGTGCGCCGCGACATCGACAAGCCAGTCGGCATCGTCCAGTTGCGTCCCAAGAGCGCCTTCGCTGCCGAAGGCGACTTCCGCATCCATCCTCGCCGCTGGCACTTCCAGCGCGGTCAGCTCCCGCTTGAGCTGCCGTTGCCTGACGGAGGGATCGTGCGCAAGCCGCCGGAATGGAGCTGACGGGCTGCGGGGCAGCCTGCCACTACCGCGCCTTCTCCCACTTCTGCAGGTAGGCGACCTCGGCGAGCGTCTTGCCGGCGTCGATCTCGCCGCGCAGGCGGTTCTCCTTCTCGAGCACGTCCATGGCGCGGTTGGCGAGCTCCACGGCCTGCTCCTTGGGCAGGATCATGACACCGTCGTCGTCACCGACGATCCAATCGCCAGGCTTCACCGTCTGGCCGGCGATGACGACGGGCACGCTGATCTCGCCGAAGCCCTTGGGCTCGCCGGCGTTCGCGCACACCTTGCTGCTGAAGGCGGGGAAGCCGAGGCGCGCGATCTCCGAGGTGTCGCGGATCGCGCCCCACACCACGAGCCCGGCGATGCCCTTGACCTTCGCGCTGTGCGTGGCCAGCTCGCCCCACATGGCGGGGGTGGCGTCGCAGGCGTCGACGACCAGCACGTCGCCGGGCTTGCACATGTCGATGGCCTCCACGGGCTTGGCCCAGTCGCCGGCGTAGGTGCGCACGGTGACCGCCGGGCCGCACATGTGCGCGCCCGGCAGCAGCGCCCGGATGCCCGGCAGGCTCGGCTGGCGGTGCCAGGCGTCGCTCACGTTGGCCGTCGACACTTGCTCGAGGATGCTGCGGATGTCGGCCTCGCCGGCGCGCTTGAAGAGCGTCGTCTCGATGCAGACGCGCTCGTCCACGGCGCGCCGGATCTCGGCGGTCGCCGCCGCGGCGTCGACCGCCTTGATGATGGCGCCGCCGACCACCACGATGCCGGCGCCCGCGTCCACGGCTGCGGCCGCAGTCTCGCTGTTGATGCCGCCGGCCGCCGAGACCGGGATCACGACGGCCCCGGCCACCGCTCTGAGCGTCTCGAACGGCGCCTCGCCGCGCATCTGCTGGTCGATCGCCGTGTGGATGCCGATGTAGTCGGCGCCGAGCTCTTGCGCGCGCTGCGCGCGCCGCACCGGGTCGGCGACCTCGATCATGTCGACGATGAGCTTGCAGCCGTAGTTGCGGGCGGCCTCGACGCACTCCCTGATGGTGCTGTCGGACGCGGCGCCGAGCACGCCGACCACGTCGGCGCCGGCCTTGGCCGCGTACTCGACCTCGGTGCGCCCGGCGTCCATGGTCTTCATGTCGGCGACGATCGTCACGCCGGGGAACTCGGCCTTGAGGGCGCGCACGGCGCCCAGACCCTCGGCCTTGATCAGCGGCGTGCCGGCCTCGATCCAGTCGGCGCCGCCGGCGACGGCCTCGCGCGCCACCTCGATGGCGCGCGGGAGGTCGACGAAGTCGAGCGCCACCTGGACGAGCGGGCGCTCTTTCGACGGATCGCAGGCCGGGCCGCCCGGCGCAGCATAGGCGGCGCTCATACGCCCATCACCTGCACCACGAGGCGGCGCTCGCGCGGGCGCGCGTCGAAGTCGCAGAAGACGATGTTCTGGTAGCGGCCCAGGGTGAGCCGGCCGTCGACGAAGGGGATGGTCAGCGATGGCCCCACGAGGCCGGCGCGCACGTGCGAGTGGCCGTTGCCGTCGCCGAGGTTGACGTTGTGCTGGTAGAACCTGTCGGCGGGGGCGACCACGTCGAGCGCCTTCTGCACGTCTTCCACGACGCCGGGCTCGTACTCGAGGGTCGTGAGGGCGCCGGTGGCGCCGGGCACGAAGACCGTCACCGTGCCGTCGCTGAGGCCGGTCTGCTTGACGGCCTCCGCGACCTCCTCGGTGATCTTGACGATGTCGGCGTCGCCGCGGCTGGCGAACTCGATGGAGCCGGTGATGACGCAGGCGAGACCCTCCCGCACGTGGGCCTTCTTCCGACCGTTGACGATGATCGTTGCCATTGGGTCCTTCCTTTCAGGCGGTCGCGTCCGTGGCGGGGTACGCGCTGGGGGACAAGGTGACGTTGTCGATGAGACGGGTGGGGCCGAGACGGGCCGCGGCGATGAGCAGGGAGCGCGGCCCGATGGTGGACTGTGGC
>Ga0315281_10007283_pt1 | contig 15611 bp, 16 predicted proteins | sample YL17G07_0_MG_FD_204540 | JGI IMG/M metagenome (GOLD analysis project Ga0315281, IMG submission 204540) | Sediment microbial communities from Yellowstone Lake, YNP, Wyoming, USA - YL17G07_0 | ecosystem: Environmental > Aquatic > Freshwater > Lake > Sediment | place: USA: Wyoming | collected...
CGGCAAACGCCGACTCGCCGAAGACGAAGAATGGCACGTCTGCCCCCAGTTCAAGGGCGAGGCGCTGCAGGTCGGCGCGCGGCAGCCGTGTATTCCAAAGATTATTGAGGACCATCAGCACCGTTGCCGCGTCGGAGCTGCCGCCACCCAGTCCGCCGCCGATGGGGATGCGTTTTTCCAGCCGGATCTCGGCGCCCAGCCTGGACCCCGTTCGTTCCTTGAGCAGGCGCGCGGCACGCAGGCATAGATCGCTGCCCTCGCGCACATTCTCGACCGCGATCGCGCGCCGGATGACGCCGTCGTCCCGCGCCACGATGCCGAGTTCGTCGCCGTAATCGATAAGGCGGATAGCCGATTGCAGCAGGTGGTATCCATCCGGACGGCGGCCGGTGATGTGCAGGAACAGATTGAGTTTCGCCGGCGCGGGGTAGCGCGCCGTCCCGGACGCCGCTTCCGCGCTCAAGGCGAGCGCTCCCACGCATCGACGTGAAGCTTCAGTTCGAATTCCGGGCGGGTCAGCACGATGCGCCGCGGCAAGCGGTCGTCGGGCGCATCGAAGTACTCGGCGAACTCGACGCGCCAGTCCTGTTGCGAAAGGATCGAAAGGCGGCCGCTTGCGTCGCGCTCCTCGCTTGCCGCCGCCCCGGGGACCGCCAGGCCGCGCACCCAATGCGTGAGCCCCTCGACCGGCATGCGCCAGCCGGTCGCCTGCTGCGCCAGCTGTTCTGCATCGGCCGCATGAACGATGCGGCCATCCGCCGTCTGCAGGGAAGCGCCGTCCGCGCTTCGCTCGATCCGCATCAGCCCCTGCCCGAACGCCGACAGCAGCAGAATGTCATCGCGCGCCTTTTCGTGGGTCCAGCGAATGCTTCCGGAAAGATGGCGGTCATGCTGGCGGAGCGAGATTCTCCCGGAGAACGAGAATGCATCCGCATCGGCCCCGGACCACGCGGGCGGCGTGGACAATCGCTGCGGAATGCCCGCACAAGCGGTCAACCCGGCGGCGGCGAGGACACAGCACAGACGGCCGAACAGCAGCGCCAGCGAGAGGGGAACCGTCGGCGCAGGCGACGGTTCCCGGGATTTTCCGCAGCTGAGCGCCTGGGGCGGGTATGCGCGTGGGTGCGGCCAGGCCCCGCAATGACGGTGCGGCACCTGCTTACGGCGTGAAACGCTTCATCGTGTTGAGCAGCGCTTCATTTCCGGGGCTGGTTTTTGCGGCGTCCTGCCAGACGCGCCTCGCCTCGTCGTGGCGGCCGAGTGCCCACAGCACTTCACCGAGATGCGCCGCGATATCCGGATCCGGGCGCGCGCCGTAGGCGCGGCGAAGGTACTTGAGGGAGTCCTCGAAGTTGCCAAGCCGGAACTGGACCCATCCCATGCTGTCTGCGATGAAGGCGTCATCCGGCGCAAGCTTCAGCGCCTTCTCGATGTATTGCAGCGCCTCGTCGAGGCGGACGTTGCGGTCGGCAAGCGAATACCCGAGAGCATTGTAGGCATGGGCGTGGTCCGGTTTCAGCGTGATCAGTTTTCTGAGGCTGCTCTCGAGGATATCGTTCTTTTCGAGCTTTTCCGCGAGCATTGCGTACTCATACAGAAGATCAGGATGGTTGGGCAGCTTGTCGAGGCTTTGCCCTAGAAATTCGAAAGCCGCCGGCGACTGATTCGCGTCGCGCAGCAATTGCGCTTCGGCGAGCATCAGTTGCACACGTTGCTGGTCGTTATTCGCTGCGACCGCCTGCAGATGGCGCCTTCCCTCGCCGAGGCGGCCCTGCTTCGCCATCACGTTTGCGATGCGGACCTGCGCCATCGTAAATTTTTCGCCGCTCTTCACCTCTGCGTAGCGCACCAGCGCGGTGTCGTACTGCTTCTGGTCCTCGGCGATCTGCCCGAGGTACAGATGGATCGCGGGCTTGTCCTTGTAGTCGAGGTCGAGCAGGCGCTTGAGGGTCGCTTCCGCGCGGGCGAAATCGCTGAGCTGGATCGACAGGATGCCGACCGCGAACACCACGTCCGTGTCGTCCGGGAACCTATCCAGCAGCACCTGGAATTGCGCACGCGCCTCGGGATACTGTTTGTCGCCGACCAGCACGCGCGCCAGCGCGGTGCGCGCTTCGCGTGCGTTCGGCGCGGCCTTCAGAAACGCCTGCAGCCTGGCCGCCGCCACGGCGTTCGACTCGCGTTGCAGGAGTTGCGCCTCGAGCAGGGCGGCAACCTCCCAATCCGGCCTGAGTTCCTGTGCGAGACGAATCTCCGCCAGCGCCAGCGTTTCGTCATTCGCCGCCAGCGCCGCCTGCGCGACCGCGAAATGCGCTTCGGGCAGCTTCGCGTACGGGTTGGTCAGATCCCGGATCAGCCGCAGTGCGGCCGCCTTGTCCGGTACCCGTTGCAGCAGGCGGTTCAATTGCAACAGGGAATCCGGAGTGCCCTCCGTTTCCTTCGCCAGCAGGCGTTGCAGGTACGGCCTGACGCTTTCCGTCTGGTTCGAGCTCACCAGGATTCCCGTCAGCGCCTGCAGCGCCTGCAGCGATTCCGGATCGGTCTCGACCCAGATGGCAGCCGCCTCCGCGGCCTGTGCCAGGTTACGCGAATACAGCGCGATCTCCGTGGCGCGCCGCGCGATGCGCGGATCCCGGGTGCGCCGCGCCAGATCGACGTAGGTCTGGCTCGACAGGGCCGCGTTGTCCCGTTGCCCCGCAATCTCGGCCAGCAGCAGGTCGAAAAGGATGCGCTCATTAAGATCGATCTTCGGCAGATCCGGGCCTTTCGGGATCACCGGCGCCGCCGTTGCCGCCGCGGACGCGGGCGCCGCCCCCGCCGGCGCTGGAGCCGGCACCATGGCAATCTCGGCCTGCCTGGCGGGCTGCGCGCAGGCAGCGAGCATCAGCAGGGGCAGGAGCAAGCGCAATGAATTGGATGGCATCGGTTGAGGGGTGTCGGTCAAGGCATCGGGCGCGAGGTCGGAATTGACGTTACGGGCTGGCGATGGAAAGCGGTTGGACGCGGTGCGCAACTGCAGGTTCCACAGTTTAGGTATATTTGCGAACCGCCACAAGCCGCGCGTTTCCGCGATGCACGCCATGCCAGAACTCCCCGAAGTCGAAGTCACCCGCCGCGGCATCGAACCCCATCTCGCCGGGCGCGTCATCACCGGCGCGGTGGTGCGAAATGCAGGGCTCCGCTGGCCGGTTCCGCGCGGCCTTGCAAAGACCCTGCGCGGCCTCAGGATCGAAGCGGTGAAGCGCCGCGCGAAGTACCTGCTGCTCGATTGCGGAACGGGGCACCTGATCCTGCATCTCGGCATGTCCGGGAGCCTGCGTATCACCGGCGCAAAGGAGCAGCCTTCGCGACACGATCACTTCGACCTCGAACTGGGCGACACTGTCCTGCGGCTCCGCGATCCGCGCCGCTTCGGCGCAGTGCTCTGGGAGCGCGGCCCGGTCGAACGACACCGCCTGCTGCGCGATCTCGGCCCGGAGCCGCTGGAGAAACAATTCGGCGGCGCCCAGCTGTTTGCCGCGACCCGCGGCCGGGCCGCGGCGATCAAGCCGGTGCTGATGGACAGCCATCTGGTGGTGGGTGTCGGCAACATCTACGCTTCGGAGAGCCTGTTCCTCGCCCGCATCAATCCAAAAACCGCCGCGCGCCGCCTCGGGCGCGGACGCTGTGACCGGCTTGCCGAAGCGGTGCGCAGCGTGCTGAATCAGGCGATCCGCGCGGGCGGCTCGTCGTTGCGGGACTATGTGCAAAGCGACGGCAGCTTCGGCTGCTTCCAGGTCGAATGCGCGGTGTACGGTCGAGCGGGCGAACCATGCCGCAGCTGCGGCGGTCCGATCCGCCAGATCGCGCAGGGCCAGCGTTCAACCTACTACTGCCCGCATTGCCAGCGCTGACGGCAAACGGCCCGCACCAGGCCAGCCGGTCAGTTGGCGGCGGCCTTGCGAAAATCCCCCGCTTTGACGACCGAGATCTTTTCCGGTTTGATGTGGCGCCGGAACGCGGCGCCGATCTCTTCCATGGTCAGCGCGGAGATCCTGCGCTCGAACTCGATCCGGTTGTCCATCCAGATGTTCTGGTGCATCAGCGTGGCCAGGATGTAGGCGAGATTGCCATCGCTGGTGCGCGAGACTTCGCGTGTCTTGAGCAGCCCGGATTTTGCGTTCGCGATTTCTTCGGCAGTGAAACCGTCTTTCACGGCCTTCGCGAGCTCCTCGCGAAACGCGGCCTCGACGCGCGCGGCGTTCTGCGGCGCTGCGATGGCGTTGAAGCTGAAGCGGCCGGCGCGATCGAAGAAGCTCGCGGTGAGGCTGGAGCCGACGCCGTAGCTCAACCCATCCTTGTCGCGAATGCGACGGAACAGGCGCGAGTCGCTTGACGCGCCGAAAATGTAGTTGGCGAGCGTGAGCGCCGGATAATCCGCGTCGTTCTCCGAAAGTTCCAGCGAGAGGGCCGCGACGATCACCGCGTTCGCCTTGTCGGGGGTCTCGATCGTCTGCACCGACGGCGGAACCGGTTTGAACTTGCTGACGATCCGCGCGTAAGGCCGCGGATTCTTCCAGCTGCCGAACAATTCCTCGGCCAGCGCGCGCGTCGCAGCCGCGTCGAAATCGCCGACCACCGCAAGCTCGGCGCCGCTGGCGCCGTAGAGATCCGTGTACACCTGCTTCGCCCCGGCTACGCTCAGCGGCTGAATTTCCGCGAGGCGTTCCTCGAAAGTCTTCACATAGCGGATGTTGTCGCGCGGATAGGGCGAGAGGTGGCGCGCGAGCGCGTTGCCGGCCCGCGCTTCGGGCTCGCTGCGCTGGTTCTCGATCGAGGCAAGGCTGGAACGCTTCAACTGCTCGAACTCGGACTCGGGAAAGGCCGGCTCGCGCAGGATCTCGGCGACCAGCTTCAGCACCGCCGGCAGATTTTCGCGCGTGGTCTGCAAAGTCGTGGTCCCGCCCCTTACCGAGACGTTGGCCTGGAAGCGTTCGAATTCCTGTTGGATCTCGTCGCGGCTGTGCTTGCTTGTGCCGCGCATCAGCATCGAGCCGGCCAGCGATTCGAGCGTGGTGCGGCCGGTCAGGCCGGCTTCGTCCCCGTAATGCAGCACGAACTGTGCGGAAACGGTATTGCCCCGGGTCTTTTTCGGCAGCAAGGCGAGCTTGAGGCCATTGCCAAGCACCGCGCGCGTGGTGCGCGCGCCGATGTTTGCGTACGAGGGCTCGAACGCCTCTCCCTCGGTGGGTGGCGCATTGCCCTTGAAATCCTTGAGCACCGCGGCCAGATCGGGACGCTGCGGGATGCTGGCTCGATCAGGTTCGGCGGTAGGGATGAACAATCCCACGGTGCGGTTGTCGGGCTTGAGGTACGCTTTCGCGACGCGCCGCACGTCGTCTGCGGTCACGCCACGCACGCGGTCGCGACCGAGGAAATACAGGCGCCAGTCCCCCACCGCGATCGCTTCGGACAGGGCGACCGCAAACGAATCGGACTGCGCGACCGACAGCTCGAACTGCTTGAGCAGCTTGGTCTTGACGCGCTCGACCTCGGCCTCGAGTTTGGATGGCGCGGCGCCATCCGCAGCGATCGCATCGGCTTCGCGGATCATCTGGTCGCGCACCACGTCGATCTTTTCGTCTTTGCGCAGCACCGCGAAAAAGGAAAGCAGGTTCGGGTCGAACGACGCCTCGGTCCATGCGGCGACGCCGACCGCCTTGCCGGTTTCCACCAGTGCCCTGTGCATGCGGCCGCCGGGGGTGTCGCCAAGGACCGATGAAAGCACTTCGAGCGCGTCGGCATCGGGATGCACCGCCGACGGGATGCGGTAAGCGAGCTGCACCAGCTGGTTGTCGCCCACCCGGCGCACGGTGACGCTGCGCTCGCCGTCCTGCACCGGCTCGACCGTGTAAAGCTTGGGCAATACCCGCGACGGCCTGGGAATCGCGCCGAAAAATTCGGCGACGTGCTTCAGCGCGGCGGCCCCGTCGAAGCGCCCCGCGATCAGCAGTACCGCGTTGTCGGGCTGGTAATACATGCGGTAGAACGCCTGCAGGCGGTCGATCGAAACGTTTTCGATGTCGCTGCGATTGCCGATCGTCGATTTGCCATAGCTGTGCCAGGCGAACGCGGCGGCCTGCACGCGCTCGAACAGCACCCGGTTCGGGGAATTTTCGCCACGCTCGAATTCGTTGCGCACGACCGTCATTTCGGAATCGAGATCCGCCCTGGATACCCTGGAATTCACCATGCGGTCGGCCTCGAACTCAAGCGCCCAGCGCAGGTTTTCCGGGGACGCCGGGACGGTTTCGAAATAGTTGGTGCGGTCGAGCCAGGTCGAGCCGTTCCAGTGCGCACCGCGCTTTGCAAAATCCTCTTCGGGCTTCGGGAACTTCACTGACCCCTTGAACAGCAGGTGTTCGAGCAGATGCGCCATCCCGGTCTCGCCGTAGTTCTCATGCCGCGAGCCGACCAGGTAAGTCACGTTGACGGTGGTGGTCTGCTTCGAGGCGTCCGGAAACAACAATACATGCAGGTTGTTTGCGATCAGGCGGTACTCGGTGATCCCCTCGGCGCTGCTTACCAACTCGAATCCGGCGGCAACTGCGGCCGGGGGAGTCGCCGCCTGCGGCCATGCGCGGGCCGGCAACAAGGCAACGGCGAAAATGGCCAGCAGCGCAAAACGGGAGAGCGCCCGGACAGGGTCTGGCAACGGAAACGGCATCGCATGCTCCTTGAAACGGGTGTTCGGGACGGGATCGCGGCCGGCGCCAGCCACCGCGCCGAACCGCGACCCGGGCGGTGCGGGAAAAATCAGGAAACCTTCAGTTCGGTCAGCCGCAGATACTTGCGGTGCAGCTCATCCGGAGTTTCACTGAATTCCGGATTCAGCGGTATGCAATCGACCGGACACACGTCGCGGCATTGCGGATCGTCGAAATGGCCGACGCATTCGGTGCATTTGCCGGGATCGATGACGTAAATTTCTTCGCCCTGCGAGATCGCGCCGTTCGGGCACTCTGGCTCGCAGACGTCGCAATTGATGCATTCGTCGGTGATCATCAACGCCAAGCGCGCTCTCCCGGGAACTAATTCCGCCCGAGCGACGCGAGCTTGGCGGTAAACGATTCCACGACGCGCGGCGAGACGAATTTCGACACGTCGCCGCCCATCGTCGCAATTTCGCGCACCATGGTTGCGGAGATGAACTGGTATTGCTCCGCCGGTGTCAGGAAAATGGTTTCGACATCCGGATAAAGGTTCCGGTTCATTCCCGCCATCTGGAATTCGAATTCGAAATCCGACACGGCCCGCAGTCCGCGCACAATGAGCCGGGAACCCTGCGCCCGGAGAAAATCCATCAGCAGGCCGGAAAAGCCTGCGACCTTGACGTTGGGGTAGCCGGCCAGGCCTTCGCGGGCGAGCGCCACCCGCTCGTCAAGCGTGAAAAAAGTGCGCTTGGCCTGGCTGTCGGCGATGCCGACCACGACTTCGTCGAACAGGCGCGAGGCGCGCCGCACCAGATCCTCATGCCCGCGGGTAATGGGGTCGAAGGTTCCGGGATAGACAGCTTTGCTCATGGTTCGGTCGCCGGTTCGGATGGTTGGAGCAACTGGTAGTGCGCTTGTCCCGCGCGTCCCGACCGGATCGCCGAATAGCCGTCCGGACAGAATGGTTCCGCGCTTTCCGCATAAATCCGCGCGCCGGGATTCAACAGGGCGTTCAGATGTGGAAGCACGCCCTGCAGCAACGTGCTTCGGTATGGCGGGTCGAGAAAGACCACGTCGTACTTCGGCTCCGCTGCGCGTTGCGGCGCACCAATCCATTTTAGCGCATCCGCACGCACCAGATGCAAATGCGTCCCGCCGAGTTCGCGCGCGTTTTGTTCGAGGGCGAGGAATGGTGCGCGTTCGCGCTCGACCATCACCACCAGCGTGGCGTTTCGCGAAGCAGCCTCGAAGCCCAGCGCACCGCTGCCGGCGAACAGGTCGAGGCAGCTGAGCCCCGCAAGATTCTGCCCGAGCCAGTTGAACAGCGTCCCGCGCACGCGTTCGGGGGTCGGGCGCAGTCCATCGGCAGGCGGAAATCGCACCACGCGGCTGCGCCATGCGCCACCAATGATTCGCACGCGGTTCAAGGCAGGATCGTTTCGCGGAGAAAGCGGGGTGCTGGTTGTAACGCCCGGAAAAGCGGCGGCAATCTGATAGAATCGGCGCGTAATCTTACCGCGAATTTCCCCGCCCGCCCTCTGTCCATGCTCGGCCTGTTCAAGTCCAAAGCCGGTCCGGGCGCGGAGGCCGCGGAAAGCGATTCCGGCTGGCGCGAGCGCCTCAGGCACGGGCTGAAGCGCACCCGCGACCTCCTCGATACGCCGGTCTCGGAACTCCTCGCCGGCAGGCGGCTCGATGCCGCGATGCTTGAGGAACTCGAGACGGCGCTGCTGGTTGCCGACGTCGGTATCGACGCCACCCGGTTCCTGCTCGACGATCTTCAGCTGCGGGTCAGGCGCGCGGGACCGCAGGCGAATGCGGTCGGCCTGCTCGGCGACGCGCTGCTCGACCTGCTGCAGCCGTTGCAGAAACCCATGCAGCCCGGCACTCACAAGCCGTTCGTCATCATGCTCTGCGGGGTCAACGGCGGCGGCAAGACCACCTCGATCGGCAAACTGGCGAGATTCTTCCAGGCGCAGGGCCGGTCGGTGCTGCTGGCGGCGGGCGACACCTTCCGCGCGGCGGCGCGCGAGCAGCTCACTATCTGGGGCGAACGCAACGGCATCGCGGTGATCGCGCAGGACTCGGCCGATCCGGCCGCCGTCATCTACGACGCGGTCAAGGCAGCGCGTGCGCGCGGCATCGACATCGTGCTGGCCGACACTGCGGGCCGGCTGCCGACCCAGTTGCACCTGATGGAAGAGATCAGGAAAGTAAAACGCGTGATTGCCAAGGCCGAGCCGGGCGCGCCGCACGAAGTCCTGCTGGTGCTCGACGCCAACGTCGGCCAGAACGCGATCCAGCAGGTCAAGGCCTTCGACGATGCGCTCGGCGTCACCGGCCTGGTGCTCACCAAGCTCGATGGCACCGCGAAAGGCGGGATCATCGCAGCCATCGCGCGCAGCCGCCCGATCCCGATTCGTTTCATCGGCATCGGCGAAGGCGTGGAAGACCTGCGGCCGTTCGCCGCCCGCGATTTCGTTGACGCATTGCTGGCGCCCGGCGCATGATCGAATTCAACGCCGTCTCCAAGCGCTATCCAGGCGGCCACCAGGCGCTGAAGGACATCTCCTTTTCGATCGCCGACGGCGAACTGGTCTACCTGACCGGCCATTCCGGCGCCGGCAAGAGCACGCTGCTCAAGCTGATTCCGGCGATCGAGCGCATTTCCAGCGGCGCCATCCTGGTCAACGGGCAGAACGTGAGCTCGATGCGCCGCGGCGCCATCCCCTACCTGCGCCGGAATCTGGGGCTCATCTTCCAGGACCAGAAACTCCTCTACGATCGCAGCGCCTTCGACAACGTGATGTTGCCGCTGGCGATCGCGGGTTTCCCGCCGAAGGAAGCGGGGCGCCGGGCCCGCGCGGCGCTCGACAAGGTAGGCCTGCTCGCGCGCGAGCGCGCCAACCCGGTGACACTTTCGGGCGGCGAACAGCAGCGCCTGTGCATTGCGCGTGCGGTGGTCAACCGGCCGAGCGTACTGCTCGCCGACGAGCCCACGGCGAATGTCGATGCAGAGTACGCGGACGACATCATGCGCATCTTCGGTTCGTTCCACGAGGTTGGCGTCACCATTCTGGTCGCGACCCACGATGGCGGGTTGATTGATCGTTTTCCCGGGCGTGTCGTGCGCCTCGAACACGGAACCATGGGCGCGTGAAGGCCTGGCTGAACCAGCACTGGCAGACGATCGCGGCGACGGCGGGAAAGCTCGCCGCCAATCCGCTCAACATGCTGCTGAACAGCCTGGTGATCGGTGTCGCGCTGGCGCTTCCGGTGGGAGGCTATATCGCGCTTGACACCCTGCGCGACCTTGCCGGCGGGTTCTCCAGCGAAACCCAGTTGAGCGTGTTCCTCGATCTCGATACCCCGCGCAGCGAAACCACCGAGATCCAGGCGCGGCTGCGCAAGCTTCCGGCCGTGGCATCGGTTCGCTTCATCCCTCGCGAGCAAGCGCTCGCGAGGCTCAAGGAAACCGAAGGCATCGCGGATGTGGTGGCCTCGCTCGGCTTCAATCCGCTGCCCGACGCGTATCTGATCTCGGCAAAGGAAAGCGGTGACGAATCCCTCGCCAGGCTCGCTGCGGAAATCAAGGCGATCCCCAAGGTCGGGCAGGTGCAGGCCGACTCTGCGTGGGCCAAGCGCATGGATGCGCTGCTGCGGCTGGGGCGCCTGGGCGTGCTGATTCTTGCGGCGCTCCTCGCCGCGGCGCTGGTCGCGGTCACCTTCAACACGATCCGCCTGCAGATCCTGACCCAGCGCGATGAGATCGAGGTGGCGAAATTCATCGGCGCCACCAACGGCTTCATCCGGCGGCCGTTCTTCTACCTCGGCGCAATGCAGGGAGCGCTCGGCGGTATCGCGGGATGCCTCATCGCATTCGCGGGGACCTGGCTGGTCAACCGGCCGCTCCGGGAATTCTCCCAACTCTATGGGTCCGAATTTCATCTGCGCCTGCTGTCGGCCCCCGAAACCTTGGGTGTCATCGGTGCCGCAGCGGTCCTCGGCTGGGCCGGCGCCTACCTGTCAGTGAGCAAGCACTTATGGCAGATAGAGCCAAATTGAACGATCTAGGCTGCGTTTCCTGATTCAGTCGAGGGCAGCCGCGGATTCAAGAAGCGAGTTGCCACCTGAACCTTTTGTCCTGTTGGCACTCGAACATGACGAGTGCTAAAATGGCATCAGGAGGATAGAAAATATGCGTGCTGAGTTTTCGCTTTCGGTCCCGTCAGCGGTCGGCAGTATCGACGCTTACATTCAGGCGGTGAACCGTTTTCCCATGCTCACCCAGGACGAGGAGAGCGCATACGCTCGCCGGTTGCGTGACAACAATGATCTCGATGGCGCGCAGCGCCTGGTGCTTTCGCACCTTCGCCTGGTGGTGTCGATCGCCCGCAATTATCTTGGTTATGGCCTGCCTCACGCCGACCTGATCCAGGAGGGCAACATCGGTTTGATGAAGGCGGTGAAGCGGTTCGACCCCGAACGCGGGGTTCGGCTGGTTTCCTTCGCGATGCACTGGATCAAGGCCGAGATCCACGAGTACATCCTGAAGAACTGGCGGATGGTGAAAATCGCGACCACCAAGGCGCAGCGCAAGCTGTTTTTCAACCTGCGCAGCATGAAACCCGGCCTCGGCACGCTCAGCCACGACGAGGTGAACGGGATGGCCGCGAAGCTCGGGGTCAAGCCCGGGGAGGTCGTCGAGATGGAAACCCGGCTGACCGGACAGGATCTTGCGCTCGAAGCCGGGCCGGATGACGAAAACGAACGATTTGCGCCGATCGGCTACCTGACGGACAGCGATGCCGAACCTTCACGCATCATCGAAGCGGAGCAATGGGAACGCGTGCGGAGCGAAGGCCTCGGCAATGCGCTCGGTTCGCTCGATGCCCGCAGCCGGCGCATTGTCGAAGCGCGCTGGCTCAACGAGGCCAATCCTGCGACGCTGCACGATCTGGCGGCGGAATTTGGCGTCTCCGCCGAGCGGATCCGCCAGATCGAACAGAAGGCCATGCAGAAGATGCGCGGCCAGTTGGCTCACGCCGCGAACTGAATTCCTTTACTGAACGGACGGCGCCGGTTCATCGAACCGGCGCCGTCCTCATTGGTACGCGCAAGCCGCGGTTCTGAATCGCGCCCGCACCACAACCGCAGGATTTCTGCGCGCCTTACCCGGACTCCCCCGAATATTCCACGCCCAGGCCGCATGATTCGCGGAGAACGACGACCTTCACCAGGTTTCCGGCGGCGCGAAACTCCTCCCACAGAAATTTCGCGATGTTCTCGGAGGTCGGCAGCGGAATGATATCGTTGAGGAACCGGTGATCGAGCCTGGCGCGCACGGCGTCGGTGAGCGCGGTCAGCTCCGCCTCGCGGATCACGTAGCCGTCGACGACGGGCCCTTCGAACCACACCTCGGCCCGGTATGAATGGCCATGTATGTCCGGCCAGTCCGGAAGACGGTGAGCGGCGTCAAAGCTGAATCGTTTGTAGATTTTCAAGGGTGGGGTTCCTCGCGGAAATGCGCCATGCGCCGATCAGGGAAAGCCGGCGATCTTGTGGGTCTGCAACGACAGCCTCCATTGCGGCCTCTGCATGCAGTAGCGGGCCGCTGCTTCGGTGTTCTCGCGCCGCCGCGGGCCGTCCATCGGCTGCAGGAAGAAATGATGGAATTTCCAGTGTTCGCAGAGTTCGGGCGAAATGCCTTGCTGCGGATACACCAGCTTCAGTTCATCTCCCCTGCGCTGCACGATTTCGCTACCCGCCTTGGGGCTGACGCAGATCCAGTCGATGCCATCGGGCGCCGCAATGGTGCCATTGGTTTCGAGCGCGACACTGAATCCCTGCTCGTGCAAGGCGGCGACCAGTTCCGGGCCGGCCTGCAACAGCGGTTCGCCCCCGGTCAGCACCACCAGGCGGTGGCCGCCGCCGCGATCACCCCACACTGCGCGCACACGCGCCGCCAGCGTGCCGGCATCCGCAAAGCTGCCGCCACCCACGCCGCCGGTTCCGACAAAGTCCGTGTCGCAAAAACGGCAGATGGCGCTGCTTCGATCGGGTTCGCGGCCGCTCCACAAATTGCATCCGGCGAAACGGCAGAACACCGCGGCGCGACCGCTGTTGGCGCCCTCGCCCTGCAGGGTGAAAAAGATTTCCTTGACGGAATAGCTCATGGATTCTGCGACGGAACGCTCATGCGGCAGGACGGCGGCGGTGCGTGCCCGGCCGCGCCGGATCGACAATCCAACATTGCAATTCTGGATTGGAGACAGTGTACGCGAACAGTGCCGGCACCTTGCCTTCGCTGTGCGCCGGGGCGGGGCGTCCTGGCGCCCGCCGGGCCCGGGACACGTTGCCGGCGATTCGCCTTGGGTCGCGGCTTGGCGTGGGGTAAAATGCAAACCGAATTACGCGCGGAGGATCACTCCAAATGCAATGCATTGTGACCGTATCGTTCGCCAAGGATCGCGAGTACGAGATCAAAGCTGCCAAAGGCGGCGCGAACCCGTTCACGCCGGAGCAGGCCCAGCAATGGCTGGCAAAGGAGTGGGCGGACCTTGGTTGCGTCCCCATCAATCCGGTCGGCAAGGTACTCAACCTCGACAGGATTCTGCTGGTCGCCGAATACGCCGGGGAAAAGCGATTCGCCGAGCCCGGCGAATGGGCGGCACGCTATGCGGCCGCCGCAATCGCCGTGCTTGACCGCAACACGGTGCGCGTCGACGTCGCGGAACACGTGGTCGGCTGACAACGGCACCGCACCCCCGCGGCGGAATCGCGGGCGGAACTCCAGACCTGAATCGAAGAAACTGCGCCGGCATGGAATTGGCGGCAACGGGGACGGAGTGTGACGAGCCGGGTGTAACCAGCCGGCAGGGCGCCAGCTCAACGATTTCAATGGTAGGCCGTGCTGGGCTCGAACCAGCGACCAACGGATTAAAAGTCCGCTGCTCTACCAACTGAGCTAACGACCCGCAAAGAGGCCGGATTTTAATATGCGAGGTGGGGGGTGTCAAACCTCGCGGCACTATTTCGCCGCGTCCATCAATGTCGGTTCCTCATGAATCGCGGCGGATTGCGCGCGCCTGGCGCTCGATGAATTCCCGGGTGGAATCCATGCCGCGAATCTGCAGCACATGGTTGCGAACCGCGGCCTCGAGCAGCACCGCGAGATTGCGCCCCGCCGCAACCGGGATCAGGACCTTCTTCACGGTGACACCCAGGATATCCTGCGTCTGTGCGTCGAGCGGCAGCCGCTCGTAGGCGGCCGCCTCGGCAGGGCTCGGTTTCTCGAGGTGGACGATCAGCTTCAATTTCATTTTCGGGCGCACCGCGGTCTCGCCGAAAATGGTGCGGATATTGAGCAGGCCCAGCCCGCGCACCTCGATGAAATCCTTCAGCAGCGCAGGGCACCGCCCCTCCAGGGTCCGGCCCGCGATTCGCGTCATTTCGACCACGTCGTCCGCCACCAGGCCATGCCCGCGACTGATCAGTTCCAGCCCGAGTTCGCTCTTGCCCACCCCGGAGTCGCCGGTGACCAGCACGCCGAGGCCGAGCACGTCCATGAATACGCCGTGAAGGCTCACGGTTTCGGCGAAGGTCTTGGCAAGGTACCCATGCAGTGAATCGAGAACATCGGTTGCCCCGGCCGGCGTGCTCCACAACGGGACGTCGTGCGCCGCGGCCGACTCGCGCAGCATCGGCAGCACCGTGGCTCCATCCGTGACAATTACCGCCGGTGGCCTGGCGCCGATGATTTTCGCAATCTGCTGCTCGAGGCGCAGCGGAGTCAGGCTGGACGCATGCGCCATCTCCTCGGGCCCAAGAATCTGGATCCGCGTCGGGTGGTACAGGTTGAGATAGCCGACGACGTCGGTAGGCGAATGCGCCTCCGCGTTGACCGGATCGTCACGGCGCGTCGCCCCGGCTACCCAGGAAAGCTGTAGTTTTTCGCAGTTGTCGTCAAACAGCTGCGCGATGCTCACCAGTTGCATGTGCCTGCCAGGTTGTGATTCGACGATGGAGTTCGGCGACATCGTCCAGAGTCGCCATCGCTTCGCGCAGTTCGCGGTCGCTGAACATCTGCGCGAGTTCCGAGAGAATCTGCAGATGAAGTTCGTTTGCCTGCTCCGGAACCAGCAGCACCATCATCATCGACACCGGTTTGTCGTCGGGCGCATCGAACTGCACGGGGTTTGCAAGGCGCACGAAGCCGGCGATCGCCCCGCGCATTCCCTTGACCCGGCCGTGCGGGATCGCGATACCCTGCCCAAGCGCCGTCGAGCCGAGCTTTTCGCGCGCGAACAGCGAATCGTAGACCTGGCTGCGGGCGATGCCCTGGTTGTTCTCGAACATCAGTCCGACCTGCTCGAAAACGCGCTTCTTGCTGCCGGCATCGAGGTCGAGCAGGAGGTTCGAGGGGGGAAGAAGATTTGCGATAAGGTTCATGAATCGTTGGCGCCCGCCCCCTTGCAGAGGAATATCCGGGCGGCGCCGGGTCCGCTCAAGCGGCCTATTTTAGCAAAAACCGGGTCCGCGAGTGAGTGCGTTGCGGGCCCGGCCATCCCCTGTCAGGCCTGCTCTGGCTGGTGCTTGATCGCCTCGTGTTTATGATCCCGCACTTTGCGCTTGTGCTTCAATATCCGGCGGTCGAGCTTGTCGACCAGCAGGTCGATCGCCGCGTACATGTTCTCGTCTTCGGCCTCGACATAGACGTCCCGGCCGCTCAAATGAACGTTGACCTCTGCCTTGTGCCTGGGTTTCTCCACAGTAAGAATCACGTTGACGTCGATCACGTGGTCGAAATGCCGGGTAATGCGCTGCAGCTTCCCGGTCACGTAGTCGCGGATTGCCGGAGTAATTTCAACATGATGCCCACTGACGCTCATATTCATGGTGCACTCCTTTGGCTCGTCA
>Ga0315281_10007284_pt1 | contig 15604 bp, 9 predicted proteins | sample YL17G07_0_MG_FD_204540 | JGI IMG/M metagenome (GOLD analysis project Ga0315281, IMG submission 204540) | Sediment microbial communities from Yellowstone Lake, YNP, Wyoming, USA - YL17G07_0 | ecosystem: Environmental > Aquatic > Freshwater > Lake > Sediment | place: USA: Wyoming | collected...
GAACGATTTGAGCGGCTCCCTCTCTTTTAATATTATAGGCTTGCTCTGCCCTCCCGACGGCAGGTTTTTTCTGGAGTTCCTCCTTTAATTTAGCCATTCGGCTCTTGAGCTGCCCCCGAAGCTTCTCAGTCCCTTTATGTTTTGGGATAATGGCCATCATCACTTCAAGGGCTTTTATTTTTTCGGGTGTGGTTTTGGCCTGCTTGAACTTAAGCTCTGCTTCTAAATATTGGGGGGTGAGATTCGCTGGCATAACCTAACGTTCCATCAACCCGGAGTTTCTGTGGGGCTCATTGATACAAGAATTGTTTTGGTCCACATGGAATGTTGGAATGATGGAATATTGGTAGAATCTATTGCCTTGACAACATGGAATATAAACCCAGCGTTCCAGTATTCCAATTTTCCATTATTCCGGCAAAGGGTTATAGTTTGTAAAGTTTTTCTTTCAGAAAGATCTCCAGCACCTTTGGGTCGAATTGTTTTCCCTTGTATTTTTCCATTTCCAAAAGGATGTCCTCAAGAGGCATGGCCTTCCGATGGGGTCTCAGGCTGGCCATCGCATCGAAAGCATCTGGAACAGCAATGATCCTCGCCTCAAGGGGGATGCTTTCTCCCACCAAGCCATCTGGATATCCTTTCCCATCAAAATGCTCATGATGATGACGAATCATAGGAATCTTATTCTTAAAAAATTCAATTCCCTCCACAATCTTTACACCGATCAATGGGTGTTCCTGAATCGTTTGATACTCTTCGGGGCTGAGTGCCCCGGGTTTACGGAGAATCTCGTCTTCAATACCAATTTTACCAATATCATGGAGAAGCGCTCCATATTCCAGGATCTCCATCCTATCCTCCGTAAACCCCAATGAAGTGGCGATTTGCAAACTCATCTTCCTCACTCGATCGGAGTGACCTCGGGTGTAAGGGTCTTTGGCATCGATGGCTTCTGCCAGAACTTTGACCGAATCTAAATAGGCCTTCTTCAAAGTGCGATAAGCGAGTTGAAGTTTTGCGGTCCTCTCCTCCACCAATTTCTCCAGATTTTTATGATAGACCTCGAGCTCTTCCTCCAACCTTTTTTTCTCCAGGGCCTTTTTAACACTGAGGACGACCAATTCCAGGTCAGCTGGCTTGATAATGAAATCATAAGCCCCAAGACGCATGGCCTCCACGGCCAGATCGATCTCGGGATAAGCAGTAACGATGATCACGAGCATATTGGGGTGCATCGCCTTCACTTTCTTTAGAAGTTCAATCCCATCCATCTCCGGCATTTTGATATCGGAAATGATCAGGGAAAAACTATCTTTGTGAAAATAATTGAGGGCCTCCTTCCCATTATGGGCCGTCATACATGAATACCCTTCTCGGGTCAGCCTTCGTGCGAGGATACTACAGATAACCTCTTCATCATCTACAACCAAAATTCGGTCTTCCAAGGATGCCCCCTTTCCTTTGCTCCCCCACCTCTCACAACAATATATTTTATAAGAAATTGACCAACAGTCAACAGAGTCTCTCATTCTGTCCGTTCGGCTGAGGTCCTGACGAACCCCTTTCCATTTTTGGGAGAAGAGAAGCCTACCAGTTGGCGAGCGATGTAGAGGAGGAAAATCTCAGAATGACCCTATTGATTATGCCAAATTCTTAGAGCATGAATATTCTGATTATACAAAGCCACGCAGTTTTAGGCGCAGGTCACTTGGACTGTCAGCATAGCTCCAAGCTTTTTCCTCTGATATCACACCTTCTTCAACAAGTTCTTTAAGGTGGAGATCAAATGTTTGCATTCCTTCTTGCCGTCCTGATTCCATCACCTTTTTCAATTGTCCGAGTTCGCCTTTATGTATGAGTTCCTGAACAAAAGCAGTGTTAATGAGAATTTCCAGGACCGGTATACGATTACCAGATTCGCTGGGAATGAGCCTTTGACTGATGATGGCTCTTAAATTATACGAAAGCTGCATCAGGACTTGATGATGATATTCACGGGAAAAGAAGTTGAGAACCCGTTCAATTGTCTGTGAAGCATTCGCGGAATGGAGTGTTGAAAGCACCAGATGACCGGTTTCAGCAGAATGGAGAGCAAACTCTACTGTCTCTGCATCCCGCAGTTCTCCGACATAAATGACGTTGGGCGCCTGTCGAAGACTATTTTTGAGCGCTTCTCTAAAAGAAAATGTATCTATCCCAACTTCACGCTGAGTGACTAAGCTTTTTCTATGTTGAAATACATATTCAATCGGATCTTCAACCGTAACGATATGGCCATCCATTTTAGAAGCACGAAAATCAATCATTGCCGCCATGGTGGTAGATTTGCCAGTCCCCGTGGCACCGGTAACAAGGATTAAACCTCTCGGTGACAGAACAAGTTGTCCCAATAGAGGAGGCAAATGAAGTTCTTCAAATTCTGGGATTTTTACCCGAATTTGGCGAATGACAGAGGCAACTGTTCCTCGCTGAAGATAAACATTTACTCTGAATCGGGCTATCTTTGAAGGGGAATAAGCGATGTTCAGTTCACGTTGTTTGAGAAAGAGGTTCCACTGCTCTTCGGTAAGTATCTGGCGGATGACCTGTTTCGTATCATCAGGTGAGAGAGGTACTGTAGATAAATCATGAAGTTTTCCCTCCACATTCATACGAGGGGGCGCCCCAGAGGCAATAAAGATGTCTGAACCTCCGGCTTGTACCATCTTTTCGAGTAATTTGACAATTTCGAGTACGGCCATAACTCCCTCACTGTAGCGTCGGCATTCCTGCCTGCCGGCAGGCAGGAATGCCGACGGATTATTCGCCCCCAATAAATGAGGGTGCTACAAAATATGTCGCTGGTGTTTTAATTTTTAACCCCAACCCCTTGCCCTTAAACCAAACCGACTTCCTAACCCTAACCCAAAGACCATTTTCATCGCTCGGGGGTGACGTTCCCGTCATGAGAAACTACCTTGACACGGATGACCCAACCTGTGGTCTGGGAGCTTCACTGATGCGGTCATCAAACAAGTCCGGATTTGATGCATACATTTTAGCTTCTTTGAAATCGACTTTTCCACTCATCGCCAGGTTCTTGAGCATTTGTTCCATGTTTTGCATGCCCACTTTCTGTGAGGTTTGAATGATTGACGGGAGTTGGTGGGTTTTCCCTTCTCGAATGAGATTTTTTACTGCTACTGTCGCAACCATGATCTCAAGAGCGGCTATACGGCCACTGCCATCTCTTCTCTTCAGGAGCACTTGTGAGATGACAGAGACAATGGCCTCTGCAAACATGATCCGAACTTGCTGTTGCTGCCCTGGAGGAAAAACGTCAATCACACGGTCCACAGTTTTGGGTGCGTTCATGGTGTGGAGCGTGCCGAAGACGAGATGCCCGGTTTCAGCGGCGGTTAATGCCAGAGAGATCGTTTCAAGGTCACGCATCTCCCCAACTAAAACTACATCCGGGTCTTCACGCAATGCACTCCTGAGGGCATTGGCAAAGGACTGTGTATGGGAGCCGACCTCTCGTTGATTCACCATGCATTTTTTATGTTCGTGAATAAATTCGATCGGGTCTTCAATGGTGATAATGTGATCTTGCCGATTGGAGTTGATGTAGTCAATCATAGCAGCAAGGGTGGTCGATTTCCCGCTGCCCGTTGGACCCGTAACAAGGATGAGCCCTTTCTTCCGATCACATAGTTGTTTCAGGGTCTCTTCGGGTAGCCCTAACTCCGCCAAAGATTTTATCTGAGTAGGAATATATCTGAAAGCAGCGCCTTCCCCCCGCCTTGTATAAAATGCGTTTGCACGAAAGCGTCCGACATTCTTAAGTTCAAGTGCAAAATCGAGTTCTTTGTCACGCTCAAGCCTTTTGCGCTGATCTTCAGTTAGGATGTCGTAGAGGGAGGCGTGAAGGTCCTCCTGAGTGAGCGGAACTGCTTTCCCATCCATCCGCTGGATTGAGCCGTTGATACGTAACATGGGAGGATCACCAACAGTAAGATGCAAGTCAGACGCTTTTTTCTCGATCGTAGCAAGAAGAAGTTGGGCAAAATCCAATTTCGACATGAGGAATTCCTTTCAAACCGACTTCCATTGATGAGGTGAAAAGAAAATGGCCTTAAATCCTATTTGACGCCAGTCTTCCCGCGCGGAGAGAGCCTTCTTCATTTCTTCGGGGGATTGGAAAGGGAAATACAAGATAATACTTTTACAAATACCTGAAGAGATTCTCGAGAGATTTTGCTCATCCGAAGTTATTCCAGGAAATTCTGTTTCATAAAATACGAACGGAATAGGCGTTCCTTTAAATTGCTCAAGGAGATTCGCAAGGTCAAATTGATACGCAGATAGTTGTGCCGCTTCTGAAAAGTACATCTCTATTTCACTCTCAATAAAAAATGGAGGAGGAAAATCCGTAAGATAGCGATCGCTCTCCTTCAGCAATAAGTAACAACATTGCTTCACAAATAATCTGTCTTTTCCCCCGATGAGAAGGCGAGGATGTTTGTTAAACAAATGCTTAAGATCCTCTATGGATGCCATCGCTCGAGGATGTGATAGCATAAATGCTTCCCGTGAGAATGTCGGGATCCGCTCAATCTGGATCATGTCTCTGTCGAGATAGTCCATTTGCCTCAACCGAAACACACCTTTTCGATCAGAAGATTTTTCTTGGAGGAGCCATTGGGTTTCCTTTCTCAAACCTTGCGAAGTCATGTTCTTTTTCATTTGCTCTTTGATGAAATGATAAATCTCCTCCGGATATTCATGAAGGGCCTCAAATTTTCCCCTTTTTTGAGAGATGAGACGATATTCATGAGGCGTTCTGTAAAACCAATACGTCTCACCTTGAGGCATCGAAAGGAGAGCTGCTACGAAATCATTAAAGATTTCGTTAGATTTAATTGTCTCAGTCGATAGGGTCTGAACATGCTTTCCTTCTGTTTGAACACCTTTTTGTATTGGCGGTGGCGAATAGAATTCTGTTTTAAAGAAGTTAAGGATATTCAATATTTTTTCGGGTAAGGCGAGATGAAGCTGGACAGCTTTTCCGGGTTTAAGACTTTTGACCTCTTTTACAATTTTCTGGTCCGTGGGCTCAGCAATGGCAAAGTGGATTTCCTCCAAGGTTTCACATAATGGAAGGCATTGAAGTTGCTCAAGGGTTTCGATTGAAAATTGCCCGATCAGTTCTTTATCTATCATTTCAGGGGACAGTTCAACATAATTCATATTCAATTGATTACTGAGCACCCAATAAATGTGGTCTTTATCGAGGGCCCCCATCGAATAAAGGGCTTCGCCAACTTTAATGTTTTGTTCTTTTGCAACTTTTAGCGCTTCTTGCAACTGGTCTTCGGTAATAAATCCCATCTCGACAAATAGTTCACCAATGCGTCTTTCATGGCGGACCTTCACCTTAAGGAGCATTTTTATCCTTGCCAGGACTTCAGCAGGATCAACAGGCTTGGAAATAAAGTCCTCTGCCCCCGCTTCAATACCTTTCACTCGGTCTTCCTTCGCTGTGAACCCTGTAATCAGAATAACAGGTATATTTCTGGAGGCCGGATCCTCTTTGATCCTCCTGCAAACCTGAAAACCATCCACTTTGGGCATTTTCACATCCGAGATCACCAAGTCAATCCCTTTCTCTTTAAGTTTCTCCAATGCTTCTTCGCCGTTCTCTGCTTTGATCACCTCATAGCCCTTTGGAGCAAGTACAGCTTCAAGGAACTTTAAAATTCCAGGCTCATCATCCACGCAAAGAATCTTTGGCCTTGTAGCCGTCATCAAACCTCCTCTACTCTTTTAAGTTCGGAGTCTGGAGTTAAAAGATTTATCTAAAGATGATCTTTCCCAAACTCATCACTCCGAACTTACTTATCAAGCACTTCTCTCACTTTTCTTATCAATCCATCCACCGTAAAGGGCTTCTGAATATAATTCATCCCTTTTTCGAGTACACCATGATGAGTGATGGCATTATCCGTATAACCAGACATATAGAGAACCTTAAAATCTTGACATACACGACTAAGTTGTTCTTCTAATTGACGACCACTCATCTGGGGCATCACGACATCGGTGAGCAACAGATGAAAAGGTTCTTTCCTCTTTTTAAAAATTCTTAGAGCCTCTTCTCCGCTCGACGCCTCCAAAACATGATATCCTTGCCTGCTGAGGATTCGTCCAGTTAACTTCAGAACATCCTCTTCATCTTCTACGATTAGAATCGTCTCATTACCGCAAGGAAGTTCCTCTTTTACCAACTTTTCTTTCAGTTCCTCAAAAGGTTCATCCACTCGGGGGAGGTAAATCTTAAATGTCGTCCCTTTTTCGGGTTCGCTATAAACCCAGATGTTCCCACCGCTCTGTTTCACAATCCCATAAACCGTTGATAAACCCAACCCTGTCCCTTTGCCCTTCTCTTTGGTCGTAAAAAAAGGTTCGAAGATTCGATCTCTGATCTCTGGCGGCATCCCCACACCTGTATCACTGGCTGAAATCATCACATAAGGACCCGGTTTCACGGCGATATGAACACGAGCATAAGCTTGGTCCAAATCCACATTGGCTGTCTCAATGGTGAGTTTTCCTCCCTTGGACATTGCATCTCTTGCATTGACGGCCAGGCTCATGACGACCTGTTCGATCTGCCCGGGATCGGTCTTCACTCTCCCGAGATTCTCATCCAATATCGTCGCCAGTTCGATATCCTCGCCGATAACTCGTCGTAGCAACTTGTCGAGGTTTTTTAACAAATCGTTGAGATCCAAAACCTTCATCTCCATAACCTGACGACGGCTGAAGGCTAAGAGTTGGCGGGTCAGATCCGCCGCACGGTCTGCGGCCTTTTTGATCTCCTCGATATTCTCCCTAAACGGATCTTCCTTTTTCATTTCGGTCAGGGAGAGCTGACTATAGCCTTTGATGACGGTCAACAAGTTATTGAAGTCATGGGCAACACCTCCGGCTAAGCGGCCAATGGCCTCCATCTTTTGGGATTGGCGAAGTTGGTCTTCGAGGGCTGCCCTTTCCTCCTCGGCATGGATACGTTCGGCGTAGAGCTGTGCATTTGCGATGGCACCAGCGATATGAGAACCGATTCTCTCAGCAAGCCTCACATCCTTCTCCGTATAGGCATAGGGTTTAAGAGACCTCAAGAGTAGTCCCCCTATGATCTTTCCTTTTGAGAATAGAGGGACATCCATGATCGATCGAAACCCCACTTGAAAAGTAGACCATAGCATTGGGAAACGGTTTTTATACTCATTAAAATCTTCTGTTTGGATGAGAAGAGTTGACTTTGTACGAACCATCTCGGCATTGCCTGAACCTTCGAGGGGGTAGATATCATTTATATTCCGATCCTGAAGCCCTCCTCCTGCGATGTAGACATTTTTAACAGTGCCCTTTTCAGTGTCAATGTTGCTAATCACAATCCGGTCAAAGGAGATAATCTTTTTGACTTCCTTGGAAAAACTTTCATAGACCTCATCAATGTCCAGGGTCGAGCTGATAATCCGGCCAACCTCTGCCATGATCGCATTTTCTTGAGCCAACTGCCTCGCATTCTCTTCGCTTTGCTTGAGGCTTTCCCCCGCCCGCTTCCGCTCGGTGACATCCGTGAAGAACCCAACGTTGCATTTATGCCCGCCGATGACGACTGGGGCTGTGGCGATACTGGTGTAGATGACGCTGCCGTCTTTCCGGAGGCAGGGAATCTCGGGGGACAGAGTCTTTTCGCCGCGTGACTGTGCCTCGAATTCGGCCACCACGTAGTCGAGCGCCTCCTTGGGGTGAATGTCCGTCAGGCTCAACCGCGTCAGCTCCTCCGCAGTGTATCCGAGTATCCTGCAGGCGGCCGGATTCACGTACTTGAACTGCTTGCTCTCGATATCCGCCACCAGGATGCCCTCGGCAGCCCCTTCGAAGAGTGTCCTGTACCTCTCTTCCGATGCACCCAACATATCCTCCGCCTGCTTGCGCTCGGTAATGTCACGTGCAATACCCCGAAATCCTATGGGTATGCCTTCTGAATCCTTTATAAGAGATATCGAGAGTTCGTTAACTGCCTTAGTCCCACCTTTCCTGATAATTTCCGTGTCTAATATGTTAATCGGCTCCCCTGTTCTATAGACCCCATTGAAGGTTTGATACAATTTTTTAGCGGTCGTCTCATCCGTATACTGCCGATAATTCATTCCGATCAATTCTTCCATGGCATATCCGAGATTTCTGCACTCCGCATCATTAATGAAGGTAAAATTACCAGCAAGGTCAACTTCAAGATAACCCTCCTGGATGTTTTCAAGAATGGCTCGATATTTCTCCTCACTATTTCTTAGAGCCTCATCCACTTGCTTGCGCTCTGTGATGTCTTGTTTAATGGCGATGAAGCGACTGATCTCTCCCCGTTCGTTGCGCAGCGGCGTAATGGTCATCTCCTCGTTGTAGAGACTGTCGTCCTTTCGGCGATTGATCATTTGACCGTGCCAGACTTTCCCGGCGAGTATCGTATCCCACAGATCCTTGTAAAAGGCCTGATTCTGCTCGCCCGACTTGATGAGTTCACGCGGGTTCCTGCCAACGATTTCTGTATGAGAGTAGCCGGTGAGCACCGTGAAGGCCGGGTTGGCCCACTCGATTATGCCTTCATGGTCGGTGATGATAATGGCATTGGCGGCGGCTTCCAGGGCAGCGCTTTGCAGGCGCAGGCGTTCCTCTGCCTGCTTGCGCTCGGTGATATCGTTCAAAAAATTCAAAGTGGCGGGCCTTCCTTCCCATGAGATGAGAACAGAATTGACTTCTGCCCACTTAATATTTCCGGCTTTATCAATAATTCTAAAAACATTGACTCCAGGCAGCTCCTCACCTCTGATCCTTTTCAGGTAACGCCCTATGGTTACTTCTCGATCATCTGGATGCACAAAATTGATAAAAGGAGTGGAGGTTAGTTCTTCTTTTGAGTAACCAATAAGTTCTATGTTTTTGATATTAAAAAACCGAAGCATTCCGTCCTGGATCACAAAAATGGCTTCATTTGCATTCTCTACCAACAAACGATATTTCTCTTCTGATTCCTGCAGTGCCTCATACGCCTGTATGAGATCAGTCACGTCGCGAACCGCCTCGACAACATGGGTCACACTGCCTGAGTCATCCTTCAACGGTGAAAGGAGGATGTCCACATGGACTTTCGAGCCGTCGCCACGCATGTGGACGTGTTTGCAGTTACGCGATTTGCCGGTCTCGAAGACCTCGCCGAGGAGGCATTGCTCACCATGGCGGTCACACGGCTCGGCGTACCCGTGGGATATTTCGTAGCAATATTTACCGATGACCTTTTCCCTGCTGCTGCCGGTGGTAATGAGGAAGGTGTTATTCACGTCGGTGATGCGGTAGTCGCAGTCGATGACAACGATGTCCTCGTGTAAGGTATACATCATTGTGCGAAAGTAGCGTTCACGCTCCTGGAGTCTTTCCTCCGCTTGCTTGCGTTCGGTGATGTCGCGGGCAATGATGTGAAACCCCACGACCTTTCCATCTTCAATTACAAGCGAGGAATTTTGGCTGAACCATATAATCTCTCCAGATTTGTTGAAAAACGGAAATTCAATATGGGTCGTGGGTATCCTCTGGCGAAACTGGTTGATGTAGGTCTCCATAACTCTTTCACGATGTTCAGGAAGGACGAGATCCGCATAATTGGAACTTCGAAGCTCCGCAAGCGAATAGCCAGTAACCTTCAGTCCGGCAGGATTCCCATAGGTAAAATTCCCTTTGTCATCAATGGCATAAATAATTTCTGTTGCGTTCTCCACAACCTGTCTATATCTCTTCTCCGATTCCTGCAAGGCATTTTGAGACACCTTGAGCTTTCGCCTCCCCTCCGTTCCACGAAGCCCCTGTTGAATGGCGGGGATGAGTCGGGTAAGATTATTCTTCATTAAATAGTCATGGGCACCTGACTTCATCGCCTCTACAGCAACGTCCTCACCAATCGAGCCTGAGACGATAATAAAAGGGAGATCCAGTCCCCTTTCTTTGGAAAGTTTCAGAGCCTCCAGGCCGCTGAAGTGTGGCATCGAGTAATCGGCGAGGATGAGGTCCCATGTCTTCCTGGAAAGGGCCACTTTCATGGCTTCGGCTGTTTCGACCCGTTCGTGGATTGGATCAAATCCACCCCGTTTCAATTCGCGGACGATCAGCAAAGTATCTTCTTTAGAATCTTCAACAATCAATACCCGAAGAGGAGTGCCCATTTTAAATCTCCCTCCTGTTTACGTCCATAGTAATGATTACGACGATTTAACCCCCGATTACGGCGATACGTTAATCGTTGTAATCGTTTTTCAAAATCTCTGTAATCATTCTTTTTTTAACGTGGTGGTTGATTTAGCAACAACCAATACAGCCCCAGTTCTGAGACTGACTTGACGAAGCTCTCAAAATCCACGGGCTTGGTGATGTAACTATTCGCTCCGAGCCTGTAACTCTCCACCAAATCCCGTTCTTCTTTTGAAGATGTTAATACTACGACTGGAATCATTTTTGTCCGCTCATCAGACTTGATCTGGCGCAGAACCTCTAAACCATCCACCTTTGGAAGCTTCAAATCAAGGAGTATCACCCTGGGATGATCTTCAATTTTCCGATGGGCATAGACCCCGTTGGCAAAAATATACTCCAGCGCCTCTGCTCCGTCCTTCACCACATGAACCTTGTTGGTAATATTGTGTTTTTTCAGCGCCCTGAGTGTCAGCTCCACATCATTCGGATTGTCCTCTACCAGTAAAATCTCAACTTCGTTTAGGTGATTCATGGTCAACCTCCTTTTCCGGTAGTGAAAAATAAATCGTAGCACCCTTGTTGATCTTTCCTTCCGCCCACACACGGCCACCATGGCGGTGAATAATGCGCTGAACAATGGCAAGCCCGACGCCTGTTCCTTCAAATTCTTCAGAGCTATGAAGTCGCTGAAAAACGCCGAACAACTTATTTACATATTGCATATCAAACCCAACCCCATTGTCTTTGACAGTGTAAACATTTTCATTCCCTTGGCTTCTACCATCGACCTCAATCGCTGCTATCTCCTTGGTTCTTGTAAATTTGACAGCATTGGAGAGAAGATTGACAAAGACCTGGCGAATCATTGCCTGGTCTCCTTGAGCGGGAATGAGAGTGTTTATAGTGAATTTTAACTTCCGCTCAGGAACAGCAAGTTTAAGTTCTTCAGATACAGCCTTTGCTAATTTCCCCATGTCCATTTCTGAAACTCTTATCTCCTGTCGGCCTAAACGGGAGAATAAAAGAAGGTCGTCGATCAACTGTCCCATTTTCTGGGTGTTGTTTCGAATGACGCTTAAAACCCGCTTACCCTCTTCATCAAGGTTTTCAATGTAATCTTCCAACAGGATACGGGAGAAACCATCGATGGCACGCAGTGGCGCACGCAGATCGTGTGAGACGGAGTAGGAAAAGGCTTCAAGTTCCTTGTTGGCGGCTTCCAGTTGGGTGGTGCGCTGGACCACGCGCTGTTCCAATTCGGCGTTGAGCTTGCTGATGTGGTCTTCCGCTTTCTTGCGCTCAGTCAGGTCGCGTGTTATTTTTGCGAAACCGTACAGAGAGCCATCTTCTTTTCGAAGGGCATTAATCACAGCATTTGCCCAGAAGCGCGAACCATCTTTTCGGACGCGCCAGCCCTCGTCCTCGGCACGTCCCATGGCCTCAGCGGCCGTGAGAAGGTGTTGAGGTTTGTTGTTTCGCCGATCCTCCGGAGTAAAGACCCATGAAAAATGCTGGCCAATAATCTCATCAGCCCGGTAGCCCTTCAGGCGCTCTGCTCCAGCATTCCAGTTCACCACATGACCACCCGTGTCCAATAGGTAAATAGCATAGTCTGTTACGCCTTCGATCAATAAGCGCAAATGCGCTTCGCTTTCGTGTACCGCCTCCTCTGCCTGCCTTCGCTCCGCTTCTTTCTGGGCGAACTCCATCGCGAAAGAGATATCCATCGCCAGTTCATCCAGCAGTTTCAGTTCCTCTTCGTCAAAGAAATCTGGTTCGCCGGCATATAGGTTGAAAGTTCCCCGATTCTTTTCAGATACTATCAAGGGGAACGACGCTGAGGAGCGGAAACCCAGTTCGGACGCAATCTTTTGGCATGGAGCCATGTGCGCATCGTTCGGAATGGCGTTGCAGATACCATGTCGCTTTTCACGCAGGGCACAATCAATGGGACAGTAACTCAGAGGCTTGCCACGCAAAGAGATATCGAGTTTCTCAAAATAGGCATCGGCTCCGCCAACATGTGCAATCACTTCAATCTTCTGGGATGATTCATCCACGAGGCCGATCCACGCCATACGAAAGCCCCCTTTTTCGACCGCGATGCTGCAGGCTTTCTCGAAGAGCACCTGCGGCTCCCGGATGCGTACGATGGCCTGGTTGATGTCACTCAACACGGCATAAACCCGGTTCAGTTTACGAATCTGCCCTTCGGCCCGCTTGCGCTCAGCGATCTCCTTTTCCAATCCCGCAAAGGACTCTTTTAATTCAATGGTCATCCGGTCAAAAGCCCTCGAAAGCTGTCCAACCTCATCCTTTGCCATTGTGCCTACTTTGTAATTCAGGTTACCGGCGCCGATGATTTCGGTCTCCTCGTGGAGTTTCCTGATCGGCTTCACAACGCCCCTGTTGATCAAAAATGAAACCGCTGCTACAACCGCGGCCATGATTAAGGCGAACAATAGAACGAGGAAATAAGCCCTCTGCTGAGAGGCTATTAATCTTGCACTGCTTATTTTAGCCAACTGATAGGCATCAAAGACCATAGAGCGTGATTTCGTATCCAGATTGCCCATCAGCATCTCATTCAATTCCTGAGATACGCCCCCTTTCTCATCTCGATAACCTTCGTAATTTGAGACCATCTCGGAAAAGATGTTTTTTATATCCATATGGCTTTCACGTATCCTTTTTAACAAAACCATCTTTTCCGGACTTTTGACTTCAACTTCTTCCAGAAGCCTCTTTATAGAGTCATGTTTTAATTGCCACTGTGTTTTAGCCCTTTCTTCATGATGCATTAAATACTCATTGGTAAGAATATTAAGCTCAAATAACCCTCTGATGATCTCATCAACGGCCATTTCCTTCTTGATTGCCTCATTCACTTGTCGAGCTGAAAAAAAGAGGATTGAGCCGATCACAAGGGCTACTATTAAAGATACGACTGTAGTGATCTGTAGCTTAGTCTTAATCTTCATATTTGTTTCACCTGATAATCGTCACCCCTTTAGGTTTCACTGCCTCGAGGGTATCAAGGTAAATAAAATTGAGGTAGTTCGGAACCTTTTTTCTGTCCGTTAACTTATTTCGTATCGCCCATCTGGCTTCATTCTCTAATGAGGCAAGAAGAGATTGCTCTAAGGAAACCTCAAACCTTAAATCCGGCCAGAGGCCTGCGATCTCAGACTCTTTAATCCCTGTTTTGTTGGAAACAATCTTTTGGGCACGCTCCGGAATTTTCTTTGCAAACTCCTCCGATTTTATCAATGCCTTTACTACACTCTTGACCGCTTGTGACCTATCCTTAATAAAATTATTAAAGACCACTAAGTTGTATGTTTTAAGGTAGAGCCCTGTTTCTTTAAATATAACTATATTGTCTTTCAATAATGTCTTTGCCCTGCTGACATAAGGTTCTCTCATGCAAAAAGCATCTATTTCACCGTTTGTGAGTGCCGGGATAAGCTCATCTGGATGTTTGAAAGAGAGTTTGATATCTTTCTCGGATAGGCCGTGTTTTATTAAAAAGCTATGCAGAAAGAAGTGCACCGCTGAGGCCTTCTGAGTGGCTATGCGCTTGCCTCGCAGGTTTGCCGGTTTCAGAATCTCTCTGTCCTTGTGAGAAACGATTGCCTGATCATTATCCGAAGAACCAATGGTAGCAACAATGCTGAAGTCTATACGCTCAAAGCTGCTGAAGACAATCGGCGTCTCTGCTGGTGTGGCCAAATCAACCTCTCCAGCAAACATGCCATTCAGGGTGAGCTTTCCACTGGCATAGTATCTAACCTTCACATCAACTCCCTGCTTGGAAAAGAATCCTTGATCCTCTGCGATCATAATAAGTGCCAATAATGGACTCTGCTCAACCCCGATTGTTATTGACTCCCTGTTACTTGTAAATCCGTTTGTTGGGGCAAATAGAACAACACTTGCTATCCCCACCATAATCCCAAGCAATATAGTCATCCTCACTATTTTAATTATCTTCATCTGTCCTCTCATCGCTTGTCCTCATTTAAATAGCGACCCTTCCCATATTTTCATATTAAACGGCTTTCGATGAATCATAGATCTTCCCTTTTAAAAAAATTTCCAGAATTTGAAGATCTAATTGTTTTCCTTTACCCCTCTCCATTTCTTCAATCACCTCATCCACAGGCATACCCCTCTTTGGCAAGTCTCTGAGCAACGACGGAATAGATCATCTTCTCATCATCGACAATAAGTATCCGGTCTTCCAAATGTATCCCCCTTATCAATCTCTAAAATCACAATCACTTACTTTTCTCCTATCTTTAAAAATCGATATAATTCGGATTGATGGACTCGCCATCCATTTCCTGCCTTGGTGGCCTTGATCCTTCCAAGGCGAATATATTTCAAGAAGGTGGGTTTGGAGATTTTCAGATATTTGATCGCTTCGTTAGTGGTTAAGACGACATCTTTATCCATGAGGAACATAGGATTGCCTCCGATTCCTTTAGTTTTTTCTGGTTTTAATCCATTTGACTGCAAAATATGTACCGAAAAAGGAACAAGGCAATTTAGAATTTCCAAATCTTTAATTTTTAAGGTTTAAATCAAATTTCCACTCAAAGATTCAAAATGTGGTACTATTACATTTAAGACCAAATTTTGTCCAAAATCGAAAAAATGTCCGCATATTCCATTTGATTTTAAACCCAGTTTTTGATAGAAATATCCTTCAAGGAGCCATTTATGGAGTCCATGAAAATATTGGTCGTCGATGATGAAGCTCTTATTCGGGAGATGATTAAAAAAGGTCTTTCCCAAATGGGGGGATATAGTGTCGAGGTCGCCCAAAACGGCAAGGAGGCGATCGAAAAGCTTGAAAAGGATATCTTCGATTTAGTCCTGACCGACCTCAAGATGCCAGAGATGGACGGCCTCGAACTCTTGAAGAATATCAAGGGAACAAGGCCTGAAATGATGGTCATTCTGATGACGGCCTACGGATCGATCGAGACGGCGGTAGAGGCGATGAGGATAGGGGCGAATGACTATATTACCAAGCCTATTAACTTCGATGACCTCCTCATCCACATCTCCAAAGTCCAAAAGGAAAGTCTCCTCCTCAGAGAAAACCTGCTTCTGCGGATGGAGGTAAGGAAAAAATTTGAGTTCAACAATATTATTGGGAAAAGCAAGAAGATGCAGGAAGTCTTCTCCCTGATCGAAAAGGTTGCCCCTGGAAGCAGTACGGTGATGATCTATGGAGGGAGTGGAACCGGTAAAGAACTGGTGGCCAAGGCCATCCATTATAATAGCCCAAGGGTGGATCGGCCCT
>Ga0315281_10007285_pt1 | contig 15600 bp, 15 predicted proteins | sample YL17G07_0_MG_FD_204540 | JGI IMG/M metagenome (GOLD analysis project Ga0315281, IMG submission 204540) | Sediment microbial communities from Yellowstone Lake, YNP, Wyoming, USA - YL17G07_0 | ecosystem: Environmental > Aquatic > Freshwater > Lake > Sediment | place: USA: Wyoming | collected...
CGAGCACCAGCGCGAGGGCGATCCCTCCCACGGCGCCGCGGCGGCCTGCGCGGAAGGCGAAGGGAAGCGACAGCCATGCCAGCAGCACCATGCTCAGGGGATAGGCGACCTTCTGGTGGAGCTGTACCGTGAGCCTGTCCACTCTGTAGCCCGCGGCGCGCAGCGTGGCGATGTAGTCGTCGAGCTCCCCGAAGCTCATCTGCTGCGGCCTCCGGTACTCGCGGCCGAAGTACGCGGGAGGCACGGGCAGGGGCAGGTCCACCGGACCGGTGTGGCGGATGAACTCGGGCGTCGCGTCAGCCATGAACGTCCGCGACCACGCTCCCTCCGCAACCCAGTGGCCGTCCTTGTAGGTCGCGCGCTTGGCCATGAAACGGGTCCGTAGGTTGAACCTGGCGTCGAACACGTACACCGAGGGGCGAATGAGGGTGAGAGTGTCCGGGTCGAACTGGAGGAAGTTCACGAGGGTGCGGCCATCCGGCAGGAACACGAACGGGCGGTCGGTGGAGCGGTAGGAGCGGGCCACCTTGCGCCCCTTGATCACGTCCTCGAGCTTTTGCTTCGAGCGCTCTGCCCGCTGCGTAACGTAGTCGTCCAGGAGGAAGAGCCCGGCTCCCGTGGCGATTCCAAACAGGAGCAGGGGAAGCGCCACGCGACTCAGGGAGATGCCCGCCGCCTTGAATGCGGTCGTCTCGTTGTGGCGCTCGAGCACCGTCGCGGTGGCGAGGAAGGCGATCAGGAAGGCGAGGGGAAGCGTGTCGTGCACGATCTGCGGTAGCGAGAAGACGTAGAACGACACCACAACGACCAGCGGCACCACGTTCCTTCGGATGTCCTCGAGGTTCTCCGAGAGGTTGATTGTGATCCAGAGGCCACAGACCGCTATGAGCACCAGCACGAGGAACCCCGCGCACTGGCGCAGCAGGTGGCGGTCCAGGACGCCGACGGTGAGGGGGAGCCGGGGCACGACCTCGCCGCCCGCCGCGGCCCGGCCGTTGTTGCGGCTGCCGACCAGGCTCGCGATCCCGATCGCAACGTGGCGGCGGGCTTCTCCGAGCGCCGAGCCGACCCCGCGGAGCATGCGGGGCCAGGCGAAGAGGCCGGCTTCGCCCCTGACCGCCCGAGAGGCGCGGCGGAACAGGGCGGCCGCCAACCCGACAAGCACAAGGTTCGGTAGCCACACACCGAGCGCGACCGGGACCTTGCCGGCTGTGGCCAGCAGGTCGCCGTTGCTGAGGAGCACGTAGTAGAGCACCACGAGCCCCACCGAGATCGTGAGGCCGAAGCTCCTCCCGCCCCGGCGGTTACGGGTGCCGAGCGGGAAGGCCACAAGGGCGAACGCGATGGCGGCGGCGGGGATCGCCACCCGCTTGTGAAGCTCCACCAGGGTCTCTCGGGTGTCCTCGGTCCTCGGACCCTGTGCGGCCCGGACCCGCTCCAGGAGCTCCTCCGTGCGCGTCTCCCGGACGCCCAGCCTCCTGCGCTCACCGCGATCTACAGTCGGCTGCTTGAGCAGGATCTTCAGCTCGTTGTTGTCGTTCTTGCGATAGGAGTCGGGCGAGTCGGGGCGGAGCAGGTGGGTGGTGGTGTCCTGGAGGTTGAGCCACGCAGTGCCGGCCCGGGGGTCGATCACGAGGTCCCCGCTGTCCGCGGTGACCAGGCTCTCCTGCATCGGGTCGGTGGAATCGAAGAGCAGCACACCGTGCCAGCGGCCGGTACCCCGATCGATCTTGTCCACGAAGAGGAGCTGGCCTGGGAAGTCCTCGGCAAACACGTGCTGCTCGACCGCCGCGCTTGCCGCCGAGAGGGCGATACGGCGTGTCGTTTCGGAGAGCTTCGCGTTCGAGCGCGGCATGATCACTAGCATCATCACCATGTCCACGGCACAGACGACGGCTGCCGCCATGACCAGCGGCCGCGCCACCCGACGGAGGGGCACGCCTGAGGCCTGCATCGCGACCAGCTCCGAGTCTGCGGCCCACCGGGAGGCCGTCATCAGCACCGCGAACAGAGTGCCCATCGGGAGCGTGAGGGCCAGGATGTTGGGAACCCCGAGCAGCAGCAGCCGCCCGCCGGTGAGCGCGGGCACGTCGTGCGAGATGAAGAGGTCGGCCAACACGAACAGCGCCCTGATCAGGAGGATGAAGGTGCTCACGCCCGTGGCCAGCAGGAGCGTCGGCAACATCTCCAGCAGTAGGGCGCGGTTGACGATCAGGCGGTGGCGCCGTGCCATCAAACCGGATAGTACGGGAGCAGACCGGGTCAAGCCACCGGCTCTGGGCCACCCCAAGAAAGGGGGCGGACCTAGCCGGATTTCAACACTGTCTTCCACAGGGGTGTCGCATTCCACAGGAAGGCGGTGGGCTGAAAGGTCCGATAAGATATATTATGTTAAATTACTTGCCATCCTTCGACTACGGCCGACCGCAAAAACCGGGCAGCCGTCTCAAGTGACCGGTTCGATTCCCTGCCTGGGCCGCTGGCGGGGCTATTTCCTGGGTTTCTGTTGGCGTTCCGGGTGCGTGGCCGGGGCAAGTCGTTCGTCGAGATCCCCCGAGCGGAGCTGCAAAAGGAAAGCCTCCAGGCTCGCGATCACCTCGTCCCTTGAGATTCCCGGCTGGCGGATGGTCAGCGAGAGCCTGACCGGTGAGTTGGGGGTGGTGCGCAGCCGGATCTGCAGGGGCCTGAACCGTCCCTGCCCGGCTGTGGAATCGTCGTCCGAGCTGTCGACACGGTCCGGGGATTCGCCTGCGCGGCCGTGCAGGGCGCTCGCCCTGGCCGCTTCACGGTCGAGGTTCTCTTCGGCGATCTCCTGGACGAGGCGCTCCATGTCGTCGGTCGTGGAGGCCCGGGCGATCAGCAACAGGACGGATTTTGCGGTGATGTCGGCGTGCCGACAGAGGTCCTGGATCGCCGGAGGTATGGCGAGGAGCTTCAACGACTCCGTCACGGTGGTGCGCGACTTCCCGATTGCGGTCGCGACCTGCTCGTGGGTGTACCTGTACTTCTCGACCAGGGTGCGATACCCCTCCGCCTCCTCGAAAGGCGAAAGGTCCTTACGCTGGAGGTTCTCGATCAGGGCCAGCTCGAGGGCTTCCTGGTCGGTCGCGGACATCTCGACGCATGGGACCTCCTCGAGGCCGGCCTCGACGGCGGCGTGAAAGCGGCGCTCGCCGGCGATGAGCTGGTACTTCTTGGTGCCCGGGATGATGCGGACCAGGAGGGGCTGGAGAACGCCGCGGGCGCGGATCGATGCCGTGAGCTCTGCGAGGTCGCCGAGGTTGGATCTCGGCTGCTCACGATTGGTCTCGATCTGCCCGACCGGGATCATGAAGCCCACCGCGGTGATCGCGTTGTTCGCGAGTTCATCGACGAAGTGCCGGTCATGGCGCATCTTGCGGAACTCGGGTAAGCCCTTGCGGCTAGACACGTTCCATGACCTCCTCGCAGAGCGCGTAGTACTCGATGGCGCCACTGGAATGCGGCGCATGCTCGAAGATCGACACCCGGTACGCGGGACTCTCCTCCAGCCGCACGGAACGGGTGACGGAGGTGCGGAAGACCTTGTCCCCGAACACCTGGGTGATCTGCTCGTGGATGTCGCGAGCCAGCACCGTGCGCCTGTCGTGGAGCGTGATCAGCACCCCCAGAATCTGCAGGTCGGGGTTTGCGCGCACTTTGATCTTCTCTACGGTTTCGAGGAGGTCGTCAGTGCCCTCGAGGGCGAAATACGACGACTGGATCGGTATCAGCAGGTGGGTGCACGCCACCATCGCGTTGACCGTTATCAGGCCGAGCGTGGGTGGGGTGTCCACGATGATGTACTCGTACTTGGAGATCACCTCCTGGAGGCGGTCCTTGAGACGGAAGTGGGCGTCCAGCTCCCCTACCATCGAGGTCTCCAGCTTCGCCAGCGCGATCCGGGCAGGCGCCAGGTCGAGGTTCTCCACGTTCGTTGGCACGATGACCTGGGAGATGGGGACCCCCTCCACCATGACGTCGTACATCGACCGCGCGAGGGTGTGCTGATCGATGAACGACATGGTGGTGTTGCACTGGGGATCGAGATCCACGAGCAGCGTGTGGATCCCTTTGAGAGCCAGAGCGGCGGCAAGGTTGATGGCCGTCGTTGTCTTGCCCACCCCACCTTTTTGATTGGCGATGGTGATGATCAACGTGCCCCCCGCATCGTCGGGCGAACTAGCGACCTCGGCACTGTATCGAGGCCGTCCAAATGCTGTCAACTGGCTGCATAATTCGGAGGGTCTCGCGTCCGCTCCTCCGGCCGACCCGGACGCTCCAGACCCCCCGAGCCCCCACCGCTCGCAGCGAGTGAATCGCTCCCCCGCTCGTCTTTCTCGGTACGCCTACTTTGCAACGGATACAAGGGTGCTGCGCAACTGCGAGCCCCGTGTGTGACGAGATAAAGTCGCACTCGCTTGTTCTTCTGATGTGGCCGGGTGCCGGCAAACCGCGCGAGAGCGCTACATCTTGTACTTCCCGAGCTGCTCCGGGGTGAGCGACTCGAGCCACTCGCGCAGCCGCGCTTCTTGATCCTCGCCCTCGCGGAAGTCGAGGGCGTGCGCGTCGCGGAACACCGACTCGGCGACGCGGATCGGGGCGTGGCAGCGCAGCGCGAGGGCGATGGCGTCGGAAGGCCTGGCGTCCACCTCGACCAGCGCACCCTGGGCGCCGCGGAGCAGGATCTTGGCGTGGAAGGTGTTCTCCACCAGGCTGTGCACGACGATCCCCTCCACGCGCGCGCCGAGGGCGGCGATTGTGGCGCGCAGGAGGTCGTGGGTCATCGGGCGCGGCGTCTCGACACCTTCGAGCTGCAGCGCAATCGCGTTGGCTTCGAAAACCCCGATCCAGATCGGGAGGAACAGGTTCTCGTCGGGCTTCTTGAGGATCACGATCGGCGTGTTCGACACGGGGTCGAGGATGAGGCCTCTGATCTCCACCTCGAGCTGCGCCGTCACGGCGTCGCGGTTCTCACTCACACACCCAATGTCAGGCAGCGGCAGCGCCGTGTCAAGCCGTTGGAACCTGCGACCCGCCAAGCTCGCCTGCGACGCGAGCCCCGAGCAAGGCGTGGGCGGTCGCGCCCGTGACGACCACGCGCTCGACCTCACCGCGCCGCATGCCCTGCCACGCCGGGAAGTTCACGACGCGGTTGTCCGGCCCCCTCCCCTGCCACGACTCCGATCCGCGCTTGGCAGGGCCATCCACCAGGACCTCGACGCGACGCCCGATGAGGGACTGGTTAAGTTCAAACTGGACAATATTTTGCAGAGCAAACAGTCGGCGCAGGCGCTCTCCCGCGACCGCCCTCGCCACCCGGCCAGCGTAGCGGGCCGCCGGCGTCTGCGGGCGCGGCGAGAAGAGGAATCCGTACAGCTGGCCGAACCGAACCCGGGACACGAGGTCCAGAGTGGCCTCGAAGTCCTCCTCCGTTTCCCCCGGAAACCCGACGATGACGTCCGTCGAGAGGGTCACGTCCGGCATTGCCGCCCGTAGCCTGCCGACCACCTCGAGGTAGCCGTCTCGCGTGTAGCCGCGGTGCATCCGCTTCAGCACCGTATCCGACCCGGACTGGAACGGAACATGGAGGTAGCTGCCCAGACGCGGCGTCCGCGAGAGGTTGGCTATCATCTTGTCGGTAAAGAACTTAGGATGAGAAGTCACGAACTGGATGCGCCAAACCCCGGCGACGCTGCCGACCGCGGCGAGAAGCTCGCCGAAGTCCGCCCGGGTGTCCGGACAGCGGTACGCGTTGATGGTCTGTCCCAGCAGCGTGATCTCCTTGGCGCCGCTGGCGACCAGGCTCTCCGCCTCGCGGACGATCTCATGAAGGGGCCGGCTCGCTTCGTGCCCGCGCGTGTAGGGCACGACGCAAAAGGTGCAGTGCTGGTTGCAGCCGTGGATCACCGTGACGTACTGGCGTGCGCCCTCACCACGCGCGATCAGGTGAGCGTCGTAGTCCTGAGCCGGCGAGAAGCCAGTCACCGCGACCCTCTCTCCGACGCTGACAGCGTCGAGGGCCCACCCCAGCTGTGCGACGCGGCCCGGTCCCAGGACGAAGTCGAGCACGGCGCTGCGGGCCAGCAGGCTCCGGCCCTCCTGCTCGGCGACACAACCGCACAGGCCGACCACGCGGGGCCTGCCGAGGACCTCCCTGGCTTGCCTCAACTCGCCGAGCCTCGAGAACACCTTCTGCACTGCCTTCTCCCGTACCGAGCACGTGTTGAGCAGCGCGACATCGGCCTCCTCCGACCGATTGGCGGGGCGCAGGCCACGGGATTCGAGCACGCCGGCCAGGCGCTGGCTGTCCAGGACGTTCATCTGGCAGCCCCAGGTTTCGACGAAGTATGTTCGCAAGACCGGCCCCCACGCCGCTACGGCGCAGCCATCGCGGCCGCTACGTTCTAGCGATTTTTGTGCTTCAGCGCAACCCCGCCTCGAGGCGGGGCTAGGTCGGACCGGGCGGAATGGCCGATCGAGGGATGGGCGTCGGGCGTTGCCGGCCTGTGCCGGCAGCTGCAGGCGCAGCCGCGGGAGGTGGCGCGGCGCCGGGCTGGTCCAGGCCGCGGAACCACCCGGGAAGGGCGCCGTCGCGCCGCGCCGCCTCGAGCACCTCCTCGGGTTTGTTGCGTGCCTCGGCCAGGTCGGCCTGGGCCTTCCTCAGGTCGGCCACGGCCCTGTCCCAGGCGGGTTTTATCACCCCGTCGCGCTGCGCGGGGTCGTCGTGCGCGTAGAACTCACGCTCGAGCCGGTTGGCCTCGCCCTCGAGCCGCTTGATCTCCGCCTCGAGGCCCGCCGCGCGCGAGACCGCCTCCCGGTACCTCTGCTGCCACATCGCCTTCTTGGCGTTCTCGGTTGTCCCGGTGGCCGGCGCGTAGGCCGGGGCACCGGTGGCCTTCGTGGTCGTCAGCTCGACGCCCTGGGAGAGCTGCTTGACGCTCTCGTTCGTGATGACCCTGGGCTGGCCTTCCGGGAGCTTGAGCTTGATCCGCTTGCCGATGTCGGAGAGCGAGCCGCTTGGAGCGGCGGCCTCGGAGCTCGACTTCGAGGTCAGGATGCCGAGACGCGCCGAAGGCGTCGCGGTGGGCGTTGACGTCGCCGTGGCCTGCGCCGCCACGAGCACGAGCAGCACTAGGTTCATCCTTGCCTCCCCGGCGCGTTATGGGTTGCTGGTCCCGGCGCGCCCGTAGCGATCCTCGAGGCGGACAACGTCGTCGGGCTCCGGCGTGGAAACCTCGAAGATCCGCACGTCCGTCAGGGCGACGAGCCGGTGCAGGATCCCCGGGCCTATGTGCCTGACGTCCCCTGGCTGCAGCACCTCAACATCCAGGTCACGGGTCCCCGGCACCCGGCCCCTGTGCAGCTCGCAGCGCCCCTCGATCACCCGCATCGTTTCGTCCTTTCTGACATGATACTGCAACGAGAGGGCGTGGCCGGCACGCACGGTGAGGATTTTACCGACGTAGTGCTCGGTCTGGGCGAACACCTCCTCCCCGCCCCACGGCTTCTCGACGAACCGTGTCATAGTCGAATCCTCACCTTGAGGTGCGACAGAAGCCCCGAGAGCTGCTCGAGCAGGTACTCCTCAACCGCCTTGGCGGTCGAGAGCGCGAGGGCCTTGTGTGCGATGCGCCGCGCTTCCCTGAGCGTCATCGCGCGCACCAGGCTTCGAACGATCGGCAGCGCCGGCGGGTGCATCGAGAACTCTCTCAGGCCGAGCCCGACCAGGACCGGCACCGCGAGAGGGTCGGCGGCCATCTCGCCGCACAGGGAGACCGGGATGCCGAAGCGGTCCGCGGTCGAGATCACGCGTTTGACCAGCCTCAGCACCGCCGGGTGGAACGGCCTGAAGAGGCTGGCCACCTGCTCGTTGCCGCGGTCCACCGCCAGCGTGTACTGGGTCAGGTCGTTGGTGCCGAGCGCGAAGAAGTCTACCTCGCGGGCGAGGTGCTCGGCGATCATCGCTGCCGCCGGGACCTCCACCATGGCGCCCAAGAGGACCCTGGCGGGCACGGCGTGCCCCTCGCGGCGCAGCTCCTCGCTGAAGCGCGCCAGCAGGACGCGGACGGTCTTGACCTCGTCCACGTGGCCGATGAGCGGCACCATCACCCGGAGGGTGCCGGGACCGCGGCCGGCGGCGCGCAGCAGCGCTCGCAGCTGCGTCCGGAAGAAGTCGGGCTTCTGGAGGCAGAGCCGGACGCCGCGCAGGCCCAGTACCGGGTTCGCCTCCGGGGCCCCCAGCATCTCGCGTGCCAGCTTCTTGCCCCCGAGGTCGAAGGTGCGGATGGTGACCGGACCTTCGGGAAAAGCCTCGATCAGGGCAGCGTAGGCCGCCGCCTGCTCTTCCTCGTCAGGCAGCGCTGGGGCCGCTTGCAGGAACAGGAACTCGCTCCGGAAGAGCCCGATGCCTTCCGCGCCGCCCGCCTTGGCGGCGGCGATCTCGCGCACCAGGTCGATGTTGGCGAGCAGGGTAATGGCCTGGCCGTCGAGGGTCCTCGCCGGGAGGTGCGCGAGCTGCAGCATCTCCTGCTGGCGTCTGCGGTGTTCCTCGGCCCGCAAGCTGTAGACCTGGATCAGGGCGGGATCGGGGTCCACCAGGACATGCCCCTCGAAACCGTCCACGATCACCAGACGGGCCTTCTCCACCGCCTCCACGAGCCCCACGACGCCGACGACGGCGGGGATTCCGAGCGACTTGGCGATGATCGTGGTGTGCGAGGTGATTCCGCCGGTCTCCGACGCAAAGGCGCTGACCCCGCGGCTTGCAAGCTGGATCGCCTGCGAGGGCGGGATGTCGTCGGCGACGAGGATGCCAAGCTCCCCGTCGTGGCCAAGCGTGGGGCTCGCCCTCCCCTGGAGCGAGCGCTGCAGCTGTGCGGCGACGTCGAGCACATCGGTCTGCCGCTCCCGGAGATAAACGTCCCCGAGCTGCTGGAACTGCGCGACCAGCCTGTGCGTGACCTGCTCGAGCGCCCACTCCGCGTTGACGGCCTCGCCGCGGATCAGCCGCTCGACCTCGTCCAGGAGCGCGGGATCCTCGAGCATGAGGCGGTGTGCCTCGAAGATCGAGGCGTACTCCGCTCCCACCGTTTTCGCCGCATCCCTTGCCAGGTCGAGCAGGTGCTTCGCCGCCCCCTTTGCCGCCTTTCGCAGCCTCGCGACCTCGGGATCGATCTGGCCAGGCGAGAGCGGCACCCGCATCACCGGCAGCGGCCGGTTCTCCACGATTATCGACTTCCCGATCGCGATCCCTGGCGAGACGCCCAGACCCACGAGGGTGCGGGAGTCGCTCACTCCCCCTCCCCGAAACGTTCCCGGATGAGCGCCTCAATGGCAGCCAGCGCGGATTGTTCGTCGTGACCGCTGGCCGTGATCGTCAGGCTCGAACCGCAGGGCGCAGCCAGCAGGAGCAGCCCGAGGATCGACTTTCCGTTGACCTCCTCGTCGTTGTGGCGGACCAGCACCTGGGCGGAAAAGCGGGAGGCGGTGTGCACGAACTTGGCGGCGGCGCGGGCGTGGAGGCCGAGCCTGTTGATGAGTTCAACCGTGTGCTGAGCCATTGCCTGTCCCGCCACCACCCGGCCGACGCTCGAGGATCTCGCTCACCACGTAGATGCTCTTCTGGCCCTTCTCGGCCACGATCTTCGCCAGGCGGCGCAAGTCGTGGCCGTCCTGCCGGCGTGCGCTCGCGAGCTTGATGAGCATCGGAAGGTTGACCCCAGTGACCACCTCCGAGCGCGCAGGGTCGAGGAAGCCGAGAGAGAGGTTGGTCGGAGTGCCGCCGAACATGTCGGTGAGGACGATGACACCCTCCCCGGTGTCCAGCTCTTTCAGCGCCTTGGCAATCTCGGCCCGCCCGGCCTCGGGGTCGAGGTTCCACTCGAGCGTGATGGCGCGCGACTGCTCGATGAGGGCCGGCTCGATCGTCCTCGCGGCCGCCAACAGCTCCGTGGCGAGCCGCCCGTGCGAGATGATCAGCACTCCCACCATGCGGGGGATTATTCCAGGGGAAGCCCCAAGTCGCAAGGCGCCTTGCTCCCCCGCCCCGGCCCCCAGGCTTGAGGCTTACCCGCCAACCGCCCATCCGGGCTTGAAGGCTTGAGCTTCACGCCTCCAGGCTTGCTTCTCAGCCCTCCCGGTCGCGGTCGCGGTGGACCAGCGCCACCACCCACCCCCGGTCCGAAAGGTAGCGCGCCAGCCTGTCGGCGAAGTAGACGGAACGGTGCTTGCCGCCGGTGCAGCCGAACGCGACGACCAGGTAGCTCTTCTGCTCGCGCTTGTACGCCGGCAGCAGCCCCTCGACGAGGTCGCGAATCCTGGTGAACGTCGCCTCCACCTCAGGCTCGCGCTCGAGCCACGCGCGGACGTTGGGATGGTCACCGGGCAGCGCACGAAGCTCGGGGACGAAGTGCGGGTTGGGCAGGAAACGGAGGTCGAAGACGAGGTTGGCCTCTGGAGGGAGGCCGTAGCGGAACCCGAAGCTCTCGCAGCGCACGACCATCGGGAGCGCCAGTTCGGTAGAGCCGAAACGTGCGGCCACCTCGGCTCGCAGCTCGTGAGGCGTCAGGCCCGTCGTGTCCAGCGTCTCGTCGGCCAGCGCGCGCACCGCCTCCAGTTCGGCGCGTTCGCGCGCGACCGCGTCACCCAGCGCCATGCTGCGGTACGGGTGAGGGCGCCTGGTCTCGGAGAAGCGCCGGACGATGGCCTCGGTCGTGGCCTCGACGAAAACCAGCCGGACCTCGGGGTAGGCTACCTTCAGGCGGGCCATGAGGTCGGGAAACGCATGCGTGAACCCGTGGGTTCGAACGTCGACGACAACCATCCAGGGGACGCCCGGACCCTGCCAGATGTGGGCAAAGAGCGGCTCGATGAGCTCGAGCGGGAGGTTGTCGACGCAGCGGAAGCCCAGGTCCTCGAAGCAGCGCGTGACGATGCTCTTTCCGGCGCCGGACATGCCGGTCACGACGACCGCGCGCGGCGACCACTCCATCAGTGCCCCCGCACCTTCTGATCGTGCCGCGTCAGGTACTCGGCAGCCGCGTCTGTGACGCCCCGCTGCGAGAGGAGGTACTTGCGGGCCGCAACTTCGATCAGGAGGGCGAGGCTTTTCCCCGGAGCAACCGGAACGGTCAGCATGGGCCGCCGGAGGCCGAGGATCTCGACGGTGCTCTCCGAGAGCCCCAGCCGGTCGACGGGGCCGTCGTTCTCGGCCGCCAGCTTCACGACCAGGTCGATCGGCTTGGAGTCGCGCACCGCGACCACGCCGAAGAGCTGCTCGATGGAGATCAGGCCCAGGCCCCGGACCTCCATCAGGCCGCGAACCTCCTCTGGGGCCTGCCCGACGAGGTCCTCGTTGCGCACGCGGTAGATCTCCACGACGTCGTCCGCCACCAGGCGGTGGCCCCTGTGAACCAGCTCCAGGGCGCCCTCGCTCTTGCCGGAGCCCGATTCGCCCAGGATGAGCACGCCGATGGCGAAGATGTCAAGGAGGTCCCCGTGGATGACCTCGTGCGGCGCGAGCAGGAACTCCAGAGTCACGGCCAGGCGCTCGATCACGACGGAGGTGGTGACCGAGGTGAGGGCCAGCGGCACGGCAAGTCGGTTGCACGCCGGCGCGAACAGGCCGGCGGTCTGCTCCATCGCCTTGGTCACGACGATGAGCGGCGGCTCAAGACCCACCAGAGCGTCCACGCGCTCGGTCACGGTCGTTGCGGGAAGCGTCGTCAGGAACTGCGCCTCGGAGAAGCCGATGACCTGCACCCTGCCCGGCTTGACGTACTCGAGGAAGCCCGCCAAGGCAAGACCGGGCTTTTGCAGCCTCGGGTTGGTGACCTGCCTCGACAGGCCGGTCTCCCCGGCCACCAGGCCCAGCGCCAGGCTGGCGAGGCGGCTCTCGTGGAGGAGCCGGTCGGTTGTGACGGTCTCGTGCCTGAGCGTCATGGGACGGACTCCACACTCGCCAGCGCCGCCGTGAGAGTCGTGGCGTCGCTCGCCCTTTCGAACGCGCTCCTCACCTGCGGGTTGCTCAGCACCCGGGCGATGTTGGACAGCACCTCGAGGTGGGCACTCGGCTGCTCCACTGGCGAGAAGATGAAAAAGAACAAGCGCGCGAGCCCCTGGTCGAGGCCGAACTGCACGGGCTCCGGCGCCCGGGCGAAAGCCGCCACGACCCCGCCGAGCCCGGGGACCTTGCAGTGCGGTATCGCGGTCTGCTCATCGACCACCGTGGCGCCGAGCCTCTCCCTGTCAAGCAGCAGGTCCACGAGGTCCTGCGAGCGGCGAACGGCTCCCGCCTGCTCGAGGTGTTCCGCCACGTACACGAGAACCTCCTCCCGGGTGCGCGCCGGTATGTCGAGGAAGACGTGCTCGGGCTTGAGGAGATGGCTCAACAACACGGGGCGCTCGTCTCGCCAGCCTGTCAGAAGTCGGGTGTCACCAGGCCATAGGTGCGGTCGCGGCGACGATAGAGGACGCTGACGCGGTCCGACTCCGCTTCGCGGAAAACGATGAAGTCCTCCTTCGAGCTGTCAAGCTGCAGGGCCGCCTCCTCCACGGTCATCGGCAGCACGGGAACGTGACGGGTCTCCACGACCTCGGGCGAACCGCGCCGCACCGACTCCGGTTCCACCACCTCGACCTGCCAGCTCCCCTCGTTGCCACGGGGCCGCTTTCGGGCGGTGAGCTTCTGCTTCATCCGACGCGCCCGCTCCTCCAGCTTTCCCACCAGATCCTGCAGAGAGGTCGTCCACTCCGGAGTTTCCGAGGACGCCTCGACCTCGAAGTCCTTGCCACGGATGTACGCCTCCACCGAGATCCTGTGCTTCTCCTGCGCCACGGTGATGCGCGCCTCGTGGACCGCGTTGAAGTACTTTGCCAGGCGGTCGAACTTCTTCTTTGCCAGGGCGCGCTGCTGTGGCGTGAGCTCGGTATTGCGGGCGATGAACTCAAGCTCCATGGCCCCCCCTTTCCTCCTGTCTCGACCTCGCTACGGCGGAAACACACCCATTGTAGCCGCTCATACGCAAACGCTACCGCAGGACCCGCCGTCGTTGCTCCGACGACGGGACCACCAGCTCCTCCCGGTACTTGGCCACCGTGCGACGGGCGATGCGGATACCCAGGCGGTTGAGCTGTCGCGCGACCCGGGCGTCCGAGAGCGGGTGTTCAGGATCCTCCTGATCGATGAGCTCCTTGATCCGTTCCTTGACCACCACCGAGGAGATGTCGCCCTGGACCGCGTGCGAGATCGCCGAGTGGAAGAAGAACTTGAGGGGGTAGATGCCTCGAGGGGTGGCCATGTACTTGTTGGCGACGACCCGGCTCACGGTCGACTCGTGCATGCCGATGTCGTCGGCAATGTCCCGGAGCACGAGCGGCCGCAGATGCAAGACGCCCCTGTCGAGGAACCCCTCCTGGCGTTGCACGATGGCCGACGCGACGCGCGCAATCGTGCTCTGTCGCTGCTCGACCGAGCGCAGAAACCAGAGCGCCGAGCGCATGCGCTCCCGCAGGTAGCCCTTCGCCTCACCCTCGAGAACGCGGCTCTGCAGCAGCCGCACGTAGCGCGGCGAGAGGCGGAGCCGCGGCAGGCCGTCGTCGTTGAGGATCACCCGCCAGCGGTCGCCGTCTTTCGTGACCACCACATCCGGCTCGATGGCCTGGTTGTCGTTGGGCCCGAGCCGGGCCCCTGGATGTGGGTCGAGGTGGCGCAACACCTCCATGACCGCGCGGATGGACTCGCGCGGCGCACCGAGCTTCTGCGCGAGGCGGTCCCACCGCTGGTGCAGGACGTCGTCGAACGCCTCCGCGACCACCCGCTTCGTCAGCTCCAGCATCTGAGGCTCGATATCGCGGTCGAAACGCTCCAGCTGCAGCAGGAAGCACTCCTTAAGCGAGCGGGCCGCGATCCCAGCCGGCTCGAGCCGCTGCACGACCGCGATCGCCTCGCTGACCCGCTCGAGCGGCACGCCGAGCTGAGCGGCTACCTCGTCGTCGGGCGTCCGCAGGTACCCGTCGGGGCCGAGGTTGCCGATGATGAACTCGCAAACCGGTGCGAGCTCGTTGGGGACCTGGAGCAGGTGGAGTTGGGAGCAGAGGTCGTCGAACATGCTCTCTGCACGCGCCGGCGAGTTCTCCAGGGAGCGCTCCTCGCCCTCTTCCCAGGCCGGGGCGACGCTCGCCCCGTCGTGAAGGTAGTTGGCGAAGAGGGCGTCGAGATCGACCTCTCCGAACGGGTCGGCGGGGGGGGGCGCCTCGGCGATCGTCGGCTCGTCGGCGGCGACGGGCTCCGCTGCCGACACCTCAGCCGGCTCCTCCTCGTCCTGCGGTGCGGCCTCCTCGCCGCCGCCGGCGTCGTCGATGGCGGCCGCTTCCTCCTCGCCCGGGGGCTCGTCGGACATCTCCAGAAGCGGGTTGGCCTGCACCTCCTGGACGAGGGCCTGCTCCAGCTCGAGGCGTGAGAGCTGCAGCAGCTTGATCGCCTGCTGCAGCGTCGGCGTCATCACCAACCTCTGCGCCAGCTTGAGGTGGAGCTTTTGCTCGAGTGCCATCGCTTAGAGCTGAAACTCTTCTCCCAGATAGACTTGCCTGACAAGCGGGTCCTTGGCCAGGGTTTCCGGATCGCCGCCTGCAAAAACCTTGCCGTCTTTTATGATAGATGCCCGATCGGTGATTTTCAAGGTGTCGCGGACGTTGTGATCGGTGATCAGAATCCCGTAGCCCTTGTTGCGAAGGTGGCGGATCAGGCGCTGCACGTCGAGCACCGTGATCGGGTCGATGCCGGCGAACGGCTCGTCCAGCAGCAGGAAGCGCGGCTCGGTGACGAGCGCCCTGGCGATCTCGAGCCGCCGCCGCTCCCCGCCCGAGAGCGTCTCGGCGCGCTGGGTGCGCAGCTTCTCGAGGCCGAACTCCTCCAGGAGCTCTGAAACCTTGGCCGTCGCGTTCTCCCAGGGGATGCCCAGCAGCTCGAGCACTCCAAAGAGGTTGTCCTCGACCGTGAGGCGGCGGAAAACCGACGCCTCCTGCGGGAGGTACGAGATCCCGAGCCTGGCGCGCCGGTACATCGGCAGGCTCGTCACGTCCTGGTCCCCGACCCAGACGGTTCCCGCATCGGGCTGCACGAGGCCAACCAGCATGTAGAACGTGGTTGTCTTGCCGGCACCGTTCGGGCCGAGGAGACCGACCACCTCGCCCCTCTCCAGGTTGAGGGAGACCCCATCCACGACCGGGCGCCCGCGATAGCGCTTGACGAGGTCACGGGCTTGAAGGCGAAGCGGGTTTATGGCTTCCTCCTCGGTGGCTTCGGCGTCGGCACCGTCACCGGCCGCCGCGTCGGAACCGCCTTGGTGGGATGGTAGAGCGTCTCGCTCGGATTGTCCTCTGCCCCCAGGACGACCACGGTGTTGGAGGCGCGTTGCCATTGCAGGTGATCCGCCTTCACCTGGTTCCCCGAAGGCTCCTTGACCAGCACGGGGTTCCCCCACATCTCGAAGAACCCGTCCTCCACCATCAGGCGTGCTTTCTGACCGGTCATGACCCTTGCGGTGGCGCGGTCGCGCAGCGTCACCCCGCCGTCCATGT
>Ga0315281_10007286_pt1 | contig 15600 bp, 10 predicted proteins | sample YL17G07_0_MG_FD_204540 | JGI IMG/M metagenome (GOLD analysis project Ga0315281, IMG submission 204540) | Sediment microbial communities from Yellowstone Lake, YNP, Wyoming, USA - YL17G07_0 | ecosystem: Environmental > Aquatic > Freshwater > Lake > Sediment | place: USA: Wyoming | collected...
ATCCAGCCGTCGGCGTCATGGGTGTACTACAAGAATCTCACCGCGCCGTTCGGCAAAGCATCCAGCTCCCCGCATCCGGAGCCGTTCATTCGGGTCCGGTACAACGCCCGCGCCGCGACCCAAATTGATGCCGGCGGAAAAGTGAAGGTCGGCGTCGTCTTCGCCGATTCGTCGGTCATCGTGAAGGAGCTCTCGGACGGAACGACCGTGTCGACCTATGCCGTGATGATGAAGCTCAACGGCTCATCGAGTGCCGGGTTCGGCGGATGGATATGGGCCGAATACGGGCCTGGCGGTGCGATCCGTTATTCGACGGCCAGCCGTGGAGGCGCGTGCTCATCCTGCCACTCCGCGGGCATCGACTACACGCGGATGAACGACACGCATCCATAGGCTCGCGGCGATCAGGCGGGCGGGGCGTGACGGCCGTCATCTGTCCGTTGAAATGTCCACGTCCTTGGTCTCCTTCACAAAGATCATCCCGACCACGACCGTCACGAGCGCAATGATCACCGGGTATCGCAGCCCCGAATAAATGCTCCCGGTCGCGGCGACGATCGCGAACGCCGTCGTCGGAAGGAATCCCCCGAACCAGCCGTTGCCGATGTGATACGGCAGCGACATCGACGTGTAGCGAATGCGCGTCGGAAACATCTCGACGAGAATCGCCGCGATCGGTCCGTACACCATCGTCACATAGATCACGAGGATCCAGAGCAGGAGCACGACCATCGGTTTGTTGACCGCCGCGGGGTCGGCTTTCGCAGGATACTTAGCCGCGTCAAGCGCGGCGGCGAGCGCCTTGTCGAATGCGGCCCCTTTCTCTTTCGCATCCGGCGCTGCCGCGTTGTAGGACGTGATTCGCGTCGCACCGACGTCGATCGTGGTCACGCCGTGGCTGCCGGCATCGCCGTTGCTCTGGTTCGTGTACGGAACACCGCGCTTGACGAGCGCTGCCTTCGCGACGTCGCACGACGATGTGAACTTGCTCGTGCCGACCGGATTGAACTGCACGGAGCATTCGACCGGATCGGATATCACCAGGACGGGCGCCGTTTCCTGCGCCGCCTCGAGCGCGGGATTCGCGTAGTGCGTGATCGCGCGGAAAAGCGGGAAGTACGTCACGGCCGCAACCAGACAGCCGACGAGAATGATCGGCTTGCGTCCGATGCGGTCAGACAACCACCCAAACACGATGAAGAACGGGGTCGCCAAGAGCAGCGAGACCGCGACCATCGTGTTCGCCGCCTGCGCGTCAACCTTGAGCGTCTGCGTCAGGAAGAACAGCGAATAGAACTGCCCCGTGTACCAGACCACGGCCTGGCCGGCGGTGAGGCCGAACAGAGCGATCAGAACGAGTCGGGCGTTCGGCCAGCGCGCAAACGACTCAGTGAGCGGCGCCGTCGATCCCTTGCCTTCCTTTTGCATCTCGAGAAAGAGCGGCGACTCGTTGAGCTTGAGTCGTATCCAGACCGACACGCCGAGCAACACGAGCGAGACGAGGAACGGAATCCTCCACCCCCACGCCTCGAACGCCTCGGTGCCGAGCGCGATACGACAGCCCATGATGACGAGGAGCGAGAGAAACAGCCCGAGCGTGGCCGTCGTTTGAATCCACGACGTGTACACGCCGCGTTTGCCATGCGGCGCGTGTTCGGCGACGTAGGTCGCCGCGCCTCCGTATTCGCCGCCGAGCGCAAGGCCCTGGAGCAGGCGAAGCAGGATCAGGATGACCGGGGCGGCGAAGCCGATTTTCGCGTACGTGGGCAGTACCCCGACGATGAACGTCGAGAGCCCCATGATCACGATGGTGACGAGAAACGTGTACTTCCGCCCAACAAGGTCACCAACACGTCCGAAGAACAGGGCGCCGAACGGGCGCACCGCGAATCCGGCGGCGAAGGCGAGCAGCGCGAAAATGAACGCCGCGGTCGGATTGACGCCGGAGAAGAACTGCTTGCTGATGATCGCGGCGAGCGATCCATACAGATAGAAATCGTACCACTCAAAAACGGTCCCGAGCGACGACGCGAAGATGACGCGGCGGACCTCGGCGGGTGAAAGGATACGCGTCGTCAAAACGGCAACTTCTTAATCGGAACCAGATAACCGTGTGCCGCTACGATCTGCCAACTGCCGCTGCGCGGCAGCCATGTGTCCGTAAAGCGGTACGTACGCTCGAACGGTCCGTCCTTACCGCGCCCCTTCACGATCAGCGTACCCGTGACCACAGTGGTGTTGCCAAACATGTGGATTTCCATTCCCTCGTTATGCGCTTCGGTCACGGTGTCGGTGCCGAACATCTCGCGCAGCGTCGTCGCGCGATCCATCGTGCGGTCGTCTTCGGTGTAGACGAACTTCGGCGCGAGCAATCGCTCGAACGTCGCGCGGTCGCGGCGGACGAGCGCGGTCGGCTTGGAATCCTCGAGCTTCGTCACCGTGCTCGTCGTCGCTTCGACCGCGGTCATCTTCGGCGGCTTGACCGGCGGCGTTACCTGAGCCTTGGCTGAAATCGTCGAGGTGATCAGGACCGCGAAGATCCCGCCGTAAACCACAAACCGCATAGCATTCCTCCCGGAAACCAACGTGACCGGCGGGGAATATGGGGTAGGTGGGTCGGCGCAGACCAGTCCACCGTATGACACGGTCAACTAATATTCCGGCCGAGCGCGATGTACAATCCGCCGAGGATAAGCGTGACCGCCGCGACGCCACCGACGACGGTCGCGGCAACACGAACGGCACGCAGCAGCGCCAACCCGCGCTGCGAAGTTCCGGTCCGCTCGGTCAGCTCGCGATCGGTAATCCCCCACGCGCCATATGCCAGAAAGCACGCTGCGCCGGATGTGAGGAGAAGCCAGCCGGGCCCTTGCCAGAGGGCGGCCCCGACCGCGATGACGAAGCCGCCGGCCACATCGAAAGCAAGTCGCGCATCCGATGCACGGCGCGCACGCGACGACAGAAATTCGGGGAGGCTGGGTTCATGGTCTGCGCGGGACCCGGGCATGTCAGTTGCTCGCAACCAACGCGGCCCCATCAGCCGACGCGGCCCCACTCATCGCGGAAGACTGACGAAGAAATGCTGCATGGTGAAGCGAGTGGACTTCCATCATGGTCAGCGCCTGCCGGAGCGACAACAGCCCGAAGTACGGATGCGTCACTCGCTTTTTCGGCGCATCGCGCCACGTGCTGGTGAAGATGACGTCGAACTCAGCCGCGCGAGCACGGAACAGAGCGATGAGCGACTCACGATCCGCGGGACTGTCGGGCGGCCGTGATTCGCGTGGCGCGCGCGCCGCGATCGGGATCTTGCGCAGGTGGAGGATTGCAGTCAGCGCAACCGCGCGCCAGATGAGTCGCTTCCACCGCGTCCCGACGAGCCGCATCGGTTCGCCGCCACGCAGGTCGCGGGTGAACGCCTCGTAGACAAGCATGACGTGCATGACTTCCTGCGCGGGAGTCCATTTGCCAGGTCCGCGCGGTGTGTCCCACCGCTCCGGGGCAACCCGCTCGGCTTGGGCGATGAACACCCCAACCGCTGCGTTGTGCGATGTAAGCAGGCGATCGAGAGTCGGGTCGGGCATGTCGGATTGTACGCAGCGGGACGTCCGCCAGCCAGCTTCCCGCCAGCCGTCGCCTACGCGTTGACGCCGGAGATGGTTCGGGCCAACATACCCGCCACCCATGGAGCATCCGCTGACCTCACCTGACACGTCCACCCGCGCGACAACCAATCGTGGTCCATGGATCGCGCTTGGCTCGCTGGTGTTCGGATTGATCGCCGGACTGCTCGTCGTCGAGTCGCGGTCGGCGGACGCGCTCCGCGCGGTCAGATGGATCGAACCAGTGGGCACGATCTGGGTCAACGCGATTCGGATGACTGTCATCCCGCTGATCGTCGCTTCATTGATCGTCGCGATCTCCGGAGCCGGGCCCGGGATGGCGCGTCGGCTTGGCCTGCGCTCGCTCGTGGTGTTCATGATTCTGCTCTCGATTGCAGCCATGATCACCGTCGTCGCCGCCCCACTGATGTTCGAGCACCTGACGATCGATCAGGACGCAGCCCGGCTGATCCGTGGTAGCGCCGCAGTTGTCCAGTCGCCCGAGTTGCCATCGTTCTCAAGTTGGTTGGTGTCGCTCGTTCCGCCGAATCCAATCAAGGCCGCAGCCGACGGCGCGATGCTCCCACTCGTCGTCTTCACGCTCGCATTCGGGCTCGCACTCGGCAGCCTCGACGCGGCGGCCAGCGGGCCGGTCGTCGACTGGTTCAGCGGCGTCGCGGCGGCATCGACGGTGCTCGTGCGCTGGGTGCTCGCGGTCGCGCCCGTCGGAGTCTTCGCGCTCGCCATCGGCCTTGCCACGCGGCTCGGCGGCGACGTTTTTGGAGCGGTCGGGTTCTACCTCGCCGCGCACTCGCTGCTCTGCGTCGTTATGATCGCGGTGCTGTACATAATCATCCTGCTGACGCGCCGCGTGCCTCTCCGCCTCTTCGCGCGCGCCGCGCTCCCGGCTCAGGTGGTCGCCGCGAGCACCAGATCGTCGATGGCCGCGTTGCCGTCGATGTTGACATCGGCCGAAGCAACCCTCGGACTTTCGCGCCCCGTGACGAGCTTCGCGCTGCCACTCGCCGTCTCGACCCTGCGTCTCAATCAACCCGTATCGTGGTTGGTGATGGCGCTGTTCGCAGCGAAGCTCTACGGAGTGGAGCTGAGTGGGGCAACGATCGCGACCATTGCGGTCACGTCGGTACTCATGAGCTTCAGCGTCCCGGGCATCCCGAGCGGCAGCTTGTTCGTCGTCGCGCCCTTCTTTGTCGCCGCGGGCATCCCTGCGGAAAGTGTCGGCGTCCTGATCGCCGTCGATCTCATTCCCGATTTCTTCAAGACACTGTTGAACGTCACCGGCCACCTGACCGCGGTCACGTTGATCGGCAACAGGCCTGAGTCATAAGGTTCACCCGCGCTCGCCATCCCGACTACGTAATGCCCTTCGCGATTGCCAGCATCACCTTGTCCGCGAACCGATCCACCTCGTCGAGGGTCGTGTAGACATTGGGCGTCACGCGAATGCCCTGATACTCGGGGTGCCGCTGTCCGCCGGCGGCGATCTTGTACTTCGACCACAGCCAGCCGTTGAGCGCAGGCATGTCCATCCCGTCGACGTTGAACGTGGCGATCGCGCCGTTGGTGTTTGGCCCGAGCGCGGTCAGAACGTGCACGCGCGGACTCTCGGTCAACAAGCGCTTTGCCCACCGATCGCGGAGCATGCGCAGTCGCGCGATCTTTCGTTCGCCGCCGATGCTGCGGTGAAACGCGAGCGAGACCGCGATCGCGTTGTGGTTCGCCGCCGGATGCGTTCCGATCTCCTCGTACTTCCGGATGTCTCCCTCCTGGCCGGCGTTCTGCGCAAACAGCGGCCAGATCGACTTGATCTTGTCGCGGCGGATGTAGAGCATGCCCGTCCCGATCGGCGCCAGACACCACTTGTGCAGGCTTACGCCGTAGTAGTCGCAATCCAGCTGGTCGCGTGTGAACGGGAAGTGCGCGAACGCGTGCGCGCCGTCGACGAGAACCTCGACGTTGTGCTTCCGCGCCATGTCGATGATGCGCCGGACGGGGGCGATGTATCCGGTCATGTAGCTGATGTGCATCACCTCGATGACGCGCGTGGCTGGCGTGATGGCCGCCTCGAAGGCGCGAACGACGTCGTCGTCGGACTTGGGCGGCGTGTCGAGCTTGATCTCCTTGAGTACGATGCCGTCGCGCGCCGCCCGCTGCTTCCAGCCGTTGACCATTCGGCCGTAGTTCTGCGTCGTGACGATGACCTCGTCGCCGCGCTTGAGATTCATTCCGTTGATCACCGTCAGGTTGGCCTCGGACGCGTTGCGCGTGATCGCGATCTCTTCCGGGTCGCACCCGAACTCCTTCGCCAAGCCTTCGCGCACGCCCTCGATGCGGGGCTCGAGCAGCCGCGCCATGTGCTCGACCGGGAGCTCGTTGGTAAAGCGGATGTCGCGGATCATCTGCTCGAGCGCATGTGCCGGCGCCGGGCTGGACCAGCCGTTGTTGAGATTGGTCAGCGTGTCGTCGAGCGTGAACGCGCGACGAATCTCGCCCCAGTAGGCCTCGTCTTCGGCGACGACGAGCGGTGCGTGCGAACCGGCAATGTCGGTGGCGTTCGCCAGCCGGCGGATTGCTGACGAGTTCAACATTGGGGCGGCGATGCCGGCGGCGAACATGTGGTTGACGAACGTGCGGCGGTCAGTCATTGAGGGCTTGGGCTTGGCTTGGGCTTGGGCTTGGGCTTGGGCGTGGGTTGGGCTTGGGCATGGGCTTGGGCGCGGGCAGCCGTGAGATGATTCTGCACGCGGCAGCGGCTCGGCGCCAGCGGCGGGACGGTTTATCGGGGCGACAGCAACCAGGTCACCGTTGCACGGGCCACGATGTCACCTGCCGGATCGCGAATCTCGGCAAGGACGTCAAACTGCGTTTCGGCCGCGACGGCCGGCACTTCGCACCGGCACTCCGCAGTCAGCAGTCCGCGCGCCTTCTTCATATAGGAGATCGACAGGCCCGTCACGATCCCGCGCGTGCCCGCGGGGAGCGCCATCAGCATCGCCGTTCCGCTCGCCACTTCGGCCAGGTTCACGAGCGCGACGGCGTGGATCGAGTTCAGATGATTGCGGACCTTCTTGCGGTCGCGCATCGTCCATCGCGCATAGCCCGGCCGCAGCTCCTGAACGCGCGCACCGATCGTCCCCGTGTAGGGCGCTGTGCGACCGATGACGATGCTGAACAACACCTTGCCGCCAGGAACCCTCGACAGCCGCTTCCACCAGGTGATGACCGAAGCGCCGGGCGCCTCGAGCGATTTCGGCATTGGAAGTAGGCGACTTGGCCGTCTATTTCCCTGTTTTCGGCGTGAGCTTGATCGCGCCCTGCGTTTCTCTCGCCCGTAGCACGGCCATGAGGTCGGATAGGGCCAACGGCGTGAATTCACCGGAGAGGAAATCTCGGATCTGAAGCACCGTCAGGTTCTTGCCGAGCAAAATGCCAAGTTCAGCGTTGTACTCGGCGGGGAGCGTCGGAGCGGGTGCTGCACCCGGGACTGCACCGCCGCCAGCTCTGGCGCCACCACCACCACCGCCACCCCCACCGCCACCGCCACCACCGCCGCCACCAGCACCACGACCGCCGCCGGGTGCGCCCGCCGCGCGCGGCACCTGCTCGACGACGAGGTTCGCCGCTTCCTTCTCCTCCGGCGTCTGCGTCGGCTCGGCGGCAACGGCGCTGCGTTGCATCGCCTGCAACTGATACGTCGCCTTCACCTCGTTGAGCAGCGCGCTGGCCCGCTGATCGATCAGCGGTTCGAACGCCGCGGTTTTCTTTTGACCGTCGGCGACATTGGTCCACATCACGCTCGCCGAGCGAACCACCGCCTTCTCGATCCCGGCCTGATGGAGGATCGCGACGCGGGCTTCCTTGTATCCCTGCGTCAACGCCGGCACGGTCGTCGCGTCGGCCATATAACCGAGTCCCTTGGTGTGTGACTCACCCATGCGCGAGAGACCACGGCCGATGTTGTCCGACACGACCCGGGCCGCCATCTCATCGGTGCCGGTGGCGATCGCGGCCAAGCCGCCAAGTCCCACGGCGGCAGCGCGCTTGTACTGCGTCGGGTCCTGCTTGTCGGGCGTGTCCTCGGACGAGTGGTACCACATGTCCGGCCAGGTGATGAACATGACGGCGGGAATTCCGTGCTGCATGTACGTCACGTGATCGCTCGACCCGTAGTGCTTGTCGATCTTGATGTAGAACGCGTCCTTGCTGCCTCGCGGTGACTCGACCGGCTGGGTCGGTGCGTAGCCCGAGAGCGATCCACGAAAGCGGACCCGTTCGCGCGAGATGTCGGCGACGTACTCCATCATGCTCTGCGCGATGTCGTTGAGGTAGGATGGAAAGGTGTCGGGCGTCCGCTGCAGCACCCAGAAGCTGCGGCTGTCGGCGATTCGGATTGCTTCCATGTCGAAATTGAGCGTGCCGATGATCGCCTTCGCCTTGTCGGGGTGCGCGTTCAAGTACGCGTTCGTCCCCGAGATCTCGGGCACCCACTGGAAGTTGATCGTGCGCTTCGGCCGCGGAAGCTTGCCCTCATTGATCAGCTTGATGTAGGCGCGGCCAATCTCGAGCGTCAACGCGCAGCCGGAGTTGTCGTCGTTCGCGCCCTGCTTGATCACGCCTTCATACAGGTGGCCGCTGATCGCGACTTCCTGCGTCGTGCTGCCGTCACCAGCAATCTCGGCGTGGACGTACTCGTTCTTGGTCGGCACCTGGACGCTCTTCACGACCGAGCGGATGGTGATCTTCTCGCCGCGGAGCATCAAGGCCTGGAGGTTGTGCTGAACCTCGGGGGTGACCGACCACGCCACCGTGCCCGCCTGCGCGTTGACGTTGCTCGACACGATCTGATTCGGAAAATCAATCGCACGCTGGTAGCCGATCGCGCTGATGCCGAGGACGCCGATCGCGCCAGCCGCCACGGCACGACCGTAGGTCTGGCTCGTCGATCCGGACGAGAGGACGAACTTGCCCTTCACGTCCTTACCGTCGAAGTCGGTGGCGCGACCCGCACCAACATCCACCAGCTCGCCGCTGATGTCGCCGTTCGCATTGAGCGAGGCAAGCGCGAGCACGATGTCGTGGATGTCGAACAGCTTGACGTTCTTGGGCGTCGTCATCCACAACTCCCCCTGCGTCGGCTGCCACGCCATGCCGGGCGTCCCGAAGGTCTCGATCGCGATGTTGCTGAACCCGTATTCCCTGGCGAAGTCCGCCATTACGCGACTTTCGCGGTAGGGGCCCGAATACTCCTCGGGCGGCCGCACGCGCTGATACGGGACGAGTTCCATCACGTGGTGCATCGCGCGCTCGCCGGACACCTCGTTGATGATCGCGGTCATCTGGGCCTGCGTGAGCAGGGTGCGGTCTTCACGCTCCTGGGCGTGAACAGCCAACGGGCTCGCAAGGACGAGCGCGAATCCAAACAGGCGGGGGCATTTCATGGTCGTTGCCATTTAGGTGGAGGAGTCAGCCTTTGGGGTTCCTATTTCTTTGCCGGCACGTCGTTCCAGTTGATGATCGAGTTGAACACCATGTTGAACTCACCGTGGTTCTGCCACCGGTACACGGGGTTGTTCGCGAACATGATCACCCGGCCATTCCCGTTGTGCGCCTGCGGAATGTCCATCGCGAACGCCCGGCCCCGGATATTGTCGGCCCCGACCATCAAGCCGCTCAACACCGACGCGTCGCCGCCGACGTACTGCGCCAGCACGTTTCCCTGGTCGGCGACGCCGACGCGGAATAGCTGTGACCCCTGACCGAACTTGATCGGGAAGATCTTCTTGTCGTATCCATAGAACACGGGATGGTCGGGCCGCATGATCTCCGCCTGGATCAGCGGCTTCTGCGCGTTGACGTTCAGCGGCGCTTCGGTATCGACCGTGTGCGCGAGTCCCATCTCGATTGGGTACCGCACCGCCTGAAGCGTCGTGATCAGCGTGCCGCCCCCATCGAGGAACTTCTCGATCGCCTCGACGCCCGGCTGCCCGAATCCACCGCTCATGTCATCGGTCTCGCCGTACATGCCGAGGAACTTCTGCTTGTCGTTCTTCTTGTAGGGCTGTGGCTTGGCGGCCGGCGGCGCCATCACGCTCGCCTTGGTGACGTTCTGCGCCGCCATGATGATGACGTCGTAGTCCTTCTTCAGATCGCCCTTGGCGACCCGTTCCTTGAAGATGAGATCGAACGGAATGCCGAACTGGTCGAACGCGAACCGATACCAGCCAAGCTCCTGCGTCCCGCTCCACTGCGAGTAAATGGCCACGCGCGGGACGTCGGCGTCATGCGTCGGAACCGTCGGCGCCGACGACAGTGCCGCCGCGGTGAGACCGAGCGACTCGATCGCCGCCCGCACCGATCGCGCCCGCTCCGACGATATGTCCGTCGGCGCCGCGTTGACGATAAACGAGCCGGCCGGGAACGTCACGCCGTCCGATGTGAACGACTGCTCGGCCACTTTCATCGGCACGTCCTTCAGCTTGTAGCGGAAGGCGATCATGTTGGTCGAGCCGGTGTGCGCAACGGCAAAGCCCGCCGATCCGCTGCCGGCCACCGTGCCCTTCACCTCGGCCTTCTTCACCAACGTCGTTGGCGCGGTGAGGATCGACTTGTCGCTGATCATCTTGACGTCAACGTCGAACGCAAAGCCCATCGACCAGCCGCTGTCGTCGTAGGTGGTGAGTGCCGGGTCGGGATAATCCTGCTTTTCGAGCAGGTTCTTGGCGAGCCGGCCGTACGGCTGGTCCAGCTTGATGACGTACGAGCCGGCCGGATACGTGTCGGCGCCGACCGTAGCGGGCGCACTGAGCGTGCCGACCTCGATCCCCTGGGCGCGCAGCACGTTGACGAGCGACGCGACGCGCGTCATGTCGTGCTGGACTGGAAAGACATAGCCGTATGGCGCCTTGGTCGCGCCATCGGTCATCGAGTTCCGCGTCTTGATGTAGAAATTCTCGACGACGTTGTTCGGGAACATCGACGTCAGCTGGAGCGCCGACAGAACCCCGGTCTGCATGTAGTTCGTGTTGTTGCGGCGCGAGAAGATCTGCGCCGCGCCAGTCGGAATGGGAATGCCGCGGTACCACTCGCGCGCTTGTCCACCACCGCGGCCCGTCGGAACCGCCCCAGCCCGTCCACCGCCAAACGCGATGCCGGGCGGCAGTCCTGCGGCGCCGCCCGCGCCCGGAGGAGCGCCGGCACCCTGTCCACCGACCGCGCCGCGACCGACTGCGACCGGCGCCGGGAGACCACTCGCAATAGCCGGCGCATCAACACCGGACTGCGTCTCGTACATCCGCATCATGCCGTTGTGGTTGTAGGCGACCGAGCCGAGGTATCCCGGCGACCAGCCGTCCATGAACGCGTGCGTATAGACGCCGGGCATGCCCCACTTGGTCATCTGCGACATCTCCCAATTCGAGAAGAACGGGAGTTCGGCGAACAACAACGGATCGAGATTCGGATTCTGCGGAGGTCCGCCGCTGTAGGTGTACATCAGCGCCTGGGCCTCGTGCAGATCGTGCATGATCGGCGGATGGGCTGTGAAGTACCAATCCGTTATCGCGCGCATTGATACCTGCGACAGGTTGATGTCGCGATTGTTGTCGTGGAACGTGTACTTGCCCCAGTACGGAAGTCCGCCGATGCCACCGCCCCGCCCGCCGAACGCCGCTCCGGCCGCCGGAGCGGCCGCCCGCGCCGCGCTATCTCCGGGTGCCGCGTTCTGTGCCGCGACCTCGAGGCCACGATAGAACCAATCGACGTTTCGATCGCGGCCATCGGGATCCGCCGCCGGAGTCACCGACACGAGCACGTTGTTCCGGATCTGCGTGATGAGCGGCGACGTCTCGGTCGCGAGCCTATAGACAAGCTCCATCAACATCTCCGACGGCCCAGTCTCGCCGCTGTGCAATCCACCCATCAGATGGTAGTGCGGCTTGGTACCGGCGATGAGTTGCTTGATCTCGGCGTCGGTGCGGCCCCGCGGGTCGGCGATCTTTGCCAGGTTCGCGCGGTTCGTCGCCAGGTTCTTGATGTTCTCGTCCGACGAGACCCAGACCACCACCAGCTCGCGACCTTCGTCCGATCGGCCGATCGTCTCGATCTTCACGCGCGGCGTCGCCTTCTCCAGCGCGCGGTAGTACTTCAGGATGTCGGCATAATACGTCAGCGTCTTCGGCGCGCCGATGTAGTAGCCGAGCACATCCTTCGGCGACGGGATACCGGCGACTTTCGGCAGATGATCGACGAGCGGACTCCCGTAGCGCGGTTCGCTCGTCCACTGCGTGTAGGCCTTGGCAAAGTCCTCGTCCATGCGCTGGCGCAGATCGCGCGTCTCCGTGACTGCGGACTGTGCGTGAAGGGACGCGGCAGTGGCGACGAGAAGAGCGGCGACCAGAAACCGGCGCGAGCTCGTGTGTCTGACACTCATTGGTGAAGACTCCGTTTGGCGAAACGTTTCAGGCGGGAACGATCCCCAAGCTTACGCCGTGCAGAGTCGCCGAGCCAGAGTCTGATCCGCTATTGCCCGAGTCCGTCGGGTTCTTTCCGCACCATGGACTTAGGACGGGCGCCGGGTGACTGCGGTGCCAATGTTGGCTGCTCCCCGTCAATTACCCCCGGCCTTTCGCTTGGCCAAATCCGCTAGCAGTTCCTTCACCGCCGCGTCGAGTTGCACGTCGGTCCCGGAATAGCTCTCCCCAATTGGGCGCTCGACCCTCACATCCACGGGACGCGGATGCATCTCCATGTCGACACCTTCCATTGTCGTGATGCGCGTCGACGGAAGACGAATCACCGTCTGTCCATCGACCAGACCGATGTTCGACGTGAAGACGATCCACCCCGCCGTCGGCTCGCCAACGACTTTACCAAGCTTGTGCGCGCGATACCCCTCGGTGAAGTCTTCGCCGTCGGAGAGCGTGTGCTGGTTGACGACGAGGATCGTTGGCAGTTCGAGCGCCCGCTGACCGAGCGCGCTCCGCGCCGGAGCGGCCGGCTGATCACGACCGGCCATGTTCAGGTATCCGCGCCGAGCAAACACGTCGATCGCATACCCGTTCACGAATCCACCGTTGTTGTTGCGGATGTCGATCACCACGCCCTCGTGCGCTCGGTTCTGTGTGTCGAGATCCATGATCACCTGGTCGAGTGACGGCTGGCCCATGTCGGGCATGTGCACGTAGCCGAGTTTTCCACCGCTCGCTTTTTCGACATAGGCACGACGGCTTTCGACCCAGGCGCGATAGAGCAGCCCTTTTTCCGTGGCCGCGTTCACCGGTTTGAGATTGACGTCGTGCCGCGCCGCGCCGTCGGCGGTGCTGGCGACCGAGAGGATGGTCTGCTTACCGGTCTTGTGCGCCAACAACTCGTCGACGTTGGTCCGCGCGGTGATCGGAGTGCCGTCGATCGCCAGTAGGTAGTCGCCGACCTTCACGCCACTGCCGAGCGCCAGCGGCGACAACGCAATGATTTCCGTGATACGCAGTTTGCCCGTTCGCTCATACTCGACGCGATCGTAGCGCGCGCCGATGCGCCCCGTGCTCGCCGGAGCGCCAGGACCGCTGACACCGGAGTGCGACGAGTTGAGCTCGCCAACCATCAATCCCATGAGACGACGCATCTCGTCCGGCGTCTTGGCGCCCGCGATGCGCGGCTCATACCGCGTGTGCACCGCCGGCCAGTCGACGCCGTTGAACTTTGGATCGAAGAAGTTGTCGCGCAGGTACGACCAACCCTGGTTGAACACTTCCATCTTCTCGCGCGACCAATCGACGTCCATCTCGGCGCTGTAGGCCAGCGAGCGGATGGCGCGCGTATCGGCATTGATGACCGAGATCCGTCCGCCCTCGGTGTACCACACTTCCTTGCTGTCGGGCGACCACTGCGCGTTTCCCTTTCCGCCCGCCGTGGATGTCAACTGCTTGAGAACAGGCGGCTCAGTCGCTGCGTCGTCCACGGAGTAGGTGTAGAGGTTCGTCTGCCCCGCCGCCGACCCGGTGATCAGCAGCGTCTTTCCGTCAGGGCTGATGATCTGCGATCCGACGTCGACGCCGAGCGGAAGCAGCTGCGCCCGTTGACGAATCCCGTCGAAGACAATCTGGGTTGCGCGTCGAGCGGTTCGCGCCGCCGCGTTCATCGCCGTGTCGATTGTCGTCGGCCGGGCTGCCGTGTCACGCATAGCGGTCGGCAGCGTTGCTGGTGCGGCCGGCGTCACCGGCACCGGGCCAAAGAGATCGCGGAACTGGTCTTCGCGAAAGCGCGGTGTGCGCGGGACGAGATCGACGCGAACGATCTGGCCAGACTCGGTTCGCTGGCCGCTGTCGATGAGGAGAAAATTGCCGTCCGGGCTCCACGAGATCGCGCCGCTGTTCGCGTTTGGCGTGAAGCTCACCGCACGCGGCGTACCGCCCGCGACCGGCACTACGTAGGCGTTCGAGAATCCGCCGGCGTCGCCATTGAGAAACGCGATCCACTTTCCGTCTGGTGACCAGGCGATCGCGCGTGGCGAAAGGAACGGCGGCCGATCGAAGTAGCCGGCGGCGATCAGCCGATCCCCGGTTCCGTCTGGCGCCATGACCCGAACCTCGCGCGGCCCGTGGACGTACGCGATCAGCAATCCGTCGGGCGAGAAGCGCGGGGTGATGTCGTTCGCGGTTCCCCGCGTCAGCTGCGTTTCCGCCCGCGCGACGAAGTCATACATGAACAGGTGCCACATCCCGTCGCGGTCGGACGAGTACACGATGCGTCTGCTGTCCGGCGCCCAGACTACCTGTCCGTCAGCGGCGGGGTTCTTCGTCACTCTCGCCCCTTCGCCACCATCCTTGGCCGACGCGGCGAAGATCTCGCCCCGCACGACGTAGGCAATCTTCTTCGCGTCCGGCGAAAGCGCGATTTGCTGCGCGCCGGTCGTCAGCGTCAGGTGGTCGATCGTCGCGCCGGCGGAAGCGCCGCGCAACGTGATTGGCACCTCGGCCGTGGCGTTGGCGGCAACGTCATACGACCAGATGCCGAAGTCGCGCTCGAACACGATTGTTTTTCCGTCGATGGCGATCGTCGGCCAGAGAACGCGACCATCGCTGAAGTTCGTCAGCTTTTTGGCCGCGCCGCCGGGCGTGGCTGGTCGCGACCAGAGGTTCTGCGCCCCCGATCTGTCGGACACGTAGTAGATCGTCTTTGCATCGGCGGACCACATGGGCCACATGTCTTTTCCGTTTCCGGATTCGCCAAGGCGCTCATAGCGCGGAGTCGCACCATCGTGCAGCAACCAGAGTTCGCACTCGTCAAGGTGGCTGTGTCCCTTCCGCCACCACTGCCCCGAGGTCGTGCCGCGGGCCGAAAACGCCACCATCGATCCGTCGGGCGACGGCGCGCCCCAGTACTCGCTTGCGTACCGATCGGCGCCGACCTGCATTGGCGTCCCGCCCTCGGCGCTGATCCGCCACAGGTCGTTCATCCCGGAGATATCGCGACTCGCGGAGGAGAAGTAGAGAAACTTTCCGTCGCGCGACCAGTTGTCGAGCGTTTCGGCAACGTCGTCGAAGGTGATGCGATCGATCGCACCGCCATCGATGGTCAAGACGTAGATATCCGCGTTTCCAGCGCGCGTTGACAGGAACGCCAACTTCTTTCCATCTGGTGAGTACAGCGGGCGCGATTCCGTTGCCGCATGCGAGATCAGGATGCGCGCTTGTCCACCGCGAACCGGCACGGTCCAGATGTCACCGCCGGAGGCAAACGCGATCTCGCTTCGATCGGGTGAGATCGTCGGTTCCGCGAACGACGGAGGTGCCGGTTCGGGAGCGATGCTGGCGCGATCGCTGGTCACTGGGACCATCGTCGCGACCAGGGCCGACAGAAACATCGACTGACGCAGGTCGATCAATGTGGACCTCGATTGTTGGGAATTGAATACCGTGATGGCACTACCAATTTCAGAATGACGGTCGCACCGAGCGACATGAACTCCCTCTCATCGCAT